>Ga0116149_1003363_pt1 | contig 16598 bp, 15 predicted proteins | sample AD_UKC057_MetaG_FD_89787 | JGI IMG/M metagenome (GOLD analysis project Ga0116149, IMG submission 89787) | Active sludge microbial communities of municipal wastewater-treating anaerobic digesters from USA - AD_UKC057_MetaG | ecosystem: Engineered > Bioreactor > Anaerobic > Digestate | place: USA... | reverse complement strand
TTCACCTCATTATCAGTCGTTATAGTCGTTGTCGTGGTGACTGATGTTGTAACAGTAGAGGTACTGGCCGAGCTGTCGGAAGAACTGCTCCCGCTGACAGTGACCGTAGTGACAGTTTTTCCGTCATCTGAGACAATGGTTTTTGTCTCATTGAATTTTTTTTCCATTCAATACACCTCACTTGATTATCTTGAAGCAGACTGTTTTCGCATTGATAAGCGGACTGTGGTACTCAAAATAGACCGTTCCCGAAACAGGCGACCTTATCTCTGATACAAGCTCGCCGTCAAAGGGGTCGGTGATGCGTCCGAGAATATCGCCGCGCTCAACAGTTTTCCCGATGTCTGTAAGGCTGACGAATATCCCAGCCGCCTCGGACTGCACCTGCCTTGTATCGCTTTCGTTCATTATAACTGTGATATATCCGGGAGGTGTTTTGGCACTGATGATACCTCGTTTGTCCATAAATCTAAGGATAGCGTTCACAGCCTCATCAGCTGCTTTTTCGTCTATCTCATCAGTGGCATTTGCATAAACAGAAAACGCTTTAGTCTCCCATATCTGCCAGTTGTAATTGAGCGTTGTGGTATCATAGGGACGCGGCTTGCGGACAATGCCGAATTCAAGTCCGAAGTCCTTCATCAGCTCACTGTCCGTAAAGCCTGTGTCCATAACCTTTACATGGGGAAGAAAGTTTCCCTGCTGATAAAAGCTGGCAAGCTGTATTCCGTAATCGTAGTCCTTTATCTTGGTGAATATACCGTCTGCGATACGCTGGGTAGTCTCGCCCTGATCGTAGCCCGGAAACATTCGGTTAATGTCGGTGTTGTCCATTGCCCAGAAACGCTTACCGATGTTCATAGAATAATAATTCACGCAGGGAATGACCATTATCTCGCAGTCCTCGGCAATACGTCCCTTTGCCTCCAGCTTTTTCAGCTCTTGGACCATTCGGCTGCAAACATACATCTGCTGCACTTCGTTTCCGCGCATTGCCCCCACTATTGCAAGAGCTTTCCTGCCGTGTCCGAAGCGGTAGCCGATAATGTCGAGCTGTTCACGGTAGGGTGACTTCATCGAAAACAGTACCTTCTTCTTCATTGCCCTTCGCCTCCCGATGTCATCAGAATCCTTGCAAGAAGCGAGCCTCCGTAAACTACGGGATATTCACGCATTGTAAATATCATTCCGTCGCAGACAGCAAGCACCTTTTCGACTATCTTTGATGTTAGCGGATCGACTACATCGCCGATGTGATCGCCTTTTTTAACGGTATCGCCAAAGTCCGCAACAGGCACAAATATCCCTGCCGCATCGGAGTTCACAAAGCCCACCTCATATCCCTCCGACACAACAGGCTCACGGACGGGAGCAGTCTCGCCCTGCCACATTCCGAGCTCTTTCATCAGATTGAGAACGCCGTCAAAAAGCTGCTGACAGTATTCTTTGGTGATACGCATACCAACTCCCATTTCCACGACAAGTGTCTTTGTCCCCCTGCTGTTGAGAGTGTGGGCAAGTGTCGATTCAAGCACCGTTGCAGCATCGTGGATCCACACAAAATCCACGTTCATCATCTTTGCGTAGGGAAGAAGTGTCGGCGCAGTGGGAACGCTCATGCGTATCTGAGGTATCTCACGGAGAAAAATATTGCTTGAATGAACGTCGATGCAAACGTCCGAGCCGCTGAGATCGTCAATTATCGAGGAGCATATCACCTCTATCATTGTCCCGTCCTTTGTCCCCGGAAATACACGGTTCATATCGAGGTCGAACATGGGTATGCCCCTTGTTATACTATCTATTCCCATTGGATTCAGCGCAGGATATATATCGAGTATACCGTCAAACTGATCTATGTGTTCATCCACATATTTTCCAACCATATAGGCAAGATACTGCCCCTCCAGCTCGTCGCCGTGAGTGCCTGTGACAAGGCTCAGACGGTTCTTGCTTTTGCCGTTTTGTATCCGCCGTTTTCGGATATTCAGGTTTTCATTGACTGCAAGTGCGGCACTTGCAACAGTTTCTATCATTCTATACACAGCCTTTCTATTTTCTCTGGCGGATAATATCCGCCCCTGCAGTTAGCTCAATACCGACCGTACAAGCTGTAACTGCTTAGTGTACTTGCCGAACATCACGCCTCTGTCAATAGCGCAGTCACGGAAGTCCCGTCCTTGCGATATCACAAGATAATCGTCGTTCACGGCACAGTTATTCGCAGGGTCGATGCCCTCCCAGTGATCGCCCGTCCAGTACTCAACCCATGAGTGTGTCTCGCCGTCACAGAATGCAAGCCCTGCGATATATCTCGCAGCAATGCCGTCCATTCGCAGTAAGGAGATAAGTATATGGGAGAAGTCCTGACAGACTCCTGCTTTCAGTTCAAATGCCTGCGCTGCAGTCGTTGAAGTATCAGTCACACCTTTTTTGTAATCAATGATATCTGACAATATATCGCTGAAAAATGTGACTCTGTCAGAAACACTGCCAATATATCTGTCCTTCAGCTCCGCATAGAACTTTCTCAGCTCATCATCTGGAGCAGTGTACTCGGACTGATAAAGATAGCAGGGCATATAGTCGGTGCGGTGCTTTACGGAGTCCACCTCAGCAGTTCCCTTTATTTCAAAGTCAAGGTAGCGGTGGTCGTCCCTCAGATAGCCTGCCGTCACATTGTTGCCGAATGCGTCAACAGTCTGCTGAGTCGGAACATATGGAGAAATATTCAGGCTGCACGAAAGAATATGCTGAGAAGTGCTCTCCGGAGGCATTATACGAAGTGCAAAGCTGTGGTCGTGAACGTAATCATCGAATGTCAGCTTGGTGGAAAAATAGAAGTTCATTCGTTTCATACTGCCGCCCCCATTGGTTCAAAAAGATGTTCAAGATCAACGAGTGCGGTGCTGCTTTCCGATGAATATTTCTCCGCAGAGCCTACTATATCCTCGATCTCTCCGAAATACTGTGAATTGCAGCAGAACGGTGTATTTTCGGGGACATTTTTCAGTCTCTTGCACAGCCGCCCGAACTCCTTTTTAACAGATTTGTAGGGATAGCCTGTGCGCATATACAGGTCGAGCCGCTCCACTGTTTTTCCGCAGTAGATGATGTTTTTCTTTTCTTCATCGTACACGTTGTCTGCAATGCAGCCCCAGAACGCATACAACTGATCCACAAGCGGAAGAAGTGAAAGCCGTGTATTTTCCGACATTTCAGACTTTGCAAGAGTGTCCTTTGCAAGCTGCAAAAATGAAAGCGTTTCCGTTGAAATTTCCTCACGGAGAACTATGCCGTTGTCATATGCTCTTTCAAGACTGTATGCGACGGAGTTGGGATTTGTACTGTCGTAAAGAAAGCTGCGGAAGAAATCCCTGTTGCTGCCGTAGCTGTCGGAAAGCCCGAAATATCCCAGATATTCAGCATATCCGGACCTATTGTCTATGGTTCTGTCATAGAGCTTCTGCAATGTTTTCAGAGTTGTGAAAACCCTTTCGGTATAGCGTCCCAGCCAGTAAAGGCGGTCGCTGTGTTCTAACGAGATAGTACCCATGTATCCTTAAAGCCTCCTCCTTGCGATGAGTTTACTACGAATGAATCGGGATTTCGCGAGAACCGTGTAAGTCCCGACGCCCACACCTTTGTTATTTCGCCTGTCAGCACAAATGCTCTCAGGTCGGCTTTACGCATCACCGTTTCGCCGTTGTCGAAAATCGGCAAATCGAGGAAATCGATGACCTCCTGTGCGATAAATCTTCTTGGCTCGGCGATTATAGTTCTGCGGAATTCCTCTAATTTTTCTTTTGTAAGGTCGTTGCCGAAGACTACTCCGTATCCGCCAGCCTCCGCAACGTCCTTGATGACCAGCTTTTCGAGATTGTCCAGAACGTACTTCATGTCGTCCTCATAGAACGGCAGATACGTCGGAGCATTGTGAAGTATCGGCTCCTCGTCAAGATAGTATTTTATCATCTTAGGCACAAAATAATAGATTCCCTTGTCGTCAGCCACGCCGTTTCCCGGAGCGTTTATAATTCCCACATTTCCGCTGCGGTAGACCTCCATGAGATTGGGTATTCCGATAAGCGATTCAGGCAGGAAGTTCAGCGGGTCAAGATATTCATCGGCAATTCTGCGGTAAAGAACGCCTATCCTTGTCTTGCCGCCCGAATAGGTACGGTGATAAAGAATATTGTCCTCGACAAAAAGCTCATCGTTCTGCACAAGTACCGAACCAGTATGCTCCGCCAGATAGGAGTGCTCAAAGTATGCCGCATTATACCGCCCGGGAGTAAGTATCGCCCTTATGCCGCCGCAGTTCGCATTCTCCATAGTCTCTTTAAGCAGCTTTGCGTAATTGCGGTTATCAACTATGTCATTTTCCCGGAATGCCTGCGGTGCAGCGATACGGGTAAGCTCCCTTGCGATAAGCGGATATGAAGCACCCGACGGTATACGTAAATTGTCCTCCAGTATGTACCATTCCCCGTCCTTTGCCTGCACAAGGTCGATGCCTGAAATATGGCTGTATACCTTGTTTTTCGGAGTTATTCCCTCGCACTGAGCAAGGTATCCTTTTGAGATGTAAATAAAGTCTTCCGGTATGATACCGTCCCTGACTATCTTTTTTTCGTGATAAATATCAAAAAGGAACTCATTCAGGGCGTTTACACGCTGAACAAGTCCCTTTTCAATACTTTTGAAATCCTCTGCCGAAATGACTCGGGGTATAGGGTCAAATGGGAAAAACTGTTCATTGAAAACACCGTTTTTGTATATTCCAAATTTTACGCCGTAACGTCTTAAAAGCTCATTTATCTCGTCTGCATTGCCCACTGCCTTTGTGAACTGTTCATTATTCTGCTGTGTCATTGTTATCACTCCATTCTTCTGCAAACAATAAAGGCGCCTATCCATGCGGATAAGCGCCTTTGCTTTTTGCTTTATTACACTTTTATGATATCACAACTGAAACGAATTGTCAATAGAATGACAATAATTTTTTATGTTACTCATACATCATCCACAGTCGTTTTCCTGTTTCGGTCAGAAACGTTTCTGTATCTACAGTATGCTTGTTTTTCAAGCTTGATATTGCTGCAAGATCACCCGTCATTATACCATCACTTATCGTCTGAAGTATTGCTTTTTCGAGCCTGTCAGCATAGTCACAAAGCGCAGGGATTACATCAAGCTCGCCTCGTTTTCTCAGCGCACCGCTCCATGCGAAAACAGTTGCTACAGGGTTGGTAGATGTTTTCTCACCCTTGAGATACCTGTAATAGTGCCTCTGCACAGTTCCATGAGCAGCTTCGTATTCGTATTTGCCGTCAGGGGATACAAGTACAGATGTCATCATTGCAAGACTGCCATAAGCAGTAGCGACCATATCCGACATTACATCTCCGTCGTAGTTTTTGCACGCCCATATGAAGCCGCCGTCAGAGCGGATAACCCTTGCGACTGCATCATCTATAAGTGTATAGAAATATGCTATACCAATGGCTTCAAACCGTACTTTATATTCTTTTTCGTATATGTCGGCAAAAATATCCTTGAAACGATGATCGTATTTCTTGGAAATAGTGTCTTTAGTTGCAAACCATAAGTCCTGCTTTGTATCAAGAGCATAATTGAAGCAAGAACGCGCAAATCCTTCTATGGATTTGTCCTTATTATGAAGTCCCTGAATGATTCCGTCACTGTCAGAAAAATCATATATCAGCTCAAATGATCCGTTGCCGTTCTTATCAGTGACTTTTAACTCAGCCTTGCTGCCCTTTTCGACCCGCATTTCGGTATTTTTATATACATCCCCGTAAGCATGACGGGCAATGGTGATAGGCTTTGTCCATGTCGGGATATATGGCGTGATACCATCAACAAGTATGGGAGCACGAAACACTGTTCCGTCAAGGATCGCTCTTATTGTGCCGTTTGGAGACTTCCACATCTCTTTCAGCTCATATTCGTCCATTCTGGAAGCATTCGGCGTGATAGTTGCGCATTTTACCGCCACTCCGTATTTCTTGGTTGCTTCTGCTGATTCAACAGTGACTTTATCATCAGTTTTATTTCTGTATTCAAGTCCGAGGTCATAATATTCCGTCTTCAGGTCAATATACGGAATAATAAGTATATCCTTTATCATCTTCCATATCACACGTGTCATTTCATCGCCGTCCATTTCGACAAGCGGTGTTTTCATTTTGATCTTTTCCATATTTATCAGCCTTTCTATCTTTTTTCCATATCAATGTATGGCTTTTCCTTATTGATCGATTTGTATGCAGGACGCATGATACGCCTGCCGCTGTTTATCTCCTCGAATCTGTGAGCGCACCAGCCTGCCATTCTAGAAACAGCAAACAGAGGAGTAAACAGGTCGGGTGGTATTCTCAGCATCTTATAGACGAATCCGCTGTACATATCAATATTTGCACACATTGCTTTTCCCGACCTTTTTACATCTTCAAAAACTTTGGGCGTAAGACGCTCTATCGATTCAATAAGGCGGAATTCCTTTTCAAACTCTGTACCCTCAGCCATCATTCCTGCATACTTTTTCAGTATTACAGCTCTCGGATCAGACAGCGTATAAACAGCGTGTCCCATACCATATATCAGACCGCTGCCGTCACCTATTTCCTTGCACAGCAGTTTTCTCAGCACATCAGCTACTTCGTCATCATTCTCCCAGTTTTTTACATTTGCCTTGATAAGTTCCTGCATTTCCAGTGCTTTATGGTTTGCACCGCCGTGACGGGGACCTTTCAGTGAACCTATTGACGCTGAATATGCGGAATACGGATCTGTTCCCGATGAAGTAAGCACACGGCAGGTAAATGTCGAGTTGTTGCCTCCGCCGTGTTCAGCGTGCAGCATAAGCATAAGGTCAAGCAGTTTCGCTTCATCGTGAGTGAACTTTCTGTCGGTGCGTATAGTTGAAAGTATATTCTCAGCCGTTGATTGTCCCTTAATCAGCGGATGCATTATCATTGATTTATTGTAATAGCATCTTCTTTTAGTCTCATATGCACAGACCATTATAACAGGCATCTTTGCAATGAGTGATACGGCTGTATCAACCTCATGCTCGGAAGTTTTTGATTCCGGAGCGTTGTCATAAGAATACAGCGAGAGAACAGCTCTTGCCATTTTATTCATGATATTGGGCGATGGCGCTTTTAATATCATATCTTCAAAGAAGTCCTGAGGGAGCGCACGTTCATCAGATAATGTCATTATGAATTCATCAAGCTCGTTCCTGTTCGGAAGTCTGCCTGTAAGCAGAAGAAAAACTATCTCCTCATAACCAAATCTGTCCTCAGCTTCAGCTTTTTCGATAAGGTCATTGATACTGTAGCCTCTGAAGATCAGCTTTCCCTCTGTGGGCTTTTTCTCACCGTCATCTACAACATAGCCATGAACATTACAGATATTGGTGACTCCTGCCATAACGCCTGTTCCGTCAGGATTCCTCAGTCCTCGCTTTACGCTGTACTTATCAAAATATTCAGCAGGAATGTTGTTTCCCTCCGAGAAAGCTGAATACATTACTTCTTTTGTAGTCATCAACGGTATCACCTCAAATAAGAAAGGCGCCTATCCATGCGGATAAGCGCCTTTGCTTGCTTTATTACACCTTTATGATATCACAACTTTTGCGAATTGTCAATAGTCTGACAAAGCCATGTGTGTCAAAAATCCCCGTGGAATCTGCAAACTTTTTTAAGCTTTTTCACAGTTGCATTTCCGCCGCCGTCGCCTATATAAATGTCGTATTTGCCGCGTATACTGCCGAATGTCACCACTCTTTCCGCACCTGCATATTCTTTTAGCTTCAACAGCATATTCTCTTTTGAAGCACAAGGGGAGAATATTTTTAGGTACATGAATCCTTCGTATTCAGAGTCGGAAAGACTTATTCTTGCACTTGCTCCAAGCTGTTGACGCAGTTTTCTTTCAAGCAGGAATATATCTGTCTTTTTGGCAATGACAGTAATATACAGAACACGCTCGTTAATATCCTTCCTTCGGTATTCAGAGCTGATATAGTTTCTGTAAGGAGAGTGTTTATGTGACTCAAACAGTTCTTTTTCTGCGGAATTATTCAGCTTTCCATAGTATATCAGCAGAGTGGTATCGAGCATAGTATTAATAAAACAGTTCAGTCCGCACTCTGAAATTATCCTTTCGGCTTCTGCCGAAGTATTTGGCGAAAGATATGTCATATCAAGATACTGCTTTTCCTTAATGTCATACATCGCTGCTCCGTCCATAACTATAGCCGGAAGCTGCAATTCTGTACCCTTCATAATGGACATAAGCTCCGCAGGGGTACGGGTAGTGGAGATAGTGAACTTCACTCCGCTGCGGATGAGCCTGTTCAGTTCCACCTTGCTGTAATTAGAGGTCGGCGATATAAGTACATCATCAATTCCGCTTACATACAGCGTATTATCATTACGTTTTACAGGCAGACGGAAATCGTTCACGGCAACTCCTATTATTATTCCTATAAACGTATCAACAACTCTGTTCAGCACGAATATATAAGGGTTCTCGTCAAATGAATGTGTCAGCGCAATGCTCAGGAACACAACGCATGAGAAAAAAGAAGCGGTTCGCTTGTTCATAACAACAGTTGTATATATCACAGGGATTATGAAAATACTTGCCGAGATATAGACAAGCTCAGGTATGACTAAGCCAAGCCTGCGGAACAGCAGCAGAAATATAAGTCCGTAGAATGCACCTATAAGTGTACCTGCTGACCGCTGCACGGCATTGTTCTTCGTAATGTCTGAATACGGTTGCATACACCATAATGCTGCCAGCGCACCATAAAACGGTATGCCGTTTTCAATTGGCAGAAGTGTCCTTACAAAATATACAAGCATACATAACCCGACTGCAATTGCAGATTTCATAATTCTTGCCCCAATGGGCGGTAATTGCTTTTTCAATGTTTTCACTCCGATAAAAAACGCTTACCCATACGGATAAGCGCCATTGCTTAGATAGTTATAAGTAAATGTTCATTTTTGATGTCATTATAAAGTTCGCATTTGCACCTGCTTACGTCGTAAACCTTGATAACTTCATCAAGTCCGCTGTTTTCGTCGATATCTTCAAGCATATTCCGCAGACCTCTGAACTTTTCGGGAGCAAAATGCAGAGTCTTGCTGTTATTGAATATTGCTGTATACAATATCTCGGCCTCGACCAAGTCCTGAAAGATATGGCTACCGTAGGAAAGCTCGGGATTATAGCCTGCCCTTGCTTCTTCCATTTCGCATACTACGTCAAACTCGCTTATATCCGAAAACGCCGTAGGTACACCGAGTTCGGGAGATGATGTTCCCACTCTGCCCGGAACCATCAACATCATATGCTTGCCCTTATTGCGATAATGCCAGTTTACCTTTCCAATCATTTTGGCAACGGAATTCTTCTCGGCATAAGGCATATTGTAGTACACAACAGGGTCAACATACACGATTATATCCAGCTTTGAAGCCTTTGAAAGTCCCATTGAAGCCCCCTTGCTTTCAAGGAGGATATGCTCCCGCGGTACGTCGGGTACGGTAACTCCTGTTTTGTCTTTGAGCACCTGAAGCGGTCTGCATTGCAGGAGGTCGATGGAGTATTCACCGCTGTCGGAAACATTTATGGTAAACTCCGTATCCACGGGATAATCGTACTCGTCCTGTATGCACCGGAGCATTCTCTGCATCTGCGACATCAGTGTTTTATTGCTTACAAGTCCCTTGCAGGAGATGAACGTTGAGGACACTTTTCGTCCCATTTCGCGCAGTCTGCTCTCTGCATCGTAATCATGTTCAAGAAGAATATTTTGCAGATAATCGGGTATAACGGGTTCTAAATCACGGAGTGGCAGACGTTCCATATCGTGACCGGACGTGTTTATGACTTCAACTTTGCCCTGCGAGAACCTGTGCCTGTCTGCATAAGTTGAATACACCGTCTTTTCTGGCATATCAAGACTTACAAGCCGCGGATATGAGCCCTCTGTCCTGTCAACGGCAGACGTACCAAGTCCCATGACAAGACGCAGCATTCCTGCGGACTGGTCGGAGCTTTTGAGAAAGCTGTACGGACTGTAGGAATATCCCACGCCTGCTGCACACGGCATATAATATGCTCCGTAGTAAGAACCCGATACACGCTGTACAAGCAGTGACATCTGCTCGTCACGCTTGTCAAGTCCACGTCGCTTTCGGTAATCAAGTGCAGAAAGGCTCATGGTGCTTGCATAGACAGTTTTTATCGCCTTTTCAAACTCTTCAAGGCGTTCTTCAGGAGTTCCTCTGTTGGCACAGAAAACAGATTCGTACTTGCCTGCAAAGGCATTGCCGAAGCCGTCCTCAAGTATACTGCTTGAACGGACAATGTAGGGATCCTGTCCGTAGTATTCTATGATACGGTTAAGCTGTTCACGCATTTCATCTGAGAATTTACCGTTCATAAGCTGCTGTGCGAACTCGTCAGCGAGCGAAAAATAGCCCTCCTCGGTGCGCTGTTTTATACGCAGGTCCCAGAAATTATTGTCAACAATGTAGGTGTAATAAACATCTGAGCCGACATAAAAGGAATCGTGAGGTTCGAGGACTTCATCAATATCAGGCTCGGTATTTCGTATTATAGCTCTTGCAAGAAGCATACCGCAGGCTTTTCCGCCTATCATACCTGTGCCTATCATGTGGTCTCGGACACTGAAATAGTCATCGGGCTTGAAGTGTTTCTTGACCATCTCACGCATTTTCTTATCGCGCGTCATCATGATGTTGCACATATTATTGCACTGTTCCGAAATATCAACACCATTTTCATACAGCACTTTAGCCTTTTTGAAAGACCTGTCCCATGAGTCCATGAACTGCTCGTCTGCCGAACGCTGTGCGTTGCCGAGAACCTGATAGAAACGGCTTGATTTTACGCCGTCAAGGATAGGACGGAAATGTCCCGTTTCAGGTTCATAAGTGTGTGGAAGGAACATGGTATCCGAGCTTCTGTTCCATACCTTTTCGGGACGTACATAAACATTCTTTTTATCAGAATAAACGTCAAAGAAAAGCTGTGTGGTATTAAGTATCTTATTAATTGCGTGAACTGAGTGCTTTCCTCGAATTATAGGAAAAAATGCAACTGTGTCCAGTATGAAAAGGAAAGGACAGGTAACTCTGAAAAAGTTACCCATCATAAGGTCGGTAGCCCACATTGCCTGCAATTCCGAAAGGCAGTCGAAAATGTAAAAAGCTTCCCTGCCTGCTTTTTCAATTTCATTATGTATATCAACGGTGAAGGTCTCAAATCTGTGGGAAAGCGGCACTTCTATGGTCTTGACATCGGGACAGTCCTCAACAAGAGGCTCATGACTTGCAAAACGGAAATATATTATATTTCTGCCGTCAGCGATAGCCTGCCTGAGGTATGGCTCCATGAACAGTTTGAACTCCGAGAGTTCTGAAACTCTCCACACAACATTGTCGCCGAGCCTTATATTATCAAGTGCGGTGTCCATTTCGGGAATTCCCGAACAAATCCTGTCAAATGCAGCCATAGTAATGCCTCCTTCGATTTACAGATCTTTCGCATAACAAACCGCACCTTCAAGTTTGTCATAGGGCGGATAATTGCTTATACGATAATACCCCAGCTTTTCATAGAGCGATACTGCTTCTGTCATTGCCTCCCTTGTCTGGAGAATAGTCCGCTTAAAAAGCATATTTTCTGCTGTTTCTTCTATCATTTTCATCATATCAGCAGCAATGTGATGTCTGCGGTACTTCGGTTCAACCCATACACGTTTTATTTCTGCATCACTATCATTATATGGTTTCAGTCCTGCACTTCCCACAGGAATATCATCGATATATGCTATAATAACAGTTCTTACAAGCTCAGAAATGTTATACGGTATAAAGTCTTTTCTGTTATCTATTCCGCCGACGATACTGCTGTAGTATTCCTCTGTAGCTAAATAAAAACGCTGAAAGTCTTCATCATTGCCGTCTGTCCATTTATATCGTATCTGCTCCATAAAAGTCTCCTAATACAAAAAGGCGCTCCTCAAATATGAGAAGCACCTTTGCTCTTTATCTGCATTATATCACAAACAGTTAGCTTTGTCAAGCAAATAATACTGCTTGACAAAAGTACCTATATAGTATATAATTATTATATTAAGCAAAGGAGCTGTTTTTCAGCTCCTTTTTGTTTTTTTGGAGGTGTCATATGAAAGACGGATTCATAAAAATTGCCTGTGCTACGCCTGATGTAAGAGTTGCCGACTGTGTGTACAATACGGACAGGATAATAGAAATAATAACGGAAGCCCACAATAAAGGTGTGAAAATAGTCTGCTTCCCTGAACTTTCCGTAACAGGCTATACCTGCGGCGACCTGTTTTTGCAGGACGCTCTTTTAAGCTCGGCAAAAAGCGAACTGGTAAGGATAGTAAAAGAGACAGAAAAGCTGGATATTGTTTCGATCATTGGAATGCCGCTTACAGTTTGTGGAAAGCTGTACAACTGTGCCGTTATCGCAAACAAAGGCAAAGTCCTCGGAGCAGTTGCGAAGAAAAATATCCCGAATTACAGCGAATTCTATGAAGCAAGACACTTCACAGCAGCTGCCGACGGACTTTGTGCAGATATACAGCTGAATGATGAATATACAATTCACATCGAAGAAACTGTATTTACCTGCAAAGAACTTCCTGAACTGGCATTCGGGATAGAGATATGCGAGGATATGTGGGTAACTTCTTCGCCATCGGAACAGCTTGCAAAGTCGGGCGCAGTTATCATATTCAATTTATCCACAAGCGACGAAGTGATCGGAAAGGCAGATTACCGCAGAACTCTCATAAAAGCACGTTCAGGCTCTCTTGCCTGCACCTATGCATATGCAGATTCGGGTATCGGCGAATCCACGCAGGATATGGTTTTTGCAGGACATGATATAATTGCGGAAAATGGCTCTGTTATTGCAGAATCCAAGCTGTTTTCAAAAGGGTTTGTCGTTGCAGATACGGACATAAAAAAGCTTGCTTATGAACGAAGGAGAATGAATACATTTACCGCTTCTCCGGATATGAAAAGTACTTATTTCAGCCTTGAAACCAAAGAAACGAGACTTGAAAGGCATTTCCCGAAAACTCCTTTCGTGTCGTCCGATAAGAAACTACTCGACAGAAGATGTGAGGAAATACTCACAATGCAGGCTGTGGGATTGATGACAAGACTGCGACACATTGGCTGCAAGAATGCAGTTCTCGGGCTTTCAGGCGGACTGGATTCAACTCTTGCACTTATAGTTGCAGTACACGCTTTTGATTTGCTCGAACTTGACAGAAAAGGTATCCACACTATAACAATGCCATGCTTCGGTACTACCGACAGGACCTATAACAACGCCTGTTTGCTTGCAAAGGCTTATGGTTCGACGCTCATTGAAATAAATATATGCAGCAGTGTAATGCAGCATTTTTCTGATATAGGACAGTCACCTGACATTCACGATGTGACATATGAAAACTCACAGGCGCGGGAACGAACACAGGTGTTAATGGATAAAGCTAATCAGTTCGGCGGTATCGTCATCGGAACAGGAGATCTATCAGAGCTTGCCCTCGGCTGGGCAACCTATAATGGGGATCATATGTCAATGTATGCAGTAAATTCGTCCATTCCAAAAACACTTGTGCGCTGGCTGGTAAACTATGAAGCTGAAATATCAGAGGGCGAGCTGAAAAAAATCTTGTTCGATATACTGGATACTCCTGTTAGTCCCGAGCTTCTGCCGCCTAAGAAAAACGGTACTATATCACAGAAGACTGAAGATATAGTCGGACCGTATGAGCTTCACGATTTCTTCATGTACTATATTCTGAGATATGGATTTTCTCCGTCAAAGGTATTCCGTATCGCCTGCCTTTCATTCGCCGATACCTATCCCAAGGAAGTGATAATGAAATGGCTGAAAATATTCTATCGACGATTCTTCAACCAGCAATTCAAGAGATCTTGCCTCCCTGACGGACCAAAAGTCGGAACTGTTACTCTTTCTCCCCGCGGCGACTGGCGGATGCCAAGTGATGCCTCCGCGAATATGTGGCTGAAAGAATTGGAAAGTATTGATTATTAATTCAGCGATATAGATAATCAACCCTGCTTAGAAGTCTATTCTAAGCAGGGGATTGTGGAGCTGGAAACGTGACTTAAACACGCAATCTATGGTTAGAAAAAATATAAATCCCGACTCGTTTGGTATCGGGATTTATTGTTCCTATTCAGTTTGATATTGTTCCTTCTTCGTTAAGAAACGTGAGCATTGTTGCGCGGCTCATACTCGAAGGTCTGACAGAATGGTTCGAGGTAGAGGAGAGCCGCGAGGGCTATATTAAAGAGAGTGCCGAGCAGCCGTTTTTTGCAGCATATTACAACGGCGAGCCGGTCGGCTTTCTCTGTCTCAAGGAGACAGGACGCGATACCGTAGAGCTTGCAGTAATGGGCGTAAAAAAGTAGCTCCACCGCAGCGGAGCCGGCAGGGAGCTGTTCAATGCGGCACGTGCCTTTGCCGCCGCCGAGGGCTACAGCTTTATGCAGGTAAAGACCGTGAAAATGGGAATGTACGAGGACTACGACAGAACTAACAGATTCTATCTCAGCCTCGGCTTCAAGGAGCTTGAGGTCCTGCCGCTTTGGGACGAAGCGAATCCGTGTCAGGTCTATATTATGTACTTAATCAAAAATATAAGAGAAGGCTTACAGTAACTCTTGCTTATTTTTCACCCATTAAATCGTCTACATTAAAGTATCGAGAAAAACAAGTATGGTTTAACATAGAAAATGGTCAAAATATTTCTGGTGAACGTCAGGAGTATGATTACCATGCTGTACAACGAGGTACTCTTCAACATGAAATTTTTGAACGAGAAACCACAGAAGTATGGGATACCAATGAATCATTAACAATTAAAGTTAATTGTCGTGCAGATGCATCAGAAACAGATAAAGATGTATTGATTCCGTATGCTTTATTTGCGACTTTCGAAATAGCTCCAGAACATGATATAGACGTATATCTATCTGTAGTAGAAAAAGTACATTCAAAAAATATCATCGTTCAAAATACATAAAAGCCAAAAAACGCTTAGGAGTAATCCTAAGCGTTTTTTTGGAGCTAGTGACCCGGCTCGAACGGGCGACCTGCGCATTACGAATGCGCTGCACTACCAACTGTGCTACACTAGCATATTAAATTTTTGAATTTGTAAGGGTGCTGCACTGGCTGTCGCTTTATTTTCAGTCTGAGACCTTGTAATAGAAACAGTTCGTCAGACAGGAGAAACTGCACTGAGAACAACAGCAAGCGAACTGTGTGAAAAAATAACTGAATATGGCTTCAAAAGTGTTCTTACTGATAAAGAAATCATAAAGGGAGCACTGATAAATGGTGCTGATAAAGGTTTGAAAGTTGCTATATCCGGCGCTATGGAGATCGCAGATTCAAGAGGAATCCTTCCAGATACAAACGATACAAACTGTCGTGCTCTCATTTCGTGTATGGCAATTGAGAACGCTAAGATATTCAGTAAAATCTCAAACGGTGAAATCGGACTTGCTCAAGGACTTAAGGATATCGCAAACACAAGTGTTGCAACTCTCGCTACGATAATAAAAAGCAAAGCTGCTGAGGCTGGCAGAAAAATAGGGCAGAAGATAGGAACGACTGTTGGAACAGTATTTGGTCCTATAGGTACAGCTATAGGTAACTTTGTAGGCGGTGCTGTTGGTAAGATGGCAGGCACAGCAGTTGGTTCAAAGATTGTTGAAACAGCTAAAAAGGTTAGTTCAGCCGCAAAGTCGTTTGTATCGAAAGTTTCAAATACTGTCAAAAGTATTGGTAGTAAGATCAAAAGCGGTCTTAGAAAACTGTTCAGTTGGTAAAAGGTGGTCGATATTATGATGGTACCTATCAAGCTTAACGGCAATGTTATGAAACGCTGTGCGTTTTGTAAATATTGGTATGATCCTGCAAATCAGCACATACAGCCGCAGGATCCTCGACATTTGCAGTGGAAATACGACCTGAACGCCAAATGCAAGTGCATGAAAAGGAACGTGGACATGGGTGCAGGACAGCGGTGCGATAAGTTTGAGAACAAGATAACTTAAAGGACATGAAATTATGAACAGATATGTGACATTGCTGCCAAAAGAATAAGGCAAATGGGATTGTCGGATATAGCAAATATGCGATAACAAACTTTGTTAATCAACTCAAATGTGTTCCGCTTATCTCTTAGCAGAACGGAGTTCCTGCGGTACAGCCTCAGCAGGAAGTATAACTGAATCATATAAAGCAAGGACGAGTCACTTAGGCACGTCCTTCTGCTTGCGTAGTACTAAACTACGATATATCCGATCAAACGCCATGATTGATTTGTCAGCTACGTGTCTGCTACTTGTCAGATACCGCTGATTTCTAACAAGTTCACGATAGAAATAAGAAATCCCCGAATCGTATAGATTCGGGGATTGTGTGTAGTCCCAGTTGGGATA
>Ga0116149_1003362_pt1 | contig 16601 bp, 12 predicted proteins | sample AD_UKC057_MetaG_FD_89787 | JGI IMG/M metagenome (GOLD analysis project Ga0116149, IMG submission 89787) | Active sludge microbial communities of municipal wastewater-treating anaerobic digesters from USA - AD_UKC057_MetaG | ecosystem: Engineered > Bioreactor > Anaerobic > Digestate | place: USA... | reverse complement strand
CGCGTCGGCGGTCATCACCACACGCACGGCGCAATCACGCTGGACCAGGAAGCTGACCAGGTCCACGGCCTTATGCGCCGCGATCGAACCAGTCACGCCGACCACTACCTGGGGGGATCTTTTCGTTTCTAAAAAGCTGCTCATCACACCCGAACTTATAGCAGAACGGCCCCTCTACAGGAAGGGGAAAGTTATCCCTGCGAAGCGATTCTCCTCGAGCCGCACCGGCCCCCTAGCGAAAAGAGGCGATGAAATTCTCCAGCTCCGCGGGCTCCACCCGGGAGCGCTTCATTTTCTCGGCCCAGAAAATGGACTGAGCCAGCCGGTAATCCTCCTCAATGGAACCGCTCAGGAGAATATAATCGAAGCCGACGCAGGCCTCCATCTCCGCCCGAGCCGTATCCAGACGCCGACGGATCACCTCGTCCGAATCGGTGGCACGGTTCCGGAGGCGTTTTTGCAGGCTCTCCAGGGAAGGCAGCGCGATGAAAAAGCTCACCAGTGAGGCGCCCAGCACCGGGTCCTCTTTCGCCTTGCGGCTGATCGATTCCACACCCTGAACATCCACCGAGACGATCACGTCGCTGCCGTCCTCCAGGCGGGTGATGATCTCGCTCTTGAGCGTCCCGTAAAAGTTGCCGTAGACATTGGCCCACTCGATGAACTCATCGGCATCGCGTTTGGCCTGGAACTCCTCCTGAGAAAGGAAGTAATAATCTTTGCCGTTGACCTCTCCGGCCCGGGGCGCACGGGTGGTGCAGGTGACCGCCCGCTGAAGACCGGGGTTCGCTGCCAGAAGCTCATTGCAGACGGTCGTTTTGCCACCGCCGCTGGGAGCGGAAACCACCAGGAAGATCGGTTTTGAATTGAGAAATTTCATGGTTGCTCAGTCGTTATGCGCTGTTGCTCACGTGGCGGCATTCTAGCCCGCCCCAACCCGAAAGACAATGCGTGAAACGTGAAATAACATGAATCAGACAGACAAAGAACCACGGGTGAACACAGATGGATACAGATTTGTGAGGTGCTTCCTGTAGCGATGCAGGTTATTCGCTGGAGTGTTTGCCACTTTAAACCGATTCTCATGGGCCATATTTCTCACTGCACTTTGTGCCACCCAAACCAAAGCATCTGTGTTTATCCGTGGTTCCCTGTTCCTTCTCTATTCGTGTCTCTTCGTGTTCACTCGTGGTTCCACCCCGAGAGGAGTCTATTTTTTCGGAGCGGGCTCGATGCCGAAGAGGAGCTCATTGGCCCAGTGGATCGAGCCGTCATCGTGGAAGGTGAAAGGGTTTTCTCTGGAGGCGCTGCGTCCCTGCGGCAATTCCCAGGCACGCTCACCGGCATTGACCCGATAGGAGAACTTGATCGGTTTGCCCTTCAACACGCAATCGCGGACCTCCGGAATCCGGCTCCAGGGGATCGCGCACTCGCAGAAACCGCCCCGGATAACGAGCCGTGCGTCCTCGGCGAGCGGACCGCCATCGCGCGGCGAGACCGGCTGGCGCGGATAGAAATGTTTGCGGGGAGCCTCCGGGCGGCTCAGGCAGAAGATTTCCGTTTCCCCGTCCCGGCAGAGGTTGAGGGCGAATTCATAATCGCTGTCGGGGTAAGCTCCGGCCGGGGGCACCGCTCCGGGCGCATAAGCCCTCAGGCCTTTCTTCTCCGGCGGCAGGACGTTGAAGGCGATCTGCACATTGTAGTTGCCGTTTCCCGAGGGTAAATCCGGAGCCCTGCGGTAGGAGAAGCGCCGCACTCCTGGCGGCCAGTGAAGCTCCGCTGAGCCGTCCTTCACCGTTTGCGGGTAGAAGCAGCTCTCCTCATCACGGGCGGAGAAACGGGGCATCGGCCGGAAGCCGGGAGTCCGGGCCGCAAAATAGAAACAGGCGTCATCCCAGGCCACCCAGCCGCTCACCGTGTCGCGCTCGGTCGCCGAAGGCCAATCCTTGAAAGGCTCATAAGGCGCGGCCGGATCGGGCGGAGCCGGAGGCGTAAAGGTCGAAACCGGCAGAATCTCTTTCCAGTCCTCGGGGTTTCCATCCAGCTCGGGCGTATGTCGCGCCAGCCACTGAACGTGGAGGGTCTCAGCGTGCTGGAAGCTCCCCTCGGGACTGCTCCAGGCGATAATCAGGGGGTAGTTGTTGCCGTCTCGCTCCTGAGAAAGACGCGGCACAATCCGCATCTCGACCACCCGGGATTCATGCGGGCGCAGTTTGAGTTCAAAGGTTTCCTTCTCGAAAACAATCCCCGGGACCAATGCCTGCAGGCTCCCCTTCACGGTTTGATTCAGGATGTTGGAGACGCGGATTTTCAAAGTGGTTTTGGGCCTCAATACCGGAGCGGTGAAGTCATAGACGACGATTTCCACCGGGTCGACGTTGCGGATCTGCGCCTCTTTGATCGCTTTGAGCAACCGCTTGAAGGAGCCGCTGCGGCCGGTCGTCCTCAGGAAGTAGCCGCTGCCGTTGAGCGGCAGGGTAATCCGAGCCGCCACGCTCTCGAGCGGGTTGCCGTAGAAATCATAAACACGGAATTCATCCCGTGGATTCTCGATGGAAAAACCGGCACCGGGATTGATCTTCACCGAGCGGAAGGGGGTCCGATCCGGAGGAAGGCTCTCTTTCAAATCTCCGACCACGACGACGGTTCCATCCTCGGGATGGGTTTTACCCGCGGGCAACCCGTCTCGATAAGCTCGAGAGCCTTCAAAGACGAAGAGCCAGGGCAACCCGTTTTTGAAGAGAATTTCTCGGAACGAGCGCCCACCGATCCATTTCTGAGCCGCGGCCGCTGCGGCTGCCGGTGCCCACACCTGCGCAACGCTCCCGGCCGCATTTGCCGCATCCGCCTGAGAGGTCGCGGGCGATTTTTCAAGAGTCAGGAGGGAACTCGCATGGAGTCCGGCGTCTGTCCGCACAAAGCCGCCGGCTCTCCGGACGGCCCAGAGCGCCGCGATCTCTTCTTCACTCCGGAGCCGCGCACCGCCCGAATTCCAGAAGCGCACCGGACCCCGGGGGCTCTTGCGTCCGCTCAGGAGAGGATTCTGCGCCAGATCGGCGGCCGGCGAGAGGTCCCCGGTGTTGATAAAATCCAGATCACTCAGAAATTCGGTTCCACCCTCGGGCAAAAGGCTCTCAGCCACCAGGGCCGAGCGGCCCGAAGCACCCACGAGGGTTTTGACGCCCGCATTCCCGCGAGCCTCCGTGACGGCCCGGCTCATCGCGCGGTAAGCCTCCTGAAACCGGGGGATATCGCTCCGCCATCCCGCAAAATTCTCACTCGCCACCGGTCCGGCCGGCTCCAATTCCAGAGCCTGGATGGACCCCAGCGGCCAGCCGTAGCGGCTCAGAATCTCCTGCCAATACCGGCCCCAGGTTTCATCGAAAGAACTCATCCAGGAGTTATCCCGGGGACCTTCCGCGAGCAGAGTATCCTCCGGGCTCAGCCAGGGACGCTCACGGCCCAGAGGCAGCGCCGAAGCCGGCAGGTCTCCGCCGCCCACGTTCAGGAGCAGGCTCACATCGTTCTCGAAGGCCCATTGCGCATAGGCCTCCCGGAAAAGTCCGTAGCCCGTCTCCAGCCGGGCACCCTTGATCCCGAGTTTCCGCAGCGCATTGAAAACAACCGGGGAAAGCTCCAGACTCGAATCCAGATCCAGGGCGAACCCAGGCTCAAAGACCGGCCCGGGATCCGCCTCCAGAACACGCACCACCGATGCGCCAAAGGCCCGGCCCCTCTCCTCAAGCTCCAGAACCAGAAGGTAGCCGCCAAAGAGCTCGCCAATGTCGGGGGTAAAGGTCACGAACGCACCTTCGGCCGGAATCTGCGCCTCTATTTGAGTCGTGCCCAGCTTCTCGATCAAATAAATCACCGGCTGATCGGGCGCTTCCGGACGCATACGGGTCCCATAGCGGTTGACCTCAAGCTTTACGGCTCCGTGATAAGGGGTTTCAGGCTTGATGAAAAACGTGAAGGCGGCCGCTTCTCCGGGATAGAGGATATTGGCGCCGAGAGAGCAGGTACTTTGGGCAACGCTCCAGCCCTCTGCATTCAGCCCGAAAGCCGCTTCAAAATTCGCCATCTTCCGGCCAGCGAATTCCGGAGCCGGGCTGAAACTCTGCGCCGATAAATTCCCCCCAGCCCAACCTACCCAGAACAGGAGAAGTGCCAACAGCCCGACTCCCTCCGCCCTGCGGAAAAAACTCTCTCGCCTTTTCATATTGCGTGAATCCAACTTCATGACCTCCGGAGGCGGCTCTCGACCTCGTCCCTTTCGACCAAAGGGTGAGCCAAAACGCTTTTTTTGTCAAAGGTTCATCAGAGTTTTCTCTTGGAATGTGCGCCGCAGGGCTCGATAATAAGACTATGTGGAATAAAGCGGAAAAACTATGGATTTCACTCGGATGCCTCTCTCTTCTAACGGGTTTCTGGGCTGCGGGCTCGCTCCCGGCCGCTGAACCAGAGCAAACCATCCCGCTGGCCGACCCGACCATCTTCTCGGATAAAGGGACCTATTACCTTTACGGGACAGGGGTGCTGCCGGGCTCCGGACTTGATGGCTTCCTGGTCTATACCTCCAAAGACCTCAAGAGCTGGGAGGGTCCGGCCGGAGCGACCAGGGGCTTTGCGCTGGTCAAGGGCGACGTCTTCGGCACGAAAGGATTCTGGGCTCCGCAGATTTTCCGCTATCAGGAGCGCTACTGGATGGCCTATACCGCCAATGAATGCATCGCGCTGGCCACGGCTGAGAGCCCTCTGGGCCCCTTCAAACAGGAAAAGCTCGAGAAGCTCCCGGCTGATCTTCTCCAGATTGACCCCTTCTTCTTCTTTGACGATGACGGCAAAATCTACTTCTACCACGTCCGGCTGGACCGCGGCAACCGCATTTACGTCGCCGAAATGGAGCCCGATCTCTCCGGAATCAAAAAGGAGACCCTCCGCGAATGTATCTCCACCCGGATGGATTCCTGGGAAAATGTCCGCAATAACGATTACGGCGTGGCCGAGGGACCGACCGTCATCAAACGCGATGGGGTTTACTACCTCTTCTACTCGGCGAATGACTATCGCTATGTGGAATATGCCGTCGGTTATGCCACGGCGAGTTCCCCCCTGGGACCCTGGAGCCGCTATGAGGGCAACCCGATTCTGAGCCGCAAAAACGTGGGGCAGAACGGCACCGGTCACGGCGATATTCTCACCGACCCGGAGGGCAAGCTCCTCTACGTCTTCCACACTCATAAATCCGATAAAGAGGTGCATCCCCGCAAGACGGCGGTGATCGATCTGGTCGCGGAGGAAAAAGAAGGCAAAACGGTTTTCAGCGTGAAAGAAGAGAGCTTCCGCTTTCTCCTGAAGAAGGAGTCCTCCCGATAAGGCGCTTTTTAGAAGCTCTTGCGCTGGGAAGAGGGCAAAATCCCAAGCTCCGAGCGATATTTGGCCAGAGTGCGCCGGGCCACCTGGACCCCCTTTTTCTCGAAGGCCTCGACCAACTGCTGATCTGAAAGCGGGTTGGATTTATCCTCTCCGGCAATCATCTCGGCCAGGGCGGTTTTGACCTTGATATTCGAGACGCCCTCGGGGTTATCGCTTTTGAGTTTGCTACTGAAGAAGTAGCGCATCTCGAAGACTCCCTGGGGCGTCTGCATGTATTTGCCCGAGACGGCACGGCCAACGGTCGTCTCGTGCAGCCCGGTCACTTCAGCGACTTTGGCCATCGTCAGCGGAATTAGCCCCTTGGGTCCGATCCTCATAAATTCGGATTGGAAAGAGACGATCGCTTCGGCGATTTTGCGAATCGTCCGCTGCCGCTGAGCCAGAGAAGTGATGAAGAAGCGCCCGGAGCGGATTTTCTCCTGAATGTAGCTGCGGGTCTCCTTGGAATCGCTCGAGCCGATCATCTCCTTGTACATGGGGTTGATCCTGAGCCGCGGCAGGAGGTCGTCATTCATGGTGACTTTGTACTCACCATCCTCATCCTCTTCTACGAAAACCTCCGGGACCACATAGAGGTTTGAAACCGAATAGAAGGGCCTGCCCGGCTTGGGCTCCAATCGGGCGATATTCAGGGCCGCCTCGTTCACTTCTTCGACCGTGACCTTGTTCTTGCGGGCGATCACGGGGTATTTCTTGCCCGCAAGCGCCTCCAAATACCCGTGGACGATTTTCCACTCCAGAGAATCCTTCATGCCGGCGCGTTCGAGCTGGATGAGCAGGCATTGACGCAAATCGCGGGCGCCCACGCCGACCGGCTCCATGTTCTCGTGCAGAAGCTGCAGGCCGCGCTTGATCTCTTCCGGGGAGAGATTGGTGGAAATCACGAGCTCGGCAGGCTTGGCCCGCAGGTACCCCTGCTCGTCAATGAACCCGATCAGGAGAATCAGGACTTCCCGTTCCCGCTCAGTAATATCCAGGAGAGCAACCTGTTCGAGGAGATAGCCCTGCAAAGATTGCTCGGTCGGGATGGAATTGAAGAAATACTGCCGCTTCTCCTCGTCAACCGTGGGAGCGGAGTGAGTCCGCCGATCGCCCCGGAGGAAATATTCCTTCCAGCTTTCAACCTGCTCGGCCAGACGCTCCATCCGCTCTCCATGGACATCGGCGGAGCCGGAAACCTCCGGACCAAAGTCGAAATCATGGTTTTCGGAAGAATTTGAAGGCAAATCGGTTGTGGGAGAAGATATCTCCGCCGTGCGGCCGATCTCCGCGGGAGGTCTCTCCTCCATTTCGAGGACCGGATTGCGCTCCAATTCCTCGTTGACCTTGCTCTTGAGCTCCAGAACCGGGGTCGCCAATAAAACCAACGATTCCTGAAGCTGAGGCGCGATTACTTGCGCCAAAGCCGTCTTCATTGTCAGTTTCATTTCTCGACCCATACAATTCTCAACCCGGAAGTAAGTATGGCATACTTCCTGCTGCTTCGCAACTTCAGAGGTTATTTTTTAGTAATTGCCCCGAATTTTCGGGCTGCTCGCAAGAGAAATCTTGACTTGAAAGCCGCTCAAGCCTTTACTGGACGGAGACTCTGGTAGTGGCGTACAGCTCCGCAAGAGCCTTGGACAAAGAATACTGGTTCTAACAGAAACACTATGAAACAAAAATATACATACGGTATGGGCCGCCGCAGCTTCCTCAAAACGGCTGCGCTGGCGACTCTGGGCACCACCCTGTCGGCCCCTTATATCATGCGGGCCGATGGCCCCTCCAAGCTGAAGGTCGCCATCATCGGCGCCGGCGGTAAGGGCAAAAGCGATGCCGACAACATGAAGGGTGAGGATATCGTCGCTATTTGCGACGCTGATGACAGAAGGTGTGAAGCTCTGCGCAAAGAGCTGCCCGACGTCCCCTACTATCGCGATTACCGGGTTTTGCTTGAGAAGGTAAAAGACCTGGATGCGGTGGTCGTTGCCACGCCCGATCATCATCACGCCCTGGCCACCGTGATGGCCATTGAGAGAGGACTCCATGCTTATGTGCAGAAGCCGCTCGTACATTCCGTGTACGAAGCGCGTCAACTCCGTGCTGCCGCCGCCCGCAAGAAGGTCGCCACTCAGATGGGCAATCAGGGCTCAGCCGAGAGCGGTCTGCGCCGCGCCGTCGAGTGCATTCAGGCCGGGATTATCGGCCCCGTCCGCCAGGTCCATGTCTGGTCCAACCGCCCGGTGTGGCCCCAGGGGATCAAAGACCCGCTGCCGAAGGCTGAAATTCCCGCCGGTTTGAATTGGGACCTCTGGCTGGGACCGGCACCCGAGCGCGACTACGGCGAAGGTTATGTGCCGTTCAACTGGCGCGGCTGGTACGATTACGGCACCGGCGCACTGGGCGACATGGCCTGCCATACGGCCAACATGCCCTTCCGTGCCTTGAAGCTCGGTTACCCGACCAGCGTCATTGCCGAAGCCATGGAAGGCGCCAACAGCCAGACCTATCCGAATAAATCCCGGATCAAATTTGAATTCCCCGAACGCGAAGGCCTGCCTCCGGTTACCTTCTATTGGTACGACGGCGGCTGGAAACCGAACCCCGATATCTCGGCCGATATCAGCGAGCTGCTTGAGAAGGTTCCCGGTTCGGGTTGCCTCCTGATTGGCGACAAGGGCCAGATCTTCTCTCCGGACGATTACGGCGCAAAGTTTTACATCAAACTCAAGGACGACGAAGAGTTCAAAGCCAGCAACAACCACGATGCGGCCAAGACCGACGTCATCCCGGTGAGCATCCCGCGCTCCATCGGCCACTATAAGGAGTGGCTCGAAGCCTGTAAGGGCGGCAGCCCGGCCTATTCGAACTTCGACATCGCGGCCTACCTGACCGAGATCATCCTCCTGGGTTGTGTTGCTCTTCGCGTGGGTGAAGGCGAGCTCATGGAATGGGACGGCCCGGCCATGAAGTCTCCGAATTGCCCTGAGTCCGCGACCTTCGTCAAACGCGAGTACCGCAAGGGCTGGAACTGGAGCGCATAGATAACAGATTTCGTTCCGTCTCTCATAATTAGACTGAGAACGCATTACCAGGGGGGCTTCCTTAGTTGGGAGCCCCTTCTTAATATAACAAGATGCCCCACAGGATGTTGGAAAAAGAAACGCGGCCAAAACCGTGACCGAATGCAGCGGAGGGGAAGAAGGTCCTGTAAATTTGTGTATCGTGTAATCACCACAAAATATTTTGTGTGTCGTAAAAGCCGTTTCACGATACACAAATTCCGCGGGTCGCTCTTTTTGGCCCGCAGCCGCCACAGCGGAAAACCGGCATTTATTTTCCTATCCCACAGAGCCGCAGTGAGATAGGGGCCTCATGTCTTTTGTTCACAAAATATCCCCGCTTTTCTTTGAAAAAGTTTTATTCCGGCCCGGTGAGTTCTTGACTTGTCCCTTCCAAAAATATACACTGAATGCTGATGAGGGTAATAGAAAGACGTGTGAGCAAGACCCCCTACAGCGGGAGGAACGTTTGAGCTTTTTAGGACCCACGGTCGTTTTTGGGTAATAAGTTATGAAAGAAGTCATTAAATATGGTATGGGCCGTCGCAGCTTCCTCAAGACTGCTGCGCTGGCAACTCTGGGCACCATGTCTGCCCCTTATATCATGCGCGCCAACGGCACCAGCAAACTCAAGATTGGTGTCATTGGTTGCGGCGGCAAAGGTTACAGCGATGCCGAAGCTGTCATGAGCGAAGACATCATCGCCCTGTGCGATGCTGATGATCGCCAAGCCAGGGGCCTGCGGGAAAAACTCCCCAACGCCCGTTACTACAAAGATTATCGCATTATGCTCGAGAAGGAAAAATATCTCGATGCAGTGATAGTCGCCACTCCGGATCATAACCACGCTCCGGCCACCATGATGGCCATTAAGCGTGGTCTCCATGCCTATGTGCAGAAACCGCTCGTGCATTCCGTGTACGAAGCGCGCGAAATCCGCAAGGCCACGGCCCAATACAAGGTCGCCACTCAGATGGGCAACCAGGGCTCAGCCGAGAACGGTCTGCGCCGCGCCGTCGAATGTATCCAGGGCGGTATCATCGGCCAGGTCAAGCAGGTCCATGTATGGTCCAATCGTCCGGTGTGGCCTCAGGGAATCAAAGACCCGCTGCCGAAGGCTGAAATTCCTGCCGGCGTCAATTGGGATCTCTGGCTGGGACCGGCACCCGAGCGCGACTACGGCGAAGGCTATCTGCCATTCAACTGGCGCGGCTGGTACGATTACGGCACCGGCGCACTGGGCGACATGGCCTGCCATACGGCCAACATGCCTTTCCGCGCATTGAAGCTCGGTTATCCGACCAGCGTCATTGCCGAAGCCATAGATGGAGCCAACAATCAGACCTATCCGAATAAATCCCGGATCAAATTTGAATTCCCGGCTCGCGAAGGCCTCTCCCCGGTTACCTTCTACTGGTACGACGGCGGCTGGAAGCCCAACGATGATGTCACCGCTTACATCAAGGAGCTCTTTGAAGATATACCCGGTTCGGGTTGCCTCCTGATCGGTGAAAAAGGTCAGATTTTCTCGCCGGACGATTACGGCGCACAGTTCTACCTCAAGCTCAACGACGACGAAGAGTTCAAGGCCAGCGGCAATCATCCCGCAGCCGGGAACGACGTCATCCCGGTGAGCATCCCGCGCTCCATCGGCCACTACAATGAGTGGCTCGAAGCCTGTAAGGGCGGCAAGCCGGCCTATTCGAACTTCGACATCGCGGCCTACCTGACCGAGATCATCCTCCTGGGTTGTGTTGCTCTTCGCGTGGGTGAAGGCAAGCTCATGGAATGGGATGGCCCGGCCATGAAGTCTCCGAATTGCCCTGAATCCGCGGCCTTCGTCAAACGCGAATACCGCAAGGGCTGGAACTGGTAGGAATATCGGTGCCCATTTTGCAGGAAGGCGCCTTGAACAAGCGCCCTCTCCTGGTGTCATGAGAACCGGAGGGATATCTATCCTTCCGGTTCTTCTTTTCTTCTTTTTCCCATGATTGACATCTTTGCCAGGATTGCCTGCGTATTCTCTCGGGGCCTGACCCAGACTCTCCCCACACAAGATGAATACGACCGCAATGAAACAACGCTCCGACCTGGGCCGCTCGCCGGTTCTCCTGCGCCAGACCTCCCTGCAGCGGCTGGCCTCTCTGGATGCCTCCGCCCTCACCCGCCAGCTCGATGCCTTCTCGGCCGGACGCCTGCGCGAAGCCGCCCTCACCTGGGAAGCCATGGAAGAACGCGATGATACCGTCCGCATCTCCTCTTCCAAACGCAAAAAGGCCGTCGCGCGCCACGGATATGAAGTCCTGACGCTGGAGGAATCCCCCGCAGCCCTGGCACACAAGGAGGCGCTGGAGTATTTCTACTCCCACCTGAGCGTCACCCATGCGCTGGATGAAAATGAGCGCGGCGGTTTCCAGCTCATGGTCCGCCAGATGATGGATGCCGTGGGCAAAAAGTATGCCATCCATGAAATCATCTGGAAGCCCGAGCCCGGCGGCTGCCTCAGCGCCGAACTCCGGTTCGTGCCGCTCTGGTGCTTTGAGAACACCACCGGCAAGCTGCGCTTCAACCCGAATGAATTCGGCTCCGCGGCCATCGCTCTGGAGGAGGGCGGCTGGATGGTGAGCGTCGGCGAGGGTCTCATGATGGCCTGCTCGGTTGCCTGCCTCTTTAAACAACTGCCCCTTCAGGATTGGCTCAATTACTGCCAGCGCCACGGAACCCCGGCCCTCCTGGGGACCAGCTCCGCCGAACGCGGTTCGCCCGAGTGGAGCGACATGCTCGAGGCGCTCCGGGAATTCAGCTCCAATTCATCGGTCCTCATCTCTCCCACCGAAAGCATCCGGGTGATCGAGCGCGGCAATGCCGGAGTGCCCCCCTTCCCCAAACTGGTGGAAGAAATGACCCGCGCCATTATTTCGCTCTGGCGTGGCGGCGATCTCTCCACCCGTTCTACCCACTACGGCACGGGCGCCTCTCTGCAGCAGGATGAAGCGCTGCTCCTGGAGACGGATGACTCGGAGTGGATTTCCGAGACTCTAAACACGCATCTGGATTCCTGGGTGATCCGCTATCTCTTTGGCGAGAAGGTCCGGCCTCTGGCAAAGGTCCACCTCCATAATGCCCAAAAATCAAACGTCGATATGGACCTCAAGGTCGATGAATTCCTGCTCCGTCACCGTGCGCCGCTCTCGCTGCGCCAGATGCTCGAGCGCTATCAACGCTCTTTGCCCGCCGCCGGAGAAACTCTGGTCAGCGAGCCGAAATCTCCGGCCGATAAACCGGAGTCCCCCGAAGTGTAGAACCCGGAAACCATCAAGATGGAACACCTTTTAATATGAACACGAAAACTCTATTCTCAATCGCCGCGCCGCTGCCCCTGGATGATCAGGCCAACCGTGAAAAATGGATTCTCCTGGCCCCTCTGGGCGATCACCCCCATGAACAGGGAATTCAACGGGTGGACGCCGAATCCCTGACCCGGATGGTCCGCTCCTTTCATTCGCTCCTGGGCCGGCTCAAGCGTGCCTTCGTGGGCCGCGCCGTCTATCTGGGCCATCCCGACACGCCCGAGCTGGCCCGCAGCTACCCCGATAACCGCCTCTATGGGCTCATCAGTGGATTGCAGGCACGGGACGAGGGACTCTTCGCCCGCATCACCCTGACGGAAGAGGGGCTGAAACTGGTCCAGGGCGGCATCCGCTGGCTCTCGCCCTATTGGAAAGTGGAAGAAATAGGCCGCAGCGATCAGGGAGAGCGCCTCTACCGTCCGGTAGAGATACTCTCGGTCGGCCTCACCCGCCGGCCCAATATCCGAGGCCAATCTCTGGCGAATGCCTCAAGCGCCCCGGGCCTCTGCGGATGCCCGCTGCCTCCCATGAAGACGAGCCCCATCGCTTCCACCGCCGCTCTGCGTTCGGCCTATTGCAGGACGAGCCCGCACCTTCTGCAAAGCCCGGAGGAGATTCGCTCCTTCGTGAACGAAAAGCGCTCAGCCGGCCTCTCCTACGATGAGGCGTTCGGCCTCCTCCTGCGCTAAACAGAAAGCCTTCCGAATCTCGCGAAACGGAAGGCTTTTCTGTTTTTTAAATATCCTCCGGAGAAATCCCGAAATCAGGGCATTTGAATAATCGAAATCACCGGAGAGTGATCCGAGAGCCAAACCTTCCCTTCCTCAGGCACGACGATCTCGCTGGCGAAGACTTTGGTATCCGGGCGAACAAAAATCCAGTCGATGCGCGTCCCGTCTTTTCGAGGCATTTTGAAATTGTTGTAGGTCGCATAAACCGGGCCCTGCTTCTGGTCCTTGGCGTCCCAGGTATCCAGCAGGCCGAGATTTTCGAAGACGCCGTGGACCTCCCGGTCCTTCGAGGAGGTATTGAAATCGCCCGTCAGGACCAGCGGCAGCTTCTTGTCGAGCGTCTCGATCGTCGAAGCGATCAGCCTGGCTCCATTGATCCGTGCCTCCTGGCTCATGTGGTCCAGGTGCGTATTTACAAAGTAGAATTGCTTGCCGGTGAGCGTATCCCGGAAGCGCACCCAGGTCACCATTCGGGTGCAGTTCGAATTCCAGGATTTGCTGGCGACCGTGCGGGGCGTTTCCGAAAGCCAGAGATGGTCGTACTCCAGCGGTTCGAAGCGGTCCTTGCGGTAAAAAATCGCCATGAATTCTCCGCGGCTGCCCCCTTCTCTTCCCTCGCCCAGCCAGGCATAATCCGGCACCGAGTTCCGGATATCCATCAGTTGCCGGTAAACACCCTCCTGAGTACCGAAAAGATCGGGCTTGCGCTCGGCGAGGAATTCTTTGATGACCCCTTTGCGCTTGGACCAGGGATAGGGATCGGATTCATTGGCGTAGCGCAGGTTGAAGGTCATCACCATGAGCTGTGCGTCGTCGGTCTTTACCGCGATGGGCTCCGCGGCAACAGCGTTCGAACTCAATGCAACCGCTGCCAGTACGAGAGCGGCCGCCCAAAAAGATAAAACTAATTTCTTCATCCATTCTCCTTTTTTCGTCAGCCAAAAAGCCGTTGTCAGCCTAACCCGAACGGCCCCGTTTTTCAATCTCAAACTACAATTACGGCCGGGCTCATTTCCGACTCAGAGGAAAACTCTTCCAAAGAAAAACATATTGCGCGATTTTTTTGGAAAAAAGTGTTGACTGATTTGACAAAACCTCGTATCTTTTGTACAAGTGTTGGAGGTTTTTTATGAAAATACGAGTTTTACTGGGGATATTAACAGGTGTTTTATGAGGGAGCTTTTCAACCCGAGACATTTTACCTGCGGACAATTGGAGCACGACCAGAACAAAAAATACCCGGGATTGATATTGGCTCCACTGCCGGAGCTTCCTCTGACGGAATAAATTGGACAGTAGACATGCAGCGACCGGAAGGACTCGTTTATACGAGCAACAGGAAAGACGAAACCTCAGCCGAGTCTCATTCCGGGGGATTGGCAAATCTTTCTTACGGTGATTTGAACAGGGCTCGCAGTCTTTGGATCAACGGCTTAGTTCCCGGCTCAGTGCGTTGGATTGATGAAAACCGATTTGAAGGCAAAGCCTCCGGCTCTGAACGAGTGTATAGGGACCAATGAATCAGAGAGAATTATCTTTGGTGAAATAGCGGAGTATGATGAGTTGGGACGTCCCACGAAACTTAAGTACCGTTGGCCGGCAATGAGAGAGGGGATCGAAGTTTGGAATGATTTTTTGTATACGGAGCCAGTGGGTAAAACAAAGCTGCCCAATATTATTGTCAACTCAAGTGCCCGCATGCTTGCCGATGGTAAAAAAGGCGGAAGATTCTATACAAATATTTTATTAGACATTGACATAGGGACAACGAGCGTAGGTGATAATGGATATATTCCTAAAATGTTTTTAGAAATGGATAAGTCAACTCCTTATGTAGTATATGAGTCTAATCATGTTATATATAAAGTTGAAAAAGATGGTTTAACCCGCTTTCCCGATGAAGAGAGAGGACGGACTGTTAGTTTGAAATCTAAATGGTTTGGCATCACTCTAATTGTGTGTCTCATTCTATTTCCATTCCTCTTGAAATTTGGAAAGACTCTTCTAATAAAGAATAAATAAGTTTAGCTTAAGAAATACAATGAAACTGAGAAAAATATTCTGGGGATTACTATTAGGTCTTTTTGTAATCGCAGGAGGTAGAGCCGCTGCCACAAATAACGCGACTGCACCCGCTGCCGCGGCGCCTACAGTAGATTCACAAGACTACGACGTAAAGCGTTTCCTGGAAGAGGCTCCGCCTTTACGAAAGATCATTTATGGAGTGGATGGGAATTACTTTATTCACAATGGAAAACAACTGGGAGGGATTATCTATTATGAAGGAGCTATTCAGGGAGATACTTTCTACAAACGCCCCGTGCAGGATATAAAAGATTTTCCGGAAGCCGTCCAAGCACCAGATGGTTTCGTGATAGGGAAAACCTCCGAAGGGAGATATTGGACGTTAAGTTACGATAACTATGCCGAGGGAAGCATTCGTACCAGTTCCGATGCGGATCCGTCTGATTCTGCAACAAAGCATTTTTCCAAACAGGCTATCGCATCCCTGAATGGTGCTCGATCGCTTTGGATTGCTTTTATGGAGCCTGGGACCTTCAGGTGGACAGACGACAATCGTTTTGAGGCAAGGGTGGAGGGCCCACCAGAATTGCTGGGAACGAATGACATCCAAAAAGTGCTCACGGGTGAGGTTACGGAAAAAGATTCCGAAGGGCGTATCTCAAGAATCGAATATCGCTGGCCGGCTATGCCGGAAACCAGAAAGAATTGGCTGAGGTTTCTTTATTTATCTCCTGTCGGTGAAACAAAATTGCCAAGTAAAATTATCAGTGGTAATAGCGCAACTACTTCAGATGGGATATCTATCACCACAAACAAGGTGAATGTTTTATGTCATGTGGATATAGGGTTGGATTCCGGCATGGGAACTCAAGGCTATGATCCGGGCATGTTTTTGAAGATAGAAGGGACGAACACTCCTCAACCAAAATTGCTTGTAGAAACAAACAATAACATCCTTATAATGACTGAAAAAGGATTAGTCCCCATAGGATCAGAACACGAGCAAAAACCTTCCCCAAAATGGTGGGGGGTAATACTGATTGTTTTGATTCTTTTTGCCCCTTTCCTCTGGATGATTACAAAAAGCTTTCGAAGAAAGGATAAGTAAAATTGAAACAGCCATATATGAAAAGGGCCGGGTCGGGGAAATCCACACCGGCTTTCACGTTGGTTGAGTTACTGGTGGTGATCGGCATTATCGCCATCCTGTGCGCGCTCCTGATGCCCGCTCTCTCTGCCGCCAAAAGAAAGGCCATCCAGATCAATTGCACCAGCAACATCAAGCAACTGACCCTGGCCAATTATGCGCACTCCGATGACTACGGAGAACACCTGAATTACGGGAATTTGGAAAAAGAGGCCGGACAACAAGAGGGAGGATACTGGAACGAAAAAGGAGTCTGGATGGGGGCCCTGATTTCAGAAAATCAGAATCAGAACGAAAAAATCTTCGCCTGCCCTGCGGCTCGATTGAAGCAGAGGCCAAAGGTGGGCGAGGATAAGCAGGGCTCCGCCGATACAGCCTGGGTTCGCTGGTCCGCGGAGAACGACCCGAATGCGCGCATGTACAGCGGCAGTTATGGCTACAATGGCTGGCTGTATACGGCGGGCTTGAAGGACGGGATGTTTGGCGGATCCGAGAATTTGTTCTATCTGCGCTCGCAGGATATCGATACTCCCTCCAAAACGCCCGTCTTTTTCGATTCGGTCTGGGTGGACGCCTGGCCCATGGAGAATGATCTCCCGGCTAAGGATTTATATGCCGGCCGCTCTTACTGGGAACGCACCAACGAAATGGGCCGCCTGACAATCGGACGCCACGGGAATATCACCCCGGCCAAAGCGCCCCGAGATTTTAACCCTGCGGGCCGTATGCCCGGCTCAATCAATATCGGGATGAGCGACGGTCATGCGGAAAAGGTAAAATTGGAAGATTTATGGACTCTGCACTGGCATAAAAACTGGCAAACACCCAAAATACGCCCGCGGTAAATGAACTACTTTTTTCATCATGT
>Ga0116149_1003361_pt1 | contig 16602 bp, 8 predicted proteins | sample AD_UKC057_MetaG_FD_89787 | JGI IMG/M metagenome (GOLD analysis project Ga0116149, IMG submission 89787) | Active sludge microbial communities of municipal wastewater-treating anaerobic digesters from USA - AD_UKC057_MetaG | ecosystem: Engineered > Bioreactor > Anaerobic > Digestate | place: USA... | reverse complement strand
GGCCGCCGACGCCCCCCTGCCGCCCGGCGCGCGGGCCCCCAAGTCCGCCGACGCCGTCAACGCCCGCGTCACCGCCATGAAGGCCAAGGCCTTCGAGGAGTACAAGAAGGTCTACGACCAGTTCCCCGACAGCGGACGCGTCGGCGACGCCGTCGCCCGCATGGCCGACTATTACTACGAGCAGAAGGACTACGGCCGGGCCGTGGAGATCTTCGAGAACGTCTTCACCAACTATCCCGACGCCAAGTTCCTGGACGTGATCCTCTTCAATTACGGGCGATGCCTGTTCCGCATGGACCGACGCTCCCAGGCCCTGGCCCGATTCGAGCAACTGCTCACGGAGTTCCCCGACAGCCCCCTGTCGGCCGACGCCAAGAAGATCATCGACGCGATGCGGAAGGTCGGCAAGCAGGGCTGAACGCACTGACGATTGGCGATTGGCCCTCGTCCGGCGGATCGCCCTCGACCAACCTGCCTGCCGCAGAGAGGTCGAAGATCAAGAATCGAGAATCGAGAATCCAACGAGGTTACGCACATGAAACACTCCCGGCCGGTGACATTCGTAGCGGTGGCTGCCCTTGTGGGGGCGGCGGTTCTCAGCGGAATGGCCTGGACGCAAGACGCGTCCACCAGCCAGGTGGATCCCGCCGTGCAGCAGGCGGCCCGCCTGGAGGTCGAGTTGGCGGGCTACAAGGACACCTCGCCCGAGGCCGCCGACCTGCTGGCCAAGATCATGGACCTCTATTACTCCAGCGGGCACGTCTTCGGCGTGATCCGCACGGGGCAGAAGTTCACCGCGCGCCACAGCGGCGACAAACGCCACCAGGCCATGATGCTCAAGCTGCTGGACGGCCTGGAGGCCGTCTCCCGGAACGAGGAGATCATCACCACCTGCCGCCAGTTCCTGGACCGCTATCCTAACGATCCGGCCAGCGCGTCGGTCGAGGTCCGCCTGGCCCGCACGCTCGAGCGCGGCGACCGCCTGGCCGGCGCCGGCGCCTGGCAGGCTGTCTGGCGCCGCCAGGGCAACACCGCCGCCGGGCGGGAGGCCGGCGCCCGAGCCCTGGGCCTGTGCGAGTCCCTCCGCTCCGGCGAGGCCGTCAAGCTCGCCAACGAGATCGCCGGCGAGATGGTCGACAAGCTCCCCGCCACGGAACTGACCGGCGAGATCGGAATGAGAACGTTCAACCTGCTGGCCTCCGCCGGACAATACGCCGAGGCCAACAGCCTGGCCAACAAGATGCTCGCCAAGGGCCAGCCCGCCGACAAGGTCCTCCTTCGCGGACTCCACCGGAGAATGGCCTACAACTACCAGCAGGTCCGCCAGTACGCCAATGCCGCCGTCAGCCTCAAGAAGGCCCTGGCCATCGAGGGCGACGGCGATCTGCAGAGCCAGCTGGTTCTCCTGCTCCACCAGGCCCAGGCCCCGCCCGCGGATCTGGAAGCCGCCTACAACCAGTTCGCCCAGAAGTACCCCGACCACGAGGACCGATACGAGCGCCTGGCGTACGTGGCCCAGGCGTACGAGGCCGCCAAGAACCTCCCCGGCGGCCAGTCGGGACCCGCCAAGGCCCTGGAACTCTACAAGTCGATCCTCAACCACGCCCCGCAGGCCATGGAGGCCGCCCGGCGCGTGACAAACCTCGCCGGCGACAAACCCGAGCAGGTCGCCCAGAGCGAGAAGCTGCTGCTGGAGTCCATCCGCAGGTGCCCCCGCCAGGCTCACTACGTCACGTACATCCTGGCCACCGAGGTCTACGACCGCCGCATGAAGGACCGCGACAGGGCCCGCAAGGTCCTTCGCGACCGCCTGCTCAACGACAAGACCGAAAGCGCCTACGCCGCCCAGTGCGCCCAGTGGCTGCTCCAGACCGCCGAGGACCAGGACGAGTTCCGCCGCGACGTCGACGCCCTGGTCGAGCTGCGCCGCAAGCAGGCCCAGGCCGGCGGCGGACAGCACGACTACTTCACCGGTTTGAGCGAGTCCCTGCGAAACGACAAGAAGAAGAGGCCCTGGCTGAACTACCTGGAACAGGCGCGCTCCAAGATGCAGGCCGATCCCGTGCTGGGGGTGTGGCTGTCCCTGCGGGAAGGCACCGCAGGCGATCAGCGCGAGAACGTCCGCGTCCGCCTGATGCGCCCCGGCGCCTTCGAGAAGCTGCCCAGGCCCCTCCAGATCACCGTCGTCTCCGAGCAGGCCCGCTATGCCCGCCATCGCTCCTCGCGACGATCCCCCCAGCTCCTGGCCTACAGCCTCTGGGCCAAGGTCGAGCCGGACAACTTCGAGGCGGTCGCGGGGATGTTCTCGGTGGCGGCCGACGAGAACAAAGTCGCCCCCGCCAAGGAAGCCCTGGAGGCCCTGCTGAAGATCGACCCGCCTAAGGCGGCCCAGCCGTCCGAGGGCCTGTCGCCCTACCTGGCCCAGAAGATGCTGTCGCTGGCCGAGCGGGAGAAGAACGCCGACCTGGCCCGCAGGGCCTACGCGTGGATTCGCAAGGCCGCCGGAAAGGACCCCGTGGTCGACGTGCGGATCGGCGACTCGCTGCTGGCGCTCAAGCTCGAGAAGGAGGCCCTGGAGTACTGGACGTGGGCCCTCGGTGAACAGGTGGACAGCGCGCCCGCCGTCGAGTGCGCCGCCCGGATCCGCAAGCAGGCCCCCGGCGACCAGCGATCCAGGCTCGACAAGCAGTGGATGGACGCCTCCCGCCGATACCGCGCCGCCTACGGGACGTGGCTGGCCGACGACTACCTGGCCGCACGCGACCTGAACAACTTCGAGAAGCTCCTGCGCGACCTGATCGCCCGCGAACGGGAGCGGACCGCCCTGCCGCCCGCCGTGGACGTGAATCTCGCCGCCTCCTGGCTCGAACTCTGCCGCCTGCCCGTCCCCAAGGACGAGGACAAGAACGCCCTCTCCGAGGCCGACCGCAAGCGCGTGCTGGCCGTCGTGCGCGACCTGGGGGCCGGCAATGCGTCGGCCGTCGCCCACGTCGTCCTGCTGGCCATCGGCGAGGCCGACAAGATGAAGCCCATGGAGCGCCTGCTCGCCTACCAGTCGGCCACCCGACTGCTCAGCAACGACTGGTACGACTGGGCCCGCCTCCAGCCGCTGGCCCAGAAACTCGTCGAGGCCAAGCAGTACGCCCCGGCGTCGGTGCTGCTGACGGGCCTGCTGGCCAACGCGTCGCGAACCGAGGAGTCCCGGCGCGACGCCGCACGCGCCCTGGTGGCCCAGTGCTACGCCCAGATGGGACAGGTGGGCATGACCATCGACGACAAGAGCCCCCTCGCCCCCCTCATGCGGGCCACCCTCTACCTGCGACTGGGCGACCAGCGGCTGGCCCTGGAGGCCCTGACCGCTCACCGCAAGCTGCTCGCCGCACACCGCCAGGAACTGCCCGCCGACCTGCTCATCTTCGCCTGCCAGAACCTCATCTCCGCCGGCGGCGAGGAGAACCTCGGCGACGTCGAGAACTGGCTGCGCGAGTGGACCGTCCGAAACGCCGAGTCCAAGCAGATCACCGACGACGTCAAGGCCCAGGTGCAACTGCTCCTGGCCCAGGGCTACTTCAAGGCCCAGCGATTCGACGTCGCCCGCGCCGAGTTCACCACCGTCCTCAACCGCTTCCCCAGCACGCCCCAGGCCCTGGAGGCCCAGTTCGGCATCGGCGAGACCCATCTGGCCCAGAAGGTCTACGACCAGGCGCTGGCCATCTTCGACAAGCTCGCCCAGAGCCGCGACATCGACGTGGTCGTCCGGGCCGAATTCCTCCGCGGCGTGGTCGCCTTCCAGCGGGGCGAGGTCGACGAGGCCCGAAGCATCTTCCGCAGCGTCCTCGACCGCGTCCCCAACATCCAGGTCGCCGACAAGGCCCTCTTCCGCCTGTCGGAAATCTACGGCCTGGAGCAGCGATACCTCGAACAGTTGACCCTCCTGCGGACCGTCGGGCGGCTGGGGCGAACCTCCAAGCGCAGCCACACGCCGGGCCAGTCGCTGGCCATCGTCGTCTACGACAGCGACCTGGGCATCAGCCGCGGACACAATCGCATCCCGGTCACCGTGACCACCGAGCCGGGCGGCGACAAGGAAGTCATCTATCTCACCAGCGCCGGCGCCGGCAAGGGGCTCTTCCGCGCCGACCTCGACACCCGCCTGGGACAGGTCGCCCCCCACAACCGCATCCTCGAACTCAGCGGGCGAGACACCATCCACTGCGACTACCCCGAGGAATTCCGCGCCCAGTTCAAGCACGTCCCGCTGTCCAACGTCGAGATCACCATCGCCGCCGACGGGAAGCTCCAGATGGCCTCGACCAAGGAGTTCGACGAGAAGAAGGTCTCCTTCAGCGAGCAACTTCAGAAGGAGGTCGAACAGCCCAAGGAAGATCAGGACCAGCGGGTCTCGCAGGCCCGACCGGTCAACCAGGTCAAGCCGGGCAATCTCATCTACGTCCGCGTGACCGACGTGGACCGCGACATGGGCGACCAGGCCGACCCGCTGATCGTCAAGGTCGCCGCCGACAGCGGCGACCAGGTCCAGGTCACCCTCCAGGAGACCGGCCCCCACACCGGCGTCTTCGAGGGCATGGTCCAGACCGGCGAACTGCCCGCCGGCGCCATCGCCACCGACGCCGCCCTGGACCAGCCGGCCGTTCTCGCCATCGACAACGACCCCAAGACCTTCTGGCAGAGCAAGCCTGACGGCAAGACCCCCAAGACCCTCACCGTCGACATGAAGGACCTCAAGTCCGTCTCCGGCGTCCGCATCACCGTGCCCGACCCCGCCAACCGCGCCCCCGTCCGCGCCGAGCTGCGCGGAAGCTACGACGGCGTCTTCTTCTTCCGGATCGGCGGCAACCCCGCCATCGAGAAGGGCGAGGGCGTCGCCGCCCAGTATGGCCGCATGACCCGCCGCGTCTACGACGGCGACTTCACCAAGCTGACCAAGTGGAACGACGTGGTCGAGCTGGCCAAGGCCAAACCCGTCGAGGAAGGCCAGGCCGACGACCTGATCTACCCGTCGGCCGCCCCCGGCGCCCCCAAGCCGCCCACCAAGGAAGGGGACGAGAAGAAGCCCCAGGCCGTCATCTTCCACGGCAAGCTCGTCCAGCACCGCACCGGCGCGGCGCGGATCCAGGTGGCCGGGGCGTGCACCGCGCTGATGGTGGACGGGCGGATCGAACTGCCCCCCGCCAAAGGCACGCAGAGCGTGGACCTCTGGCTCACCGCGGGCACCCACGACGTCACGGTCTTCGCCGCCGCCACCGACGTCGGCCAGACCGTCGGCGCCACCTGGGCCCGGGCCGACCTCAGTTCGGCCAGCGTGACCCTCAGGCCCTTCCTGACCACCGACTTCGACCTGCCTGACCGGCAGGCAGGCGTGACGCTGACCGAGGCCCAGAAGGCCGGCGCGCCGACCGTCGACGCCGAACTCAAGCGGGCCGACAACGTCTGGGACTTCCGATTCGCCCCAGCCGACCTGCGATACGTCTCGCTCGTGGTCCACGAGTACCTGGGCGACGCGGTCGCCATCGGCCTGGTGGAGGTCTTCGGGCCGCAGGAAGGCGAGCGCCACATCCCGCCCAACGTGGACCTGGTGGCCCTGGCCTCCAACCACGTGCTGGAGATCGCCGGCGGCGACACCGTCACCGCGACCTACGTGGACGAGGTGACCCCCGGCGACGGCGGACGCTCCCGCATCCTCACCGCCAGCCTGACCGCGACCTACTTCAACGCGGAACTCCAGCCGATCATCTACGCCTTCAGCCGCTCCGGCGGCGGGAGCGTCTCCACCAGCGCCCGGCGCGTCCTGCGAATCGAGCCCGGCGAGCGGTTCATCGTCCAGGTCCGCGACTACGACGAGGACCGCACCAACGACCGCGACACCGTGCCCTTCCAGATCGTCATCAACGACGACAAGCCCATCATCCTCACCGCCACCGAGACCGAGCCCAACACCGGCGTGTTCACCAAGGAAGTGGACACCGCCCCGTTGGCGGACAAGCCCAAAACCCAGCCGGCCACCCAGCCGGCCGGCAAAGAGAAGGTGTACATCAAGCCGGGCGACCGGATCTTCTGCCGCTACCTCGACCGCCAGAACACCTTCCCGGGCCATGGCGTCCACCGCGAGAACGTGGTGCTGATCAACCAGCCCACCGAGGGCAGGATGTGGGTGCTGGACACGCTGGTCGAAGCCCCCCCGCCGCCCCGCACCGGCGGCGAGAAGCCCGTCAAGGGCCAACCCAAGGGCCAACCCAAGGGCCAGCCCAAAGGCCAGCCCAAGGCGCAACCCAAGGCCCAGGCGGCCCGCCCGCTCAAGGTGGCTTACCGCCGGCCCGACGAGGGGCGCCAGATCAGCCAGGTGGCGCTGGCCGCCCCGCTGACGGTCGAGGTGATCGACCCCGACATGGCCAAGGACGCCGAGAGCTTCGTCATCGTCACGCTGCAAACCGACTGCGGGGCGCTGGCCGCAGGGCCGGCCACCAGGCCCGCCACGGCCCCCGCCACCGGAGCGATGGGCATGGCCGACACCCAGCCGGCCACCCAGCCCGCCAAGACCCTCCAGGTCCGCTGCATCCTGCCGCCTAACGCCCAGGGCGGATCGGGCAATGACGACGCCCTCATGGAAGGCCGGTTCGTCGGGCAGGTGTTCCTCCAGCTCGGCGGGCCCGCCAGCCCCGACACCATCCCCCTGGTCGCCGGCATGCCCCGGCTTACCGGCGGGCCGGTCTTCGAGGAGGAGGCCGACAAGGACAAGAAGGCCCAGACCAGCTCCACGCGCGTGCTCAACGTCGGCGGGCAGGACATGATCCAGGCCGCCTACGTCGACCAGCGCCGCCCGGACAAGAAGACGGCTGAGCTGCCCGGCCGGGCCCGCCTCATCGAGAACGGCACGGTCGCCTGCACCGACCCGGCCTACGACCTGCCCATCGATCAGTTGTACCTGGGCGAGCGCCTCTACGTCCGCGTGATCGACGGCGACCGCGACGTCAGCGAGCAGCGCGACACGCTGACGGTGAAGATCGTCTCCACTTCGGGCGAAGAGGAGATGGCCGAACTGGCCGAGACGCTCCCCCACAGCGGCGTGTTCACCGGCTCGTTCGTGCTGCGGGCCGCCCAGAAGCCCGTCAAGGGCAACCTGCTCGCGGCGCCCTCGTCGGGCGAGAAGGACAAGGCGGAATCGCCGACGACCCGGCCCGCTTCCGATGATGGCCTCGCGGGCGTGCCGCGAACGGGTGCGGGCACAGTGTCCGCCGAGCCGGCCATCGAGGCCTTCTTCGGCGACACCGTCACCGTCACCTACGTCGATCCGGTCGCCCTGACCGAGACGGGCAAGCTCGAGGCGCTGTTCGAGGCCCCGGTGGCCGTCGGCTCCGACGGCCTGGTGCGATCGTTCAGCAAGGCCTTCGCCGACGAGAAGTTGTCGGTGGAGACCCGCTTCACCATCGCCGAGTGCTACTTCGAGTTGTTCAAGAGCCACCGTCGCCTGGAGCGGCTGGATGACGCCCGGACGGCCCTGCGAGCCGGGCGGGCGGTTCTCCGCGAACTGGTGGAAGAGCAGCTCGAGCCCCGCTACGCTCCGCGGGTGGCCTATCTGCTGGGGCAGTTCGCCCAGGAGCTGGGCCAGTGGGACGAGGCCATCAACGCCTACCAGTCCATCCTCCGCCAGTACGGTGACCACCCGCTGGCCCCCGACGCCCAGTACAAGCTCGCCCAGACCTACGAGGAGATGGGCGACTTCGACCTGGCCCTGGAGGCCTACGTCGCCCTGGCGGCGACGTATCCCAAGTCGGCCCTGGTCTCCAGCGTGATGATCCGGGTGGCCGACTACTTCTACAAGAAGGAGCAGTTCGACGTGGCCGCCGAGGTGGGCGAGAAGTTCGTCGAGAAGTTCCAGACCCACCAGTACGCCCCGCAGATGGCCTTCCGCGTCGGGCAGTGCCGCTACAAGCAGGGCAAGTTCACCGACGCGGGCAAGGCCTTCGACCGCTTCGCTCGCGTCTTCGTCGAAGACAAGCTCTGCTCCGACGCCCTCTTCTGGGCCGGCGAGAGCTACCGCATGGGCCGAAACAACCGCCTCGCCTACCAGCGATACAACCGCTGCCGCTGGGATTTCCCCGCCAGCGAGGCCGCCAAGTACGCCCGAGGCCGACTGGCCCTGCCCGAGATGCTCAGCCAGTTCGAGGCCGACAGCAAGGAAGTGGAAAACCCCGATCAATAGAAGGGTTGTTGGTTGTTGGTTGTTGGTTGTTGGTTGTTGGTTGTTGGTTGTTGGTTGTTGATTGGTGATTGGTGATTGTTGATTGTTGATTGTTGATTGTTGGTGCCCGGGTAACCGGTAGTCGTTTTGGTGGTTTAGCGGCGGAGCTTGCTCCGCGTTTAGCGAGGCGGAGCCCTGCCTGCCGGCAGGCAGGTTGCTCCGCGTGAAACGAGGTCGTGCAATGACGCGAAGCGTGTGGATCTTCTTGTTGTTGAGCAGCGTGGCGATGGCCCAGCCTTCTGCCCCGCCCTCCATCGGCGGCACCCCGGGCGAAGCCAAGGCCAAGCCTGCCGACGTCAAGGGCGACGACAAGGCCAAACCCGGCGACGCGAAGGCCAAGCCCGCGGACGCCAAGGCCAAGCCTGACGCCAAGGCCAAGTCCAAGGCCCCCGAAGACGACGAGGCCATGCCCGAGCCGCCCAAGACCTCCGTGGTCACGGATATCCTCAACTCCGGGCTCATCGGCGAGCTGGTCCGCGGCGGGCTGTTCATGTGGCCCATCCTGCTGCTGGGCATCGTGGCCGCGGGCGTGATCCTGGAGCGGTGGCGCAGCCTCAAGATGGTCGCCACCGACAGTTCCGCCCTCCGCAACGAGGTCATGCAACTGCTTCAGGCCGATCGCGTCGAGGAGGCGGTGGCCAAGTGCGACGCCCAGCAGGGGCCCGTGCCGGCGGTGCTGGCGGTGGGCCTGCGGAAGTATCTCGTGCTGCGCCGGCTCAACCACGACCCCGCCCAGGTCGACGACCAGGTCGTCCGGACCATGGACGACTACGGCGTGCACATCGTCGCCTCGCTCGAGCGCCACCTGCCCATCCTGGCCACCATCTCCAGCGCCGCCCCCATGCTGGGCTTCCTGGGCACCGTCCAGGGCATGGTCGTCGCCTTCCGCGAGATCGTCGACCGCATGGGCGAGACCAACATCGTCGCCCTGGCTGCCGGAGGCATCAACATCGCCCTGCTCACCACCGCCTTCGGACTGCTCATCGGCATCCCCGCGTTCATCGCCTACAACTACTTCACCAGCGTGATCAACCGCTACGTGCTCCAGGTGGAAGAGTCGGCCACCGAGCTGATCGAGGCGGTGACGCTCAAGATGGCCCTGGCCCAGGGCGATACGAAAGCGGACGACCCGGCGGCGGCCGCCTCGGCTGCCTCCGCCTGACGCCAAGCAGACCTTTGGCGCAACTATGAGAGTGCGACGCTCGACCAACCTGATGACCGAACCCCCGGCCACCGCGACCGGGGACATCGCGTTCAACCTGATCGTGTTCTTTCTGGTCTGCGCGTCGGCCAGCCCCGACAGCGGGCGCCGACAGAACGTCCCCCGCAGCGAGCAGACGCCCGAGCAGCAGGCCAAGGCCCAGCACGTGGAGGTGAACCTGACGCGGACGACCATCGCGATCAACGGCGAGGCGACCCTGCCCCGGGACGTCGCCCCCCGCCTGCGAATGCTGCTGATGGACAAGACCCGACCCGAGGACCGCGTGGTCGTCGTCAAGAGCCGCCCCGAGGTCCCCTACCACCACTGGATCGCCACCACCGCCGCCATCGAGCAGGCCGGCGGGATCGTCACCATCCAGCGGGAAGAGGAGCGGGTGGTGCAGATTGGTTCCTAGCCCATGAAGATCAAGCGCAAGACATTCAAGGCCGACGTGCCGGCGATGGCGATGGGCGACATCGCCTTCAACCTGCTGATCTTCTTCGTGATCCTCGCCCAGGCCAACGACGACAGCTTCCTCAAGTGGCAGCCGGCGCGGGCGATGGAGGTGGAGCCGGCCGGATACGCCAGGGTCAGCGTCCTGATCGACGCCGAGGACAAGCTGTACCTCAACGGACGGCAGGTGGGCGTGGCCATGCTGGCGTCGCAGATTTCGAACCTGCTGGAAGACAGGCCGCCGGGCGAGCGGACGGTGCTGCTGAAGGTCCACCGCGAGGCCCAGGCGATGTACTACGAACCGGTCATCGAGGCCATCAGCGAGGCCGGCGGCGACCTGGTTCACGTGCTGGACAAGCTGAACGAGGAGTGACTATGAGCGAACGAACGACATCATCCGGCGGCGAGAGCGGCAAGGGCGTCTCGCGCGACCTGCGCAGGCTGAAGGCCAACGCCTCGGCCAGCCTGGGCGAGCTGCGCGAGTTCCTGACCCAGACTCGAGGGCGGAGCCCCCAGGAAGTGCTGGGCATGGTGGCCGGCAGCGCCCTGGTGCGGTGCATCGGCTGGGCCGTCGTGGGCACGGTGATCCTGCTGATTGTCGGGACGGTCGGACCGTACCTGATCTGGGGCCCGCCCAAGGCCCGCGCCGCCAAGCCGCGTCCGGCGGCTGCCGCTCCCGCCGTTGCGAAGGCCCAGCCCGCCGCGCCTGCCCAGGCCGCGGCGCCAGCCTCGGCCGCCGGCGCCGCCGACCAGCCCAGTCCCGAGGACGCCAAGAAGGCCATGAAGGTCATGGGCCTGGGAGAGACCAAGGCCGCCGATCCCAACACCAACCCCATGGACAAGAAGCTCGATAACTTGCTGGACAAACTCGAATAAGCGGGCGGCAGAAAGCCCACGGAAGGCCTTCCGTGGGCTTTGCCTGCAAAGGAGAATGTCCGGCACCAAGGTTCCCGTGAAGTGGCTGCGTACATGTATCTGAAGCTTCGCCTGAAAACTCTGGCCTCGATGAGCCCCATGCGACTCTGCGTGCTGGGCTCGCTGGCGTACGTCGTGCTGTACGGCGGGACGACCCTGCTGGCCCAACTCGCCGGCATCGTCATGCCGTGGCTGGCCACGTACGGCCTAGCCGGGCTGTACCTGATCGGCCTGTGCTGGTCGGTCTACGGCGTGGAGATGTTCAGCCAGCGCCGGCGCCTCGACCGCCTGGCCAACCCCCCGCCGCCGGGGCGGCGCATCACCAACCCGCTGGACGCCGAGGCGTGGTATTACGGCCGAGAGGGCCGGAAGCTCAAGCAGTCGATCGCCCTGCTGGTGGCCTACACGCTGGCGTTCTTCCTGCTGGTGGCCCTGATCGCGTGGCTGTGGCTCAGCCGGGACATCTACGAACTGCCCGCGGGCGGGGGCGAGGCCAAGGCCCTGGCCCAGACCGTCCAGGTGCAGAAGATCATCCGCACGAAGTACGTGGTCAACCCGTACAGCGCGATCCGCTTCGAGGTCCCGCCCATCGACGACGTGAAACTGCGCCTGGACGAGGCCACCGAGCATGCCTACCAGGTGGGTTATGGGCAGGGCACGGGCACGCCGGGCTTCGGGGCGGGCACGGCCAGGGGCAAGGTCCGCTTCATCCGCCTGCGTTACGAGGGGGGCAACTGGGACCAGAAGTTCGGCATCGGCGCCGACCTGAACATGCTGTTGGAGTACGGCATCCGCACCGGGCAGAAGGTGGCCGACAAGACCGAGTTCAAGTCGATCGCGGAGCTGCGGGGCTTCCCGAAGCTCAAGAGCCCGCCCCTGGTGTACCTGACCGGCGAGCGGAACATCGTGCTCACCAGGGGCGAGACCCGCGCCCTGCGCGAGTACCTGCTGGACCGCCACGGGATGATCTTCGGCGACAACGGGGGCAGCATGAATTTCCACCGGCAGTTCCTTTCGATGATGGCGGCCGTCCTGCCCGAGGTCCGCCCCGTGCCCGTGCCGCTGGACGACATGATCCACCGCGTGCCCTACCCCATTCCGTTCCTGCCCTACGTGGCCCCCCACGGGGGCAAAGTGGCGCTGGGATGGTGGGTGGAGGGGCGGTGGGTGTGCTATTATCATCCCGGCGACGTCGGCGACGCCTGGTGCGACGGACACGCCGGCGTCAAGAGCGAGATCTGGGAACTCTGCTACCAGTTGGGCACCAACGTGATCTTCTACGCGCACGCGGAGTATGCCAAATGGCTGGAGTCGCAAAAGGTCCATCAATGAAATTCGGGGACAGATCCCGTATTCCCAGCATCGCCCACACTCTCAGGAACGCTCTTCTTGGGGAATACGGGGTCTGTCCCCGAATTTCGAGCATTCTCCTGGCGATCTGCGTTTCCGCCGCCGCCGGACCGCTGGACGAGATGTCCCTCGAACGATGGGCCAAGCTCCGCGAGGTCGAGCGCTACCAGATGCAGACCGCCGAGAAGTTCTGCAAGCAGCAGAACTGGAAGGCCGCCGCCGCCGAGTACGAGAAGTACATCACCCTCTACGAGAAGAGCGAAGGGGCCTCCTACGCCCAGCTCCGCTGGGCCCTGTGCCAGGTCCATCTCCGCAAGGCCAACACCGCCATCAAGGACGGCTTCCAGACCGTCCTGGACTACTGGCCCGACTCCGCCGACGCCGCCAAGGCCCGCTACCACATCGGTCGCACCTACCTCGACATGGGCCGGCTGGACCAGGCCAAGAAGGCCTACCAGGCCCTGCTCAGCGACGCGCCCCTGGGCAAGAAACCCGCCGACGACGTCGACCGCCTGCGACACCTCTCCGCCGCCCACGCCTTGTCCGACCTCGCCGAGATCGCCGGCGTCCAGAAGGACGAGCAGGCCCAGGCGGAGTGCTGGAAGAAACTCACCTTCGACGTCGACCGCAGCGAAGCGACCGCCGAACTCTGCCGCCGGGCCGCCAAAAGCTACACCCAGTGGTGCTTCGCCCAGGAGGCCTTCGACGAGGGCGTGCGGGCCATGGAGACCGCCTACGTCAAGGGCGACCTCACTCTCCGCGTCGCCAACTACGTCTGCCAGATCGTCTCCCACCTCAGCCGCGACGAACAGACCCTCGCCAAGGCCCACCGCCTGGCCGACCGGGCCGCGGCGTGGCTCCGCAGGCAGGGCCCGCAAGACAACCAGCCGCAGAAGGACCAGGACAAGGAGGTCCTGCGCCGCGTGCTCCAGGCGGTGGCTGACGTGCACGCCTCCGCCCGCCAGGAACGCCAGACCGGCGAGGTCTACGACGAAATCATCCGCCGCTGCGGCGCCAGCGACGCCACGCTCGCCCGCCTGGCCGCCTGGCACGAGTCGCGGGACCGCTTCGACAAGGCCTGCTCCGTCTACCGCCAGTTCAAGGACAAGGCGGCCGGGCTGGCGCACGTAGCCGGCGGCTGCCGAAAGCGGAAGATGTACCCCGCCGCCATCGCCGCCTACCGCCAGATCCTCTCCCTCGAAGACGCCGACGAGGCCAAGTGGACCGCCGAGATCGCCGGCGTCCACCGCGAGGCCAGGCAGTACCCCGACGCGATCAAGGTCTACCGCGAACTGATGAAGATCGCCCCCGCCAAGACGCCCGAATGGCTGTGGGAGATCGGCACGACCCACCGCGACGCGGGCCAGTATCGCGAGGCCATCGGCGTGCTCCGCCAGTGCACCAACTTCCCCAGCAACCTCCAGGTGATGGCCTGGTGCCACCGTCGGCTCAAGGAGTACAACGAGGCCCTCCTCCTGTACAACCAGATCGCCAGCGACGACCGCTACGCCCCATGGGCCAACCTGGAGATCGGCATGACCTGGGAAGAGGCGGGCAAGAAGGAGAATGCCATCAAGGCCTTCCAGAGCGTGTGCAGGCGGTTCCCCAAGAGCTCGCACGCCAGCACCGCCCACTCCCGCCTCCAGTCGGTCTACAAAATCAACATGACCCTGGGCGGCTCGACCGACGAGTGAGCGGCGAGGAATCAGAGATTAGGGATTAGGGATTAGGGATTAGGGAATAGGGAATAGGGAATAGGGACGAGAGAACAGGAGACAAGAAGACACGCAATCCCTGATCCCAGATCCCTGCTTCTGAAAAGTATCACAATCTTCGCCGTCCGTTGCGTTAAACCTCCAGATAGGGTACTATATTGGCACAAGGTGTATAGATGGCCACGTCCGCGTTTTCCATGTTGGTCCTGGTGGGTGTGTTGGCGGGCCAGGCCCCGCCGGCCGGCGCGGGCGCGTTCGAGAGCACGATCGATCTGACGCCCCAGTGCAAGATCGACGAACTGGTTTTCGGGCGGCTCAAGGAGCTGAATATCCAGCCGTCGGGCGTATGCTCCGACGGCGTCTTCTTCCGGCGAGTCTACCTGGACGTGGTCGGCACTCTGCCGACGGCCAAGGAGGCCGCCGCCTTCCTCAACGACAAGGACCCCGCCAAGCGGGCCAAGCTCATCGACCGCCTCCTGGAACGCATCGAATACGCCGACTACTGGGCCTTGCGATGGTGCGACGCGCTGCGGGTCAAGGGCGAGTTCCCCATCAACCTCTGGCCCAACGGCGCCCAGGCCTACCACCGCTGGATCCGCACCTGCCTGGCCGACAACGTCCCCTACGACCAGTTCGTCCGCGAGATGCTCACCGCCAGCGGCAGCAACTTCCGCAGGGCCCCGGTGAACTTCTACCGGGCCAACCAGGACCGCGAGCCGGCCAATCTCGCCCGCTTGGTCGCCCTCACCTTCATGGGGCAGCGGGCGGACAAGTGGCCCAAGGACAAGCTCGACGGCATGGCCGTCTTCTTCTCCCAGGTGGGCTACAAGTCCACCCTGGAGTGGAAGGAGGAGATCGTCTTTCACGACCTCTCCAAGGCCGCCCAGGCCACCACCCGCCCGGCGCTGGCCCAGGCGGCGTTCCCCGACGGCACGAAGATCGCCCTCCCCGACGGCAAGGACCCGCGCGAGGTCTTCGCCGACTGGCTGCTGTCCGCACAGAACCCCTGCGCCTCCCGCGCCATCGTCAACCGCGTCTGGTTCTGGCTCCAGGGACGCGGCATCGTTCACGAGTGCGACGACATCCGCGACGACAACCCGCCCGCCAACCCGGCCTTGCTGGACTACCTGGCCCGGGAGCTGGTCTCGGCCAAGTGGGACGTCAAGCACGTCTGCCGCCTGATCCTCAACTCCAAGACCTACCAGCTTTCGTCCATCCCCCGCGTGCGGAGCGAGCGGGCCCTGGCCAACTTCGCCTATTACCCGGTCCGCCGACTGGAGGCCGAGGTGCTCATCGACGCCCTCTGCCAGATCACCGGGACCGGCGAGCGGTACATGAGCGAGACGCCCGAGCCCTTCAGCTACATCCCCGACAGCCAGCGAACGATCTACCTCGCCGACGGGAGCGTGACCAGCCCGTTCCTGGAGATGTTCGGGCGCCCGCCCCGAGACACCGGACTGGAGTCTGAGCGATCCAACCGTCCCACCCCTTCGCAGCGGCTGCACGTGCTCAACTCCAGCCACATCCTCAACAAGCTCAAGGCCGAGAAGTTCCAGTCCTTGATCTACGCCAACAAGTCCGACCGGGACGTGATCCGGGACATTTATCTGACGTTCCTGTCCCGGCTGCCCACGGATGACGAAATTAAGACAGTCGAGACGTACTCCAGGTCGAAGGTGGTCCAGGGCCGGCAGGGCCTGCTGGACCTGGCCTGGGCGCTGATGAACACCGACGAATTCCTCTACCGGCATTGAGAGCGGCTCGCCCGATGGCAAAGGAGAAAACGATGGCTACGAACGGCATGAACGGCGCGGATTGGTCTCGTCGTGAGGCGCTTCGCCTGGGTCTGGCCGGAGCGGCGGGAGTGTGGATGGGCGGCCGGGCGATGGCCAATCTGCCCACCAACCAGCCCGCCAAGACGGCGCCCAAGGCCAAAGCCAAGTCGGTCATCCAGGTCTGGCTGTGGGGCGGGCCCACGCAAAACGACACCTTCGACCCCAAGCCCGACGCCGGCAGCGACTACACCGGGCCCTTCACCAGCCCCATCGAGACCAACGTCAGCGGCATTCGCATCAACGAGCTGATGCCGCTGCTGGCCAAGCAGGCCCACCGCTACTCGCTCATCCGCACCATGACCCACGGCAACAACGGGCACGAGACGGCCGCCTACCTCGTCCAGACCGGACGCCCGCCCGGCGGCAAGCTGGTGTTCCCGTCGGCCGGCGCGATCGTCGCGCTGTTCAACGCCTACGAAGCGGGCTACAAGGGCCTGATCCCGCCCTACATCGTGCTGACCCGCCCGCAGGGGCGGTTCTCGGAGGCCGGCTTCCTGGGGCCCAAGTACAAGCCGTTCGCCACGGGCGGCAACCCGGCGGCCGCCCAGTTCGTCGTCGAGGGCATCGTGGCCGAGGGCGTCACCCGCGAGCGCCAGGAGGCCCGGCGCGACCTGCTGGGCAACCTCAACACCCTGAGCAACTCCATGAAGGACGACCCGACGCTGGCCCTGTCGAAGGACTGCGCCGAACGGGCCTACGACCTGATCCTCGGCGACGAGGGCAAGGTCTTCGACCTCAATCAGGAGAAGGACGAAGTCCGCCTGGCGTACGGGCGGAACACCTTCGGGCAGTCGTGCCTGCTGGCCCGGCGCCTGGTGGAGAAAGGCTTCCCCTACATCACCATCAACTACGGCGGGTGGGACACCCACAAGG
>Ga0116149_1003359_pt1 | contig 16604 bp, 12 predicted proteins | sample AD_UKC057_MetaG_FD_89787 | JGI IMG/M metagenome (GOLD analysis project Ga0116149, IMG submission 89787) | Active sludge microbial communities of municipal wastewater-treating anaerobic digesters from USA - AD_UKC057_MetaG | ecosystem: Engineered > Bioreactor > Anaerobic > Digestate | place: USA... | reverse complement strand
TCGGCTACGACATCAACTGCGGCGTGCGCGTCGTCCGGTCCAACCTGGTGTTCGCCGACGTGCGCGACCGCCTGCGCGCGCTGGTGGATGCGCTGTTCGAGGGGATCCCCAGCGGCGTCGGCCGCACGGGCAAGTACCGTTTCGAGGCGTCGCGGATGCGGCACCTCCTGGCGGAGGGCCCGCAATACCTCGTGCGCACGCGAGGGTTGGGCACCGAGCGCGACCTCGAGTTCACCGAGGCCGGCGGGCACCTGGAAGGGGCCGATCCGGACTTCGTCAGCCCGCGGGCGTTCGCACGCGGCGAGGAACAGTGCGGGACGCTCGGGTCGGGCAACCACTTCCTCGAAGTCCAGGTCGTGGATCGCATCGCCGATGAAGAGGCGGCGCGCGTGATGGGGCTCTTCGAGGGGCAGGTCGTGGTCCTCATCCATTCCGGTTCGCGCGGCCTCGGGTACCAGATCTGCGAGGACTTCCTGGCGAAGCTGCGCCGGGTGCCGGAGAGGTATGGGATCGATCTGCCGGATCGACAGCTGGTCTGTGCCCCGGTCGACAGCGCGGAGGGCCGCCAGTACCTCGGGGCCATGCGGGCCGCGGCGAATTTCGCCTGGTGCAATCGTCAGCTCCTGATGCAGCAGGCGCGCGAGGTCTTCGCACGCGTCTTCGGCCGCCCGTGGGAGGCGCTCGACATGCACCTCGTCTACGACGTGGCGCACAACATCGCGAAGTTCGAGCGGCACCGGATCGGCGGCCGGTCGAAGACGCTTTGCGTGCACCGGAAGGGGGCCACGCGCGCCTTCCCGCCGGGCCACCCTGAGATCCCGCAGGCGTATCGCGGCATCGGTCAGCCCGTCCTGATCCCCGGGTCGATGGGCACGGCAAGCTGGATCCTCGTCGGCCAGCCGGGTTCGATGGAGCAGACGTTCGGGACCACGTGCCATGGTGCCGGACGGCGGATGAGCCGCACGGCTGCCGTGAGGGAGGCCCACGGCCGCCGGATCGACGAGGAGCTGCAGCAGCTGGGGATCATCGCCCGCGCGCGGAGCCGCCGCGAGCTGCCGGAAGAGCAGCCGAAGGCCTACAAGGACGTCGACGCGGTGGTCGACGTGGTGCACCGGGCGGGCTTGTCCAGGAAGGTCGCCCGGTGCCGGCCGATTGGCGTGGTCAAGGGATAGCGACGATCGGGCGGATCCCGCACGGGAACTCTCCAACGACCCAAAGGTGAGAAGGGGCCGGTCCCGCAACCGGCAGGACCTGCCCCAAGCGTTTACAGCGACTTCAGGTACTCGACGAGGTCCGCCTTCTGCGCGTCGGTCAGGCCGAGGCCGAACAGGCGGTCGTAGTGGTCGACGACGTCCAGCAGCGTTTCCGCGCTTCCGTCGTGGAAGTACGGCGGATGCTGGAGGAGGCCGCGGAGCGGGGTCGTGCGGTATCTCCCCGTCGCCGACCTCTCGGCGTAGGCCGGGTCCATGCCGACCTCGGCGGGCTCGTGCAGGAGCGGGACGCCGCGCTCGGGGCCGCTCGTGACGTCCGTGAAGCTCGGCCCCTGGTGGCACGTCGCGCACCGAGCCTCCCGGCGGAACAGTCTTCTGCCGCGTGCAGCCGCCGCGGGGTCGAGGGTGCTCATCCGCGGCCGCGGCGGGTGCAGGCTCAGCTGGTAGTCGAGCAGCGCCCGGAGCTTGGGCGTCACCAGGTCGGGCGACTGCTGGATGGACAGGCCGATCCTCGGGTCGCTGAAGCTGCCCTGGCCGCCCATCTGTCCGACCCCGACGTAGCTGTTCCAATACGACATGGGGCCGTCGGCCGTGAAGGTCTCGAACTCGACGCCCCTGAGCCCGTAGATGGGCGGGATGACGATCGGAAGCGACGGGCTGTTGAGCGGGATGAGCGACGTGCCGTCGAAGGCGTGATGGCGCGGGTCGTACTTGCCCGGCCCCCACGCGCGGAACTCGGCTTTCGTCGCCTCGTCGAGCACCGGCGAGAGGGAGACGATCGTCCCGACGTCGAGATCGGTGTTCGCCCAGCCGTCGAGGCGCCTGCCGATGCCCGGCGCCAGCGAGTCGTCTACCGTCGAGTGGCACAGCGCGCAGGTGATGCCGACGCTGGTCAGGGTGCCGGCCGGGCTGACCGTTCCCTTCACCCCTACGACCGCATCGAGCTGGAGCAGCGCGAGCGTCACGGCCGGGTCTTCCAGATCCACCTCACCGGCCTGGATGGCCGCGACGACCTCCGGGGGCAGCGCTTCCACGTCCACCTTGAGGCCGACGGCCAGCGCGGTTTCCGGGGCGACCGTGGCGATCACCTCGTGCATGCGCAGGAAGCCCGTCCAGAACTGCTCGTCGCCGAAGGTGTCGAACCGGAAGATCTCGCGGCCATCGGGCACCCCGATGGCGCGCGGCGATCCGGCGCCCGGCCGTCCCTGCGCCCGCGCTCCCGCAAGGTCCCCGGAGATCGCGTAGGCCATTGCACCGAGGAACACGACCAGCGCACCACCCACGAGTCGCATGGCGGAACCTCTACCTTTCCGCGCGCCGCGAAGCTTCCATCGCCTCGGACGCGCTATGGCTGGGGCGACACGCGAATGAGCCCCCCGGCATTGGAGTGGCCGGACGCAAGAAAGGTGACAGTGGAAAGGCCGCGGTCGCGCTCGTCGCCGTGCCGTTTCGAGAGCAGTTTGCTCGGGAATAGACGCCGTCCCACCTCCACCAAGGCCACTCCCGCCAGGTCTTGAGTTTCCCGACGGCGACTTCATACACTGTTGTCGCTGCCTTGCCCCGAAAGCCGTTCAAGCCCGGACCATTCGCGAAGGGTCGGAACATCCACCCTGCGGGCTTCGACTCAGGCCCGTTCCATCGGCCTTCGCCCAAAGCTCGCCCGGGCCCGGCGGGGACCGGCCCCCCCGGTCGGCACGAACGAACGCGCGCGTTCGTGAATGATGCGGGCAGGCAGCCGGGTGCTCCGCGCGATCCTCGCCGTGTCGGCGACCGCCGACCTTCAGAAGGAGCAGCTCTTTCGGCGGAGACCCACGCTCATGCAGGCGTCTCGTGAGACGCGCGGACTCGGCCTCTGACCCTCGTTCGGCCGCAAGCGTGGCGGCCCGGGGTGGCAGAGGCCGGCCGATGTCCCCGTCAAAGGAGTCATCTGTGTTGAACATGGGCATCGACGTCGGGTCCACGACGGTGAAAGTCGTCGTGTTGACAGCAGACCGCCAGGTCCGCTTCTCGTCCTATGGGAGACACAACGCGGCCGTCCGGGAGGTGCTCTCGCTCGCCCTGGCCCGCGCCGAATCGTCGGTCGGGAGCAACACCGTCGCCGTGCGCATCACGGGCTCCGCGGGAATGGGCATCGCCGAGCGGACGGGGATCCCCTTCGTGCAGGAAGCCGATGCCTGTGCCGGCGCAGTGAGGGCGTTGTTCCCCGAGGCGCGGACGGCGATCGATGTCGGCGGGGAGGACAGCAAGATGATTTTCCTCGACAAGGGGAGGCGCGCCGACATCCGCATGAACGGGGCCTGCGCAGCCGGGACCGGGGCCTTCCTCGACCAGATGGCCGTCCTGCTCGACGTCCCGGTCGCCGGCCTCGACGAGCTGGCCGCCCGCCATCAACGGGAATACCCGATTGCCTCACGCTGCGGCGTCTTCGCCAAGACCGACGTGCAGCAGCTGGTGAGCCGGCAAATCCCGCGCGAGGATATCGCGGCGTCGGTGTTCCACGCGGTCGCCACCCAGACGAAGACCACGCTCGCCCGCGGGCGGACGATCCAGGCCCCCGTCGTCCTGTGCGGCGGGCCGTTGTCCTTTTGCCCTTCGTTGAGGCAGGCGTTCCTGGAGGTCTTCGGACTGTCACCCGATGACGTGATCGTCCCGGACCATGCCGAGCTGGTGCCGGCCATCGGTGCGGCACTGAGCGACGCGGAACCGCTCCTGATTTCGATCGCGGAGCTACGGCGTCGAATCGAGGCCGCCGGCGCCGCGGGTTCGGACGACTCGGGCGCCCTGCCGCCGCTCTTCGAGAGCGAGGAGAGTTTCCGCCAGTGGTCGGCGCGCAGGATGCGCACGGCCGTCCCCCGCGTGCGCCTCGAAGAGGCGGGGAGCGCGCCGTGCTTCCTCGGCATCGACTCGGGCTCGACGACGACGAAGGTAGTGCTGCTCGACGGTGCCGGCCGGATTGCCTTCGAGCACTACGCGCCGAACCAGGGGGATCCCGTCGGGGCCGTCTCCACTGCCTTGCAGCGGCTGAAGGCGGCCGCAGACGAGGCGGGCGTCACGATCCGCATCGGCAGGAGCTGTGTCACGGGATACGGAGAGGACCTGATCCGCGCCGCCTTCCGGCTGGACGAGGGCCTCGTTGAAACGCTCTCACACCAGCGAGCCGCGACCGCGTTTCATCCAGAGGCCTCCCTGATCCTCGACGTCGGCGGCCAGGACATGAAGGCCATCTTCATCGAGCAGGGAGCCGTCCGGAGCATCGAGATCAACGAGGCCTGCTCGTCGGGCTGCGGGTCCTTCCTCCAGACATTCGCCGAGTCGCTCGGCATGGGCATGACCGACTTCGCGGCGGCCGCCTGCCGCGCGCCAGCCCCCTGCGACCTCGGAAGCCGCTGCACGGTCTTCATGAACTCGCGGGTGAAGCAGGCGCTGCGGGAGGGGGCCTCGCCGGGCGACATCGCCGCCGGCCTCGCCTATTCCGTCATCCGCAACTGCCTCCAGAAGGTGCTGCGCATCACCGACACCCGCGCGCTGGGCGACGTGGTCGTCGTGCAGGGCGGCACGTTCCGGAACGCAGCCGTGCACCGTGCGCTCGAGCAGATCATCGGGAAGCCGGTGGTCTGCCCCGACATCCCCGAGTTGATGGGCGCGTACGGTGCGGCGCTCACCGCGCTCGAGAGCTTCAACACCGCCAAGGCAGACCTGGCGCGGGTGCCGGTCCCGCTGGCACAGCTCGCACGGGTGCCCACGTTCACGACGAAGCGCACGTTCTGCCGCGGTTGCGACAACCGGTGCTCGGTCGGTGCTCTCTCGTTCGAGGGCGGAGGCCGCTTCTTCACCGGACACAAGTGCGAGACGGTCTTCAGCAACGGCGAAGGTGACCGGGGCCGGGGACGCAACCTGGTGGCAGCCGAGTCGCAGCTGGTGTTCGAGGGCCCCCTCGTTCCCGCCGGCCCGCCGCGCCTGACCATCGGGATCCCGAGAGTCCTCGGGATGTACGAGCAGTTTCCCTTCTGGCGGACGCTGTTCGTCGAGTGCGGCCTGGCGGTCAGGCTGTCACCGCCCTCCACCGCCGCGCTCTTCGAAAGCGGCGCCGGGACGGTCATGTCCGACAACATCTGTGTCCCCGCGAAGCTGGCGCACGGGCACGTGCGCAGCCTGATCGAGGCCGGCGTGGACCGGGTGTTCTTCCCCATGGTGTTCAAGGGAGCGGACCACGGGAAGACCGAGTGCTGGAACTGCCCGATCGTGGCCGCGTACGCGGACGTCATCCGGAGCGCGGTCGATCCGGAAGGCCACGGCGTGCCGTTCGACACGCCGACCATGTCGTGGCACGACCCGTCGCTCCTGGCCCGCGCGTGCCGAGACTACCTGGCGTCGCTCGGCGTCGACGGAGCCACGTTCCGGCGAGCCTTCCCGTTGGCCCTTCGTGCCCAGGAAGAGGTGAAGCGCCGTGTGCGCGAGCAGGCGCGTCAGCTCATTGAGAAGGCCGCAAAGTCCGGCCGCCCGCTGGTCGTGCTCGCGGGGCGGCCATATCACCTCGATCCCCTGGTCAACCATCGGATTCCCGAGATCCTGGCAGGCCTTGGGGTCGACGTCCTGACGGCGGATGCGATCGCCGGCGAACCGGCCGCCGGTGATGCCGTGCTGCCGGAAGTGGCGCACTGGAACTACCCCGACCGCCTCTATCACGCGGCTCGCTGGGTCGCGCAGCACCCCAACGTCGAACTCGTTCAACTCAGCTCGTTCGGCTGCGGACCCGACGCCATCACGACCGACGAGGTCAAGGCCATCCTGGGCGCGTCGGGGAGGCGCTGCACGCTGCTGCGGATCGACGAGATGACGGGGCCAGGCGCCGCGCGGCTCCGGCTGCGGACGATGCTCGAGACGCGGAACCCGGCATCGGCCGCGCCCCGCCCGGCGACCAGGCGAAGGCCGTCCTTCGAGCGGAAGGACCGGGCGCGGACACTGCTGGTTCCGCACCTGTCGCCCTTCCACTCCCCGTTCATCCCCGCTGCCCTCGCGACGCTGGGCTATCACGCCGAGGTGCTTCCGCCGCCCGACCGGGAGTCGGCCAGCCTGGGGCTTCGCTACACGAACAACGACATCTGTTATCCGGCGATCCTCGTGATTGGCGATGCCATCAAGGCGCTCGCCGGCGGGCGATACCGGCCGGAGGAGGTCGCGATTCTCCTGACCCAGACCGGGGGCCAGTGCCGCGCCTCGAACTACGTCCCACTCATGAAGAAGGCGCTTGCCGCCGCCGGCTTCGGCAAGGTGCCCGTGGTGGCCGCGGCCGTGGCTGCCGGCGCCCGCAACGATCAGCCGGGCTTCCGCCTGAACATGCCCCGAATGCTCCGGATCGGCTTCTGGAGCGTGGTGGCCGGCGACGCGCTGATGCGCCTGTTCTACGCGACGGCGGCGAGGGAAGTGCGGCGGGGCACGGCCAGGGAGCTTGCGCGCACGCATGCCGCCCGCACCGCCCAGGCGCTGCACGAGGGTGGACCAGGCGCGCTCGAGAGTGCCCTCGACGCGGCGGTCCGCGACTTCAACCAGGTGGCGGTCGTGGACAATCCACTGCCGCGCCTCGGCATCGTCGGGGAGATCTACGTCAAGTACGTCGATTACGCGAACAACCACCTGGTGGACTGGCTGCACGCGCGCGGGGTGGAAGCCGAGATGCCTCCGATGCTCGACTTCTTCCTGCAGTGGTTCGTGAACACCCGGTGGTCGCCGCGCCTCCACCTGGTGGGCCGCAGCCCCGTCCAGGCGCTGGTAGGCCTGTTCGAGCGGACCGTCGTGTCGAGGCTGCGCCGAATCGAGGACATCCTCTCAGGGTTCCGGCGCTACCAGCCGCGCGACAGCATCCACTCGCTCGCCGCCCGCGCGGCACGGGTGCTGAGCCTCGCCGACCAGTTCGGTGAAGGGTGGCTCGTGCCCGGCGAGGTCAGCACGCTGGCCGAACGCGGCGTGGAGCACGTCGTCTGCCTCCAGCCCTTCGGGTGCATCGCGAACCATGTCGTGGGGAAGGGCGTCGAGTCGCGGCTGAGAGAGCTCTATCCCGACCTGGACCTCCTGTACCTCGACCTGGATCCTGGTGTCGGAGAAGTGAACCTCTTCAACCGGCTCCACTTCATGGTCGAGGGGGCACGCCGGTCGGTGAAACGGGTGGCGTGAACGCCGACCGGTGCACCCGAGGGCACCCGGCCCGCCCCCACCTGCCTCTTGGACGCCGCGCGAGGGTCGCGCCCTCACCCGGTTCGATCGTCCGCCGCCGGCCTTGTGCTGCCGTCGTCTTCACGGCCTTGCTGCTGCCCGCCCGCAAGGCGCTGCAGGTGCCTCCATCCGAGCTGCTGCGAAGCGAGTGATCGCCGCCGGGCTTGCCGGCGCGCATCGGCGAGAGCTTGATGCGCAATCATCTGTCCACATAACCTCTGTTCATGACAGATATCAACGCGCGAGCCCTCGATCGCGAACTCAAGCGGGGATCGGCGGAGCCGTTGATCCTGTCGCTCCTCGATGCACGCCCGCGGCACGGGTACGACCTGGGCAAGCTGATCGAGACGAGGTCGGGCGGTCAGCTGAAGTTCCACATCGATTCGCTCTACCCGCTGCTGTATCGCCTCGAGGAGCGGGGGTGGATCGAGGGCCCCTGGGTCGAGAAGCCGGGCGAGCGTCGCCGGCGCGTCTACAGGCTGACCGCCGAGGACGGCGCGTTCTTGCCAGCCAGCGCCGGACCTTCGCGGCGTTCGTCGAGGCCGTGCGGCGTGTGACCGGAGCCGACCATGCCTGACCCTTCGAGCGGCCCAGGGTCACCCCGAGCGGAGTCGGGGAGGGATTGGACGCGCCACGTGCGCCCTCGGCTGTCGTCGCTGCGTCCCGCCCTGCGCGCGGCAGGCGTCGACCCGGCCAGTGCCCTGCGCGCTGAATAGAGCCGGCGCGGTCAAGGCTCGGGTCGACCGCCCGGCGCGGCCGGTGTTGGATTTCAAGCAGCCGCTGGTTGGCGGGTTGTGTGTTTTCGCGCAGCTGATCGGGAGAACGGGAAGTGTTCCCGCCTTGCGGGTGGTTGTCCGTTCCGATTCGGCGGGTATGATGGGTACATCCGTCGCGGGCCGGGGGCTGCCCCACTTCTCGCTTTCTCGATGACTCCACACAGAGGGCCTGTCAGCGCCGGGCTAAAGCCCTCGAGGGCGCAGGGCTTGAGCGCTGCGGTTGCAGGCGGCATGGCGCCGGCGCGAGGCCCGATTCTGGCGGCGGCAAGGAGAGGTTGTTGACACCAGCGCTCGGCTCGCTCTCACGGCACGACATCCTGGGTTGGCTGCTCGAGACTGACGTCCGCCGCCTCGATGCCCTCTGGTCGCGGACAGACGAGGTCAGGGCGGCCAACGTGGGCGACGAGGTCCATCTCCGGGGGCTGCTCGAGATCAGCAACTGCTGCGTTCGCGAGTGTCACTACTGCGGTCTTCGCGCGGGGAGCCGTGGCATCACCCGTTACAGGATGACGCCGGCAGAAATCCTCGAAGGCGCGAAGAAGGCGCACCGGCTCGGATACGGGACCGTTGTCCTGCAGGCGGGCGAGGATCCCGGGTTGACAGCCGATCTGATCGCCGAGGTGGTGCGGTCGATCAAGGGGGAGACCGGCCTGGCGGTCACCTTGAGCCTCGGCGAACAGGACGACGACACGCTGCTGCAGTGGAGGAGGGCGGGGGCAGACCGCTATCTCCTGCGCTTCGAAACATCGGATGCCGACCTGTTCGCGCGCATCCATCCCCCGCTTCCGGGCAGGGCATCCGATCGAATCGGGCAGCTGTTACGGATGCGCGGGATGGGGTACGAGATCGGGACCGGCGTGATGGTCGGCATCCCCGGCCAGCGCTGGCGGTCGCTGGCCGGCGACCTCGAGCTGTTCCGGCGGCTCGACGTGGACATGATTGGTGTCGGCCCGTTCATCCCGAGCCCGCACACGCCCCTGGGCGACCACGAGGGCCGCCTGCCCGATGCCGAGCAGGTGCCGAACGACGAGCTGACGACGCTCAAGGTGATCGCGCTGGCCAGGCTGCTGCGGCCCGACGCCAACATCCCCAGCACGACCGCCCTGGCTTCAATCGACCCGGCGAACGGCCGCGAGCTGGGACTGCAGCGCGGCGCGAACGTCGTGATGCCGAACGTCACGCCACCGAAGTACCGCGTCCTCTACGAGATCTATCCCAGCAAGACCTGCATCCACGAGACCGCCGACGTGTGCCGCGGCTGCGTGGAGCGCCGGATTCTCGCGATCGGTCGCCGCCTCGGAAAGGGCCCGGGCGGCCGCGCCGCTCATGCGGCCCAAAGGGCTGGTGCCGGCGTTCAGGGAGCGGCGTGACGACGGACGCGAGGCAGGCACCGGTGGCGGCTCGGCGTAACCGGGGTCACGTGCCCCGTCTCACGGCCTTGCGCCGCTCCGCTGAACCGTACGTGACCAGTGGAGCGGCTCGTCCACGTTCACCACAGAGGCACAGAGGCACCGAGGTGTACGGCGAGATCGCGCCACACTCGCCGCGGGATCTCCTACGATACCCGGAGTCCTGCCGGGTCGCCGACCGGGTCCCGGCGCCTGGCGCAGCTGCTGAGCTCCGAGCGGCGTCGTGATCAATCCCCTCTGGACTAGACTAGACATCCTCGCCTCACGCCCCAGTAGACGCACCATGCGTGCAATGCTCGATCGACCTGCGCCCAGCGATCGGGACGCGCGGCCTGGTTCCTCGGACGGGCGATCGCGTCCTTGCAGTACGGCGTCACGATCTCCGATCCCCTGACCTGGCCCCTCGTGCTCGGCGTCATCGCCCTCACCACGCTCGCCGCGTCGTGGCGTCCCGCCCGTCAGGCGATGCGCGTCGACCCGATCCAGCTGCTGAGAGAAGAGTAGGGCGAAGGCAGAGCGAGTCGCCGGCTTCCGGCCTTGAGGCTTTCGCCGCGGCCATCCCGGCAGCTCGCCAGGCGGATGTCGGCCCGTTCGACGACCGTATCGCGGAGCTGTTGGTGCCGCAGCGGCTGTTCCAAGGCTCCATCTTCGTCACCAGACCCTGCAACTCGGCGAAGACAGGAACGCGCCGAGGCCGCCGCCCGCGGCGTGATCAGCGGACGCCCGCGGGAAGCGCAGGCGCCTCGAAGTACCGCTTCTGGAACGCCAGGGCAACGTTGACGAGGGCGATGAGTGCCGGCACCTCCACGAGTGGCCCGATGACGGCCGCGAAGGCCGCCCCCGAATGGATGCCGAACACGGCCACCGCCACGGCAATGGCCAGCTCGAAGTTGTTGCTGGCCGCGGTGAACGACAGCGTCGCGGTCTTCGAGTAGTCGGCCCCGAGCCGGTGGCCCATGTAGAACGAAACGACAAACATCGCCACGAAGTAGATCAGCAGCGGGATGGCGATCCGGATGACGTCCATCGGAAGCTGGACGATGTACTCGCCCTTGAGCGAGAACATGACGACGATGGTGAACAGGAGCGCCACCAGCGTCAGCGGGCTGATCTTCGGCACGAAGGCCGACTCGTACCACTCCCGGCCGCGGGCGCGGACCAATGAGAACCGGGTGAGCAGGCCGGCGAGGAATGGGATGCCGAGGTAGATGAAGACGCTCCTCGCGATCTCGCCGATCGACACGTTGACGGCGACACCTTTCAGTCCGAACCACTCCGGCAGCACCGTGATGAAAACCCACGCGTAGACCGAGTAGAACAACACCTGGAAGACCGAGTTGAACGCGACGAGTCCGGCCGCATACTCGGTGTCGCCCCTGGCCAGCTCGTTCCAGACGATCACCATCGCGATGCAGCGGGCCAGGCCGATCATGATCAGGCCGACCATGTACTCGGGACGGTCGCGCAGGAACAGGATGGCGAGGGCGAACATCAGGACCGGCCCGACGATCCAGTTCTGCACGAGCGACAGGACGAGAACGCGCGTGTTGCGAAACACCTCCCCGAGTTCCTCGTAGCGGACCTTGGCCAACGGCGGGTACATCATCACGATGAGGCCAACGGCGATCGGGATCGAGGTGGTGCCCACCTGGAAGGCGGTGATCACCCGGACCAGCGCCGGCAGGGAGTAGCCCGCACCGACCCCGAGGACCATCGCGAGGAAGATCCAGAGCGTGAGGTACCGATCGAGGAACGAAAGGCGCGATGCGACATGGTCGGACATGAGGGCGCTTCCTGATCGGCGGACTACGGCGCGGCGACTTCACCCAGCCTTGCGGCCGTGGTCGGCGGCCGCTTCGGCTCCTCGTGACATTCGCCGCGGCCGCGAAGGGCGGCGAGCTCCTCGATGTCTCTCCGGTAATCGGCCTCAACGGCCAAATGGCTCCGAATGACTGCCAGGACGCCGCAAGCGAGCGCGCCCTCCCACGCCGTGAGGGCGTAGAAGATCCGCATACCGTCGCGCCGGTCCCGAACGAGGCCTGCGGACTTCAGGAGTGCCAGATGCCGCGACACGCTGGGCTGAGGCTGCTCGAGAATCCGCTGGATGTCGCACACGCAGAGCGAGCCGCGCGCCAGCAGGTTCACGATCCGCAGGCGCGTCCGATCCCCGAGGGCACGAAAGAGCTGGGCAGGTGGAGGCATAACAGTCTGAGGATATACGGATATCAGGATATCCGGATAGACCATACTCCTCGGCCGGCCACGGGGTCAACGGGTCAGGAAGGGGGAGGACGTTATTGGCGCAGGAACGCCCGGACGCCGTCGAGCAGCATCTGCACGGCGACCATCACGAGCAACATGCCCATCAGTCGCTCCACCGCGATCAGCCCTCGCTCCCGCAGCACCCGGTAGAGGAACGTCGACGACAGCAGGATCACCCCGCTCACGCCCCAGGCAATCGTGAGCGGGAGTAGCAGTTGGGCGGCCCCGGGGGTGGCCGATCGCAGGAGCAGCACGGTCGCGAGCGTCGAAGGCCCCGCGAGGAGCGGTATCGCGAGCGGGACCACGAAGGGTTCCCCTTCGAGAGATGGACCGGTGAATCCGGTCTCCCCCGGGAAGATCATCCGAAGGGCGATCAGGAACAGGACGACCCCGCCGGCGATGCTGACGGCCTGCTGTTCGAGGCCGAGGAACCGCAGGAGATACTCCCCGGCCATCAGGAACACCACCAGCACGACGTAGGCGACGAGGATCTCGCGGAGGAGCACGATGCGGCGCCGCGCCGGCGGCACGGTCTTGAGGATCGACAGGAACAGGGGGACGTTCCCGAGCGGATCCATGACGAGGAACAGGGTCACGACGGGGGAAAGCAGGTCCATTCAGAGCCAGCCAGCGCCCCATTCTACCCGTCGCAACGCGGAACGACGCCCCTGGCCCGGCGTCCAGGCTGCATCCCTCTCACCCCTTGGGCGTGAACTGCGACAGGTCGTAGATGCCGAGCGTCTTCTCAATCGCCGCGACCCTGTCGACCATCTTGTCGAAACCCCCTTCGCCGAAGAGCTCGTGCTCCTTCTTCTCGAAGTCCTCACCAAGCGCACCGTACTCTTGCCGGGACACCAGCTTCCGGAACGCCGGGAAGAGGACTGTGTCCTCCCGCGCTTCATGCGGTGCGTACATTCTGCAGAACTGGTAGAGGAGACCGCGCAGTGACCCAGCTGACTGCGGGTCCTTGAGCGTCTGCGTGGTGGCGAGCTGCAGGATGCGGCCGGTGACATGCCGGCCAGCCTGATGCTGCGCTCTCAGGACGGCCGTCAGATCAGTGAGCTGGCCGGCCTTCTCGAAGCGCGGAAACAGGTAATCCTCTTCGAGCTTCTCGTGATAGTCCTCGATGAAGGCGCGGACGAGGCTCGCCGCGTCCTTGATGGCGCCGGGGGGCACTTCCTGACTGGCATCGATGCGCCGAATCGTTTCCTCGTAGACGAGCAGCACGCGCTTGAGGACTCCATGCTCCCGCATCAGATCCTCGGCCGGCGAGACCTCCTCTTCCTCCGCCTCCTTCTCCCTGCGCTGCTGCCCGCCGCCGGTCGCTCCACCTCGGCCGGCTGCGAGGGCCGGCACCCACAATCCGGCGCTCGCCGTTCCCACGGCGGTGACGAACCTGCGGCGGTCAAACCGGCGCTCGGGCGCATCGCTTGTCTGCACACTTCCTCCAGTGTCCCGTTGGGGCGTCTTGGGCGGTCACCGATGGGCCAGCGAGCGTCGCCCGGGCCGGCTCGACCGGCACCCTCTCACACTCTTCATCTGCAAGGTAACCGCCGCATGGCGGCCAATTGCCTGAAAGCAGCGGCCGGCGCGAAGCGCATCGTCCATGGTGGCCGGAATCGACCACGTGCCGCAGCTCCGGCGCCAGTTCCTCGCCCGCGGCATCGAGGCCCAGGTTCCGGGTCGCCGCTTCACACCTGCCGGCCAGGGCACGGCGCCCTCTGCCGTGCTCGCGCGCTGGCAGCGCAACCTGGAGAACCTGCGGGGAATTCAGGACGGCCGCATCCCCGCCTCGGCTGACACTCTTCTGAAGCTCAAAAGGAGCCGGCGAATGCAGGACTTGGAGGAAGCGATCCGCCTGTACTCAAAGCCAACGCGCTAGTCCATTCGCGGGAGCCCCGTCGGTCAGGCCGCCGCCGGCGGTCTCCGCCAGCTGAGGGCATGAACGGGCGCTTCCGCCTATTCTCAAGGCTGAGGTGTGATGCTCGACGACGTCCGCTTCGCCGTGAGGACGCTGGCGAGGCGCCCGCTCTATGCTGCCGCGGCCATCCTGACACTCGGCCTCGGCGTTGGCGTGAACACGGCGGTGTTCACCATCGTCGATACGCTCTGGCTTCGGCCGCCGTCCGTGCCTGAGCCGTCGCGCCTCGGCGTGCTCTATAGGGAGACCGGCCTGGCCGGCGATCGCTTCCTTTCGGACCGCCTGCCGTACGGGGAGACGTACCGCCTGAACGACGTCCCCGCATTGTCGGGGATCGCCCTCGAACTCCTCGCCGATGGAGCGAGCGGCCCTCCGAGGCCACGAGGACGACCGTCGTGGGCGACCATCGCAAGGTCGGCAGGTTGGTGTTGCCGTTCTCGTTCGTGGTCGGCAGAACGCGGATCCAGATCTCCGCGTACGAGAGGGATCAGCCCCTGCCGCGCGACCTCTTCGAGCAGGTCACGAGCGAGTCTGGTATTCGACGAATCGTCGATGGAGGGCGCTAGGCTCGCGCCGGGCCTGACTTCGCGGAATTCACGAACCGCAGCGGGCGCCGAACGTATTGCAGGTCAGGAGCGTTTTCGTGGACGTCGCTCCCGCGGCAAGAAGGGCCGCGACCATGACTGCAGGACAGGCGAACCCGATGGCCGGTGTCCTACCCCGTCGCGGTGAAGGCGTCGGCAACTGGAGGCGATGGGTGCCCGGGGCGGCCGTGGCGTGGTCACTGGGCTACGCGGCGCTGGGAGTCTTCTGGGCCGCGGGGGGCCGCGGGTTCCCGTACACCCCTGAAACCGCGAACGACGCCCTGGGTCCCCTGATCGGGCGGTTCGGCCCCGGTGCGGCCTGGATCGCCGTGATCCTGGCGGGACTTCCCGCAGCGGGAATGGGAGCGGCGATGCTGCGCCAAATGCGAGGCCAGGCGCTCCGGCCGATCCTCGTGACCGCCGGTGCGCTCCTGGCCGCGGTCCTCTTGCTGCTCATGACCGGCCTGACCCTGCTGGTCCTGTTCGGTTACATCCCCTTCGTCGTGGTCAACCTCTTCACAAGCGGCGAGGTCGGCCAGAAGTACCTCGCTGACCTGATGCGGTGGTCGGTGGTGCACCAGCTGGTGTGTCTTGTCGGCGGGTTCCTCTGGCTGGCAGCCACCGCGTCCTATGCTCGCAGGAGCGGGGATGCCTGTGTGCACTGTGGTCGCCGGGGCGGCGCGGAGGGGTGGCAGCGGCCCGACCGGGCCGCGCGCTGGGGCCGGATCGCCGTGTACATATCGATGCTGGCGCCGGCCCTCTACGCGCTGACCCGCTACGCCTGGGCGCTCGGGTTCGCTCTGGGAATGAGCGGCCAGGACCTGACCCGCGGTCAGGCGGTTTCAGGAATGTTCCTGGCGACCTTCGGCCTGGCCGGAGCGGTGCTCACGCTCGGCCTGGTGCAGCGCTGGGGTGAGGTGTTCCCCCGCTGGGTGATCGGCCTGGCCGGACGCCGGGTGCCCGTGGCGCTGGCGGTCACCCCGGCCGCGTTCGTGTCGGTGCTGCTCGTAGTCGGTGGCGTCGTGGTGTGGTCGCTGCTTCCGGGAATGGTCGGGAGGCTCGCGGCCCGCGGGGAAGCCGGCGCAGGCCTGATCTGGGAGGTGGGGGTCGCGGTCGGCCCCGTCCTGCTGTTCCCGGTCTGGGGCGTGGCGCTCGCAGTCGCGGCGCTGGGCTACTCCTACCGGCGTCGCGGTCCGTGCCGGGTCTGCGGTCGCGGCGCATCGACCGCAGCGCTGACCACCTGACGCGCGCCGGCCGGCCGCACCAATCCGGGCTAGCCTTCGCGCTTCAGCTTCTCCCGGCGGGCCAGCTCGGCGGCCGTTGGCTCCTCGGCGCCGCCGACGGTCGCCGTCATCACCTCACGGTCGCGCAGGTACGTCGCAGCGATGACACCGTTCGGCGAGACAGCGCCGTACGTCAGCCTGAACCCGCGCGGCTCGCTGGTTTCGTCGAACAGGCGCTTGCCCTTGCCCAGCACCACGGGGAAGGTGAACGTGCGGATCTCGTCGACAAGGCCGGCGGCCAGCAGGGAATGCACCAGCTCGGTGCTCCCCTGCGTGACGAGGGCAGGACCGTCTTCCTGTTTCAGCCTGGTGACCTCCTTCGCTGCGTCACGCAACGCGACCGAGCCTTTCCACGTCAGGTCCACGCCCTTGCGCGTCGCCACGTACTTGGTAATCCGGTTGAAGGTCTTGGCGATATCGTCGTAGGGCCCGCCCTCAGCATGAGGCCAGTGGGCCGCGAAGATCTCGTAGGTCCGCCGGCCAAGCAGCAGGTCGAACGGTTCGCCGAACAGCTTGCCGATCTCTTCGCCGAACACGGGGTCCGTTTCCGCGAACGGGGCGACCCAGCCGCCGAACCTGAACCCGCCGGTGGGGTCTTCCTCGGGCCCACCCGGGGCCTGCATCACGCCATCCATCGACACCATCGCGCCGACGATCACTTTTCTCATGGAGGTCTCCCTGGATCGATCCTAAGCCGAACGGCGAGTACCAACCCAGCCAAATCCCAGGTTCTCGGACGCATGAGCTGGATCCGCGATCCGAGAAGAGACGGAAGAAGACCACAGAGGCGCAGAGGACACGGAGACCATGCGGAGACGGAAGATGCCGCAGAGTGAGCACGAGCGGGCGCTCACCCCGCGCCATGAAAATTGTCATATCGTAGGGCCGGCGGTCGCGCTGACGTCGCCCTGCGACTGGTACTGCGAGTCCGTGCAGAGTAAGACGCGG
>Ga0116149_1003357_pt1 | contig 16605 bp, 20 predicted proteins | sample AD_UKC057_MetaG_FD_89787 | JGI IMG/M metagenome (GOLD analysis project Ga0116149, IMG submission 89787) | Active sludge microbial communities of municipal wastewater-treating anaerobic digesters from USA - AD_UKC057_MetaG | ecosystem: Engineered > Bioreactor > Anaerobic > Digestate | place: USA... | reverse complement strand
GCCGCGCCCCAGGCCGACTCGCCCGGCGCAGCCCCCGGCTCCCACCACGACTGCGCCCAGCCGCCGAGCCGGCCGCGCCCGTAGAGCGTGGCGCCGCCCTCGACGCCGCGCGTGCCGAGCCCGGCGCGGACCTCGAGCGACCAGGTTGCGGGCTGTCGCGCCTCGTCACGCCGCGTAACCCATCGACTCACGTCCAGCCGCAGCGGCCCGCCGAGGATCTCCTGCGCCGGGGGCGGTGACGTCCGCCAGCACGAGAGCGCGCCGACGAGCGCGGACGCGCCGGCCTCGGTGACGAGCTCGGCCACGTCGGCGCGCACCTCGCCCGTATCGCCGGCGTGGAACAGACAGGTGTCCGAGATGGGAGCCGCCGCCGGCTGGGAGGAGGGGGGAGTGTCGCAGGCGGCGGCCCCCGGGCCGGCCTCGCGCTGGTCGGGCGCGGTGACGGGGCCGGTCGAGCCGGTGAGCACCGACGTGACCCGTGCGCCGGGCACGGCACGCTGTGCGCCCTCGAGCGCCTCGCGGAGTCGCGCGTCGGCGTCGGCCAGGACCTCGCGCATCTCGCGCACGGTGGCCTCGTGTGCGGCGAGCGCGCCGGACTCGCGGAGCGCCGCTGCATCGGCCGCGGCACGCGCCTCACGGGCCGCCGTGCGCTCGCGCTCGAGCTGCCCGCCGCGGACCACGGCGCAGACGCCGAGCACAGCACAGGCCGCCGTGAGCGCGACCAGGGCCGCTCTCTGGATCCACGTCGTCATGGCGAGACTCCCAGCGCGGCGCGGCCGGCGCGCACCGCGGAGACGAGGTCGCGGAGCTGGCGCACGGTCAGCCGCGCGCACCCGTCACCGGGCTGGCCCATGTAGGCGTCGTCGGGCGCGTCGTGCAGCTCGCGCGCGAGCAAGTCCTCGAGCGGCGCGATCGCGTCGGCCAGGCGCACGGAGGCCTGCGCGCGGATCTGCTGCGTGACCGTCATGGCTGTGTCGCCCCCGTCGCGGCGCGGGACTCGCGGTGCGCCCGCCAGGCGGTCGTCCCGAGCGCCGCGCCGATCATCCCGGTCGTGTAGGCGGCGAGCCCGACCAGGTCCACGCCGCGCCAGATCCCAGCCGCCCCGAGTGCGGTGCCGCACAGGAGCGACCAGAGCGCGAGCCGGTAGCCGCGCTCGCCCCGATGTACGCCCATAGGGTTACCCGCAGGCGCGCTGGAGCAGCGCGCCGACGAGCACAAGCACGCCGATCACGGCGAGGTACAGCAGCCAGCCGCGGTACTGCCGCGGGATTCGGTCCACGATCTCATCGGGTCTGCGAGACATGGGTGTTCCTCCCTAGCCCGCCGCGGCGTAGGCCGCCGCGAGCCGGCGGATGTACTCCTGCGGCACGATCGCGTCCCGGTGCGTGCCGCTGTTCCACGCGTCAGCGATTTCGGCGAGCGTCCTGGCCCCCTGCCGGGCGATCCGGTGCAGGAGCCGCTCGACCCACGGGCGGCAGACGTCCAGGCGCAACAGGTCGCACGGGTGCCCGTCGTAGCCGAGGTCGGCCGCGGCGTGGTAGAGGATCTGCCACGGGCCGTAGCTGGCCGAGGACCAGGGCCCCCACTTGACCCACCGCTGCTCGGCGATGGCAGTCATCGAGCGCGCGGTGCCGACCAGCTCGCGGCCCTGGAGCGGGAAACGGTAGCCGCGGGGCATCCACGCCGGCTCGAACCGCAGCCCGGTCGGCGCCGAGGCGGTCTCGACGTGCCGGATCGCGATGAGCAGGCGCTCTACGTCGATGCCGGATGCCGCGAGTACGTCGCTCATTCGTGCCTCCCGACCCCGGCGAACAGCGCGAGAAGCCTGTCCGCCTTGTCGGCTACACCGACGACCTTCCCGTCGAGCGCGGCGATCGCGGCGCGGCACTGGGCGACCTCCTCGCCGATGCGATCGTGGCGCTCCGCGCACTGCGCCCCCGGGGTGTAGTGCGCGCCCTCCAGCGTTTCGACGCGGTGCGACATGCGGCCGGCGTGATAGGCGAGCCCCATGACCCCGCCGGCGCCGAGCACGCCAAGAGCGAGCGTGCCCCACTGAGCGAGCGTCCCAGCCTCCATCAGTCAGCCTCCAGTGATGTGGCTCGCCCACAGGCAGGGCACACGCGCAGGCGCCGTCGCGCCGCCGCGTATTCGATCTGGCACAGGTCGCAGCGCCAGCCCTCGCGCCGCAGCTCGGCAATCGCGAGCACCCGCGGCACTCGCTCGCGGACCAGGCGCTCCGCGTGCTCGCGCAGGTCGGCGCGGGTCCGTCCGGCGAGGCCGATGTTCACGGCCCGCACTCCGGTAGGTGCGGCAGCCGGCGCACCGGGCACGGTCGCTCGCAGCCCGGCGCCTCGACGCACGCCCACTCCTGCGGGCCAAACGCCACGGCGTTGGATGGATTCAGACTGATCAGTCCTTCGTCATCGACGGCGTAGACGACGTAGAGCAGTTGGTGCCCCGGCTCCCAGCAACCGTCATCCGGGTGCGGCCAGTAAGCGTTGTGCGGGTTGATCCACCGCTCCGGGTTGCGGATCGACTGCCGACCGCCGAACACCGCGCCGCAGTAGGTGGTGCCGGACCAGATCTCGTAACGCACGACGTGATCGCTGCTCGGGTTCTGGTCCCAGATCAGCCAGCAGGTCCAGCTCTGGGCGCACGGTTCCGGCCACGGTGGTTCCTGCGCGGTACACGGAAGCGTGTACGCGAGCAGGAGCAGCGCGAGCGAGATGGCGGATCTCATGGCACGTCACCGTCGCAGTCGGTGTCAATGCCATCGCTATGCATGCAGAAGTCTGGGGCGTCGACCGTGCCGTTGCAGTCGAGGTCGATGAACACGCACTCGCTGGCGCCGCAGTCGGTTTTGCGCTTGATACACAGGCTGTTGGTGCCGGTGGCGACCGCTTCCTCGGCATCGGTGCCGAGCTTGAGTCCGCCTTCCAGCGAAAGCGTCCCCGCGCCCCACAGTTGCGCCACCTCGTCCTGGGTGTTGTCGCCGGCCTTATGCGATCCCCCTACGCCCCACGATGCGATAGCGTCGGTATCGACCTTGGTATAGTTGAGCGCCTTATAGCGGATCGCTGGTTCTGTCGCGCCCGAAGTGGCGGGCAGGTTCAACAGCCAGTCAACGCCCTTTGAGGTCGTAGATCGCCCGACCCACGCGCCGCTGAAATTGCTGCCCTTGTAGATCGTCTGTCCGAGTCCATATCCCGCTGCGGTTCCCGTCGCGCCGCCGATGGTGGTGTTGCCGAGACGCATCATCGGTGAGGCGTTGCCGCGCCAGGTGTCGTCGCTGTTGATGTTGTACTTGCCGATAGCGAATACCGTGTAGGGGCCGACAGCAGGATAAATCGTGCGCGCGGTGACGAAATCTGTCGTCGGATTCGCCGACTGCCCGCTGTTCTGATCGTTTGGTGTCCACAGCCACGTCCACGCTCCAGAATCAGTGCGGGCGCTGTTGTGTGGCACCTTCGTGACCGACAAAAGAGGTGTAACCCCCATCCCGCCATAACGGGAGTCGGTTGGCTGCGGGACGTACTTGACCAGTGTTACGTCGCGGAATGCGATATACGGGTCGTTGCCGCAGTCGTTCGAGGTGCCATCGCCGTCGCAGTCGCGGAACTCAACGTAGATGTCCTGCACGATCCCGTCCTGCTCGGGCGGAACGTAGAAGTAACCGATGATCTGATCTTCGGTGCCCGCATTGCCGACCTGAAAGTTCGTGCAGCCCTTCTGGTTGAAATAGGTGGTCCCGGTTGCGCTGTTGTCCGCGCCCTTGTAATGCTCGACCCATTGTGGGGTCAGGTCCGACACGCCTTGTTTACCGCCGAACGCCCACCACGTAGATCCAATACAGAGCCGGACGCCGGCGACGTTGTTGGCCCCGGTTATGTCCTGCAGCAGCTTGTACCACATCCCAATCTGGTAGTAGCCGGACGAGAGCTTCACGCGCTGCGAGATCGACACGTCGTCCGCAACGCCGTCGCCGTCCGCGTTCTCGTACTTGAACACGGCCCATTGGTTCGTTGCGTCGTAGTCCAGTTGATCGGTGGACCCCGGCGCGTCGTTAATGTTGATGGTGCCCTTCGGGTCTTCCCACGGGAACCGCTTGGTCACGTTGCCGCTGCCCACGTTCCAACCCGAGTTGAAATCCGCAAGGTCGCTATTGCCGATCAGATTCACGCCGAGCTGGTTGCCGGACCAGGCCCGCATCAGCACGCCCGCGTGGTATGGATCGAGGCAGATCCCGCGCCCGTCGCGCATCAACTCGCGGCACTTCTGAAGGTAGGCCGGAAAGTTGGCTTGCGACCACGCATCCGATGCGTCGTCGTAGTTGCCGAGAACGTGATCGGGACCACGACATTCGTCATCATCAATAGCGATAGGCGTGTGACCGGAGAAGAAGAGGTTCAGGCGGCTCTTGGCCGCCGTCTCCATGAAGGCCTTGATCGAGTCGGCGCTCGCGCCACAATTAATGTGGAACCTCTCCAGCACCGTCGCAGTAGTTGGCGCGCCCGCCACCTCGAACTCCTGATTATCCCAGCCGGAGCCACTGCCCACGCCCGCGTCGATGTCAGAGGCGGCATACGCCGTCTCGTAAATCTCGCTGCCGATCCAGCCACCCGGAGCGCCAAACCATCGGCACTTGTAGCCCGGATCACCAATCGCATTCTCCATAACGGCGCAGGAGGTCTTCAGGTCCTGCCGCCATTGGCCAGGGCCGGACACGATCTCAAAGATCGCCGTTGCGAACGTCTCCCCTGTCGTGCCGTCGCGATCAGTATCGGTGGGCAGCGCATCGCGCAGGACAAGGTGCGTGGCATCGGTAACGGTCAGGATGTCGGACGAGAAATCCGCGACGCATTTCGGGCCACCGCAATCGGCGTCCTTGTTGCAGGCGGTCTGCGTGCCGTAGCACTCGCGGACGTTGAACTCGACGGTGCCGTCGCCGTCCGTGTCGATGAAGATCCTCCCGCCCGGAGGTGCGAAATCGTCCGTGTTGTCGTTGCATTCACCGGCGAAATTGGTCGCTGTGCCAACCAGATTCGCGCTGCCTTCGGTAACTGACACCGTCCCGGTGTGAACGCACGTTGGCGAGGAAGTACCACAGCCGTTCGTGTACCGGCCTCCAGAGTTTTCGAGGACCGCATAGTTTGGTGAAAAGCTCTGGTTCAACAGCGTCATCGCGCAGTGCGAGTCGGTGTGCGAACCGACCGAGACGCCGGCGTCGTAGATTTCCTTGATGTTGGCATCAGGAAGACGAATGGGCGGATTGTAATGGGAGACGGTCTGAACATTGACGCCGCAGGGCATCCCATAGGCTTTGCACTGGGTCAGCTCCCAGTCGAGCCTGTCGAAGTATTTCGAGCCGACGCCCAGCGGATGGAAGTCGCCGTAGTTCGCAAAGATCGAAACCGGCCCCATGAACAGGGGCGTCCCGTCGCCGCGCACGGCCCCGCGATAGCTGTCGAAAAACACATCGCATGTGCCGTCCGGCGAGTCCTCCGCGCCGCCGCCGAGATCCCAACACGGCACCGTGCGATTGACGGTTTCGCCATAGATCTTGCCCGCGCGAATCCTAGCTTCGTTGACGGCATCCCCGTCCGCGTCCACTGGTACGCCGGTCGCAGCATCCGCGCCTTGGAGCGACAGCGCGCCCCCGCCCTCGCTGGGCGAGCCCGCGTAGTTGCCGATGGTTTCGGTTCCCAGCGTCACGCAGTCGGTGCAGGTCAGCGCGTCCAGCGTCACCGGCAGGCCGTCGGCCAGGTCGAGCCGCGTGATGTCGCCGATGTCGACCGGATCGGGACTGGTCCCGACGCTCCACCGCTCCGTCCAACTCGACCGCGTCGCCCCGCTGCCGACGGTGAAGACGCAGGTGTACGAGGTATTGGCCGGCGTGATCGCGTCGTTCGGCACGAGCGCGAAGTTGACCGCGCCGCTCGACGCGATCGTCGTCGAGTACTTCGACGCCACGCGCTCCGACTCGCCGGTCGTCAGGTCGTCCGATGCTCCGGCGTGCGAGAGCGTGCAGACGATCGTCCCGGTGTGCGCGCCGCCGGACGGGTTGAGCACGTAGCCCTCGACCGTCGTGGTCTGGACTGCGGAAAACGCGGGCGTCACCGCCAGCGCCAGGATCAGCAGCAGCCATCGGCGCATCGCTCGCGCCTCCGGCGGCTCCGCGTACCGCGGCCCGCGTCGAACCTTCGGGGGGCTGGCCCCGGGCGCGGATCCCGGAGCCCCGGCTGCAGACCGGTGCCCCCCTACCTCCTCACCAGTTCCCGGTGCCGATCGCCGGCAGTTCGGTCACGAGCTCGCGGCACCGGAAGTGCAGCTCGTACTTCGCGCCGGCGACGGGCTTGCCGCCCAGCGGGTCCGGCCCGAGGTAGTCGGTCAGCACCACCCCGCGGTACGTCAGCCCGCCGTCCATCGACAGCTCGACGACCTGGTACTGGTCGAGGCAGGCCGTCACGATCTCGGCCAGGATGTCGTGGTCCGTCATCTCGTCCGAGACCTCGAACGTCAGATCGACCTCGACCCGGAAGCCCTTCAGCAGCGGGCGCTCGCGGTCGTTCACGTCCTGCCGCTGCTTGATCTGCGGCGCGTGCTTGACCGCGATCTTCGTCGGCCCGATGCCCCAGAGAGTCGAGAGGTCGCTCTTCAGGTCGCGGACCACCTCCGGGCCGTTCGCCGGCGTGATCCGCACCATCGGCCACCAGGCGTACCCGCTCACGCGACCTCCTCGACCAGCAGCAGCTCCTGCTCGCGGTCCCGCAGGTCGCTTTCGACCCGCAGGGTGACCCAGGTCCGCCCGTCCCGAACGACGCGATCCAGCACCCGGACCGGGCCGGTTTCGGGCTCGTCGATGGTCTCCTCGTCCTGCTGCCGCGGGACCGAGAGGTACGACAGGTAGGCCGCGGCCAGAACGCCGGCGAGCCCGCTCGTCATCGGCAGTTGCGTGGACACCTCGAGGCGGCATTGTGAGTCGCCGGCGTCACCGACCAGGACCTCGATCTCGGTCCCGTCCTCGGCCTCGCCGGTCACGGCGACGCTGCGACACAGGCTGTCCCATATCGGCCGGACCTGCTGCTCGAGCGGCACGCCCGGCTCGATCGCGGCGCGGCCGGTGATCCAGTCGGCGGCCCGGCCGATCAGGTAACCGATCCGATACTGGTCGACGAAGAAGCGCGACATCGTCACCACGGCCAGCTCGCGCAGTGCGGCGGCGCAGGACATGTCGGCGAAATCGGCGTACGGCACGACGTTCGTCGCAGCTAGCGCGAGGCTGAAGTACATGCCGCTGGTCCAGCCGTCGTACTCGGCGTCGATCGTGCCGCCCGCCGTGAACACGCAGGCCAGCGCCCCGCCCCCGGGAGTCGCGACCAGCGGGTAGATCGCCAGCAGGTCGCGCGTGACGGCATCCCACAGGACGACGTCGCCGCCCTGGATCCCGGCGTAGTACGCGGTACCGATCTTGCGGAACGTCCACATATCGACGCTGGCCGCCGCGAGCACGCCCTGCGACGCGCCGTGGTACCAGAGATGGACCGCCGGCTCCGCGAGCGCCTGCAGGTCGTCCTGGTCCCCGCCCAGGTGGGTCACCAGCCAGGCCATCCGGTCGTCCGCCCGCACGAACCGCAGCGGCCCCGCCGCCTGGATCGTCTGCAGCAGCGTCCCGTCCGTCGCATACCGGACCGTGCGGTTCTTGTAGAGCACGTGATCGACCCAGACGAACTCGCCCAAGTCCGCGTCCCACTCGCGGGAGCGCGTTTTCGTCGTGGCCCGGTACGAGACCCAGACCTCGCCCCAGTACCCGGCGACCTCGTACGTGTAGAACGTAAATTCGCCGTCCGGGGTCGGCGTGCTGATACCGACGCTGTCCACGGTGACCAGCGGCGCGCCGTCCTTATAGATCCGGAGATGGTCCGACCCGCCGCTCTTGTCGACCTTGAGCTCGTAGTACGGATGGGCCGCGTCGACGTAGTCGTAGATCTTTGCCGCGGTGCCCGGCTGCAGGCCGGCCGGCTCGGTCGCGAGGTACGGTTGCCAGTCGAGCTTGACCGTGTCGGCACCGGCATCGGTCCAGCCGGAGCTCGAGCTCGTCGCCTCGTACCGCTTGCCGCCCAGATACAGTAGGAGCTTGCCGCCGAATTCCACGAGCGACGACGGCGTCCCGCCAGCGAGGCCGTCAGCGCTCATCGCGGTCGGGAACAGCACGCCGGATAGGACTGCGCCCACGTCGATCGTCGCGTCCGCGATGCCGGCGGCCGCGTACAGGTCGCGCGCCAGGTCCTCAGCCACCGCGCTGCGCGGGTACGGCGTGTCGAGCGTCAGGGTCGCCGAGGTGAACGTCGCCGACCAGGCCTCCGTCACCGTGACCTCTGTTGCGCTATTGACGATCGCGATCACGCGGCTGTCCGAGTGCCCCCCGCCGGTGAGCGTGATCTGGTCGCCGGCGACCAGCAGCGACGTGTCCGGGGAGACCGTCGCCGTAAGTGCAGCGGCCGTCGCGTCCGCCATATGGTTCGTCACCGAGCGCGCGAGCGCCGAGGCCGCGGCCAGCTCGAGCAGCTTCGAGTAGGACCAGACCTCGAGCTCGACCACCCGCTCCTTGCGGTCGATCACGATCGAGCCGGGCACGTCCAGGGCGCCGCCGAAGATGCGCGTCCACAGCGGCCGCCGGCGCCCGGTCTCGCGCTCGATGACCACCTCCCAGACCTCGCCGCGCGTCGCCGCGCCGAGCCGGGCGCTGGCCCAGCCATCAGCATCGTCGAGCTCCAGGCTGATGTCGGAATGGACGAGCTGGAGCAGGTCGTCCTCGAGCTCCTCGGTCAGCCGGCCGAGCGAGGACACGTCGACGCGGGTCGTGATGTCGTCCTCGACGCCGTCGGGGCCGGTGAGCAGCACGCGGAACGCCGGCCGCGGACTCATCCCGCCCTCCGCGCCAGGTCCTCCCGGGCGACCCGCTGCAATTGCCGGTGCAGCTCGCGCAGCGCGCGGCGCTCCGGGACCGCCGTGTTGACCGTCACCGGAATGTTGATGATCGTGCTCTGGCCGGCACCCAACCCGGCGGACTGCGCGGCCGGGCTCTGCGCCGCGCGGGCCAGCGCCGCGGCCAGCAGCTCCTCGGTGACCCGCGAGCGCAGCGGCATGATCAGTTCCGGGCGAGCCGCCGCCGTCTCGGCGACCTGCACCAGGCTCGTCCCCAGCACCATGCCGCCGCCGGCCATCCGCGGTACGGCCGCCCCGCCGCCCCCCTCCTTCTGCGGATTCGTCTTCTTGATGATCATCACGTTTTTCAAGCCCGCGGCGATGATCAGCGCCGCGACCGGCGGGCCGAGTGGTCCCAGTTCCCCCAGCGCACGGTTCGCGCCCAGGAACGTGTCGATTATCGCCTGCGCGATCGCAAGCGATTTCGAGTTACCGAACAATGTCTGCAGCGCGGCGATCGACATCTGCGCCGCCGTGGCATACATCTGCACCTTGTTCGCCGCCGCCGCCTTGTCGACCTTCTCCTGCGCGTCGTCATACTTCTTGTTGATCGACGCGCGCTTTCTCCGGTACTTCTCCTCGACGTTCGCGATGTCCCCGCCCAGCTTCAGCGCGCGGTTGTAGTCGTCCACGTAATCCTGCTCGGCCGCGGCGAGCTCCGCCGCGCGCTGGTCCGCGGCGTCCTCGGCGAGCTCGAGCTGGAGCCGCGCCAGGTCTTTCCGGATTCCCTCGTCGAAGTCGCGCTTTTCCTTCGCGGCCTTCTCGTCCCGCTTGGCCTGGTCCTCATAGCCCTTGTTGAGCAGATCCTGCTTGAGCAGCGCGTACTTCCCGACGATCGCAAGCTTCGCCTGCTCGGTCAGGTTCGCCGCCGCGAGCTCGGCGGCCATCAGCTTGTCCAGCCGCTCCATCTCGAGGGCCAGCCGCTCGGCGCTGCCCTCCTCCGCGATCTTGATCTTCGCCTCGAGCAGCGCGAGCTCGGCCTCCCGCTCGTTCTCGGTCCGCTCCTCGGCCTCCTTCTCGGCCAGCTTCCGCCGCTCCTCGGCCTCCTTCTCGGCCAGCTTCCGCCGCTCCTCGGCCGCCTTCTGTTCGGCCTCCAGATCCTTGAGCCGCGCGGCATTAAGCAGCGCCGCCTTCTCCTCGGCGCTGAGACGGGTCGTTTCGAGGGCTTTGTTCTCGGCGTCGATGTACTTTTGTGCCAGCTCGATCTCGACGTCGAGCAGTTCCTGGTCGAGCTGCTTCAGCTTCTCGCGGTCGCCCTTGATCCCGGCCCAGATCCGCGACGGCAACTGTATCGCCCGGTGCGCGACGATCGTGATCCCGTCGATCGTCATCAGCACGCCCTTGAGCACTGCTGCGAGTACGGACTTCAGAACGTCCAGGGCGGGCCGGACATAGTCTCCGATCGTGTCGCCGAACAAGTCCCAGGCCGCGCCGAGCTTGCTCGTCTGTTCGGTGTTCTTGGCGGCCTGCTCGGCGAGTGCTTCCTGCTTCTCGATGATCTCGCTCACCAGCTCGACGTTGCTCTTCGCGTGGCCGTTGACGTCCTTGATATTGATCCCGAGCTGCCTCGCCGCCTCATTCGCGCGACCGGCCAGTATCGAGGCGACGAGTTCCACCGCGCCGGCAAAGTCGCGCACCCCGGACGCGGCGATGTCGGCGGCGAGTTTGACGCCGGCGATCCCACCCTCGACGCTGCCGGTCAAGCCGATCAGTTGCGTCAGCGCCGGGATCGACTCGTCGTCCACCACACCCGTTAGATTCGCGAGACCGGTGGTGAACTCCTCTACCCGCTCCATCGCCTGCGGGACGTCGACGCCGAGCTGTTGAATCTGGCGCGAGAGCGCCATCGTCCGGCGTTCCATCTCGCGCTGCCCCTCGGCCGCCTGGTACAGGAACGAGACCACCTTGCCGACGGCGAAGAAACCCGCGAGCGGCAGGAGCGCGCTTTTGATCGCCGTGCCCATCGCACGGAATGCGCCTGAGCTCGCAGCGGCCGTCGCATTGAGCTTGACGACTTCTTTCTCGGCCGCCTCGAGGCGCTGCTTCAGGTCGAGCAGCCCCTTCTCTTTCAGGATGCTCTCGATCCGGAGCCTGACGTTGAGCTCATTGCCGGCCATCGCTCAGACCTCCAGGTCCGCCAGCGTGGTCGTCATGGCCGGATGGGCCGCGAGCGGATCGCTCCCGTACCCCAGCTGCACCGCGCGCACGAACGCACCGTACGGCCAGTCGAGCAGCTCGTGCGGCGGCCTCCCGAACGCCGCCGCGATCCGGCACAACACCGCGTCCTGCGTGGTCGCGTCCTCCGGCCCGATCGGGGCCTGCTCCTGCGCCTCGAGCGCCTCGGCCAGGTGCAGCGTCGACCAGATCCAGGCCGCGTCGCAGAGGCCCACGACCGCCAACGCGAGCTCGACCTGGAGATCGCGGTTGTCGGCCAGCAGCTCGACGAGCTCGCCGGGTGCCGCGCCCCACAATTCGACGCAGGTGTCCAGCACCTCGGCCAGCCGGCGGTCCCCGGAGAGCACGCGCAGGATCTCCTCCGGCGTGAGCGACACGTCGGCCGCCGCCGCGTGCAGGGCAGAGACCTCCGTGAGGAACAGCGTCAGCACGCGGTCGACGGTCCGGACGGTGGGAGGACGGCACAGGTAGCGCCGCCCTCCCGCGAGCACGACCCGCCGGCCGCTGTCGAAGTCGCCGATCACGCGACCCCGCCGCTGTCGACGACCTTGTAGAACTTGTCCGCGGTCGCGACGCTCTGGTCGGCGACCATCCCGAACGTGATCCCGTACATCTGCTCCTGGCCCTTCTTGAACGCGAGCGTCTCGACGGCCTTGACGTACAGCTTCCAGAACGTCATCAACCGCGTGGCCGGCGTGCCGCCGGTGCCGCCGGTGGAGACCGTGCCCTGGAAATACTCCTCGGCCATGTCGCCGACGAGCAGGGTCTTGTTCGGCGCGGTGCCCGTCAGGTTCGCGCTCGGCTGGCCCAGGGCTTTCCGCATGTTGTCGAGCGTCGCCTCCTGCAGGATCGCCTTGAGCTCGTACGTGCTGTCGATCGGGATCGCGCGCAGCACGCCGTTCGCCGACGAGGACTTGACCTCGTAGATTTCCTTGGCGATGTTCAGCTCGCTGCCGTCCTTCAGCAGGCCGACGTCGGTCAGTGACCCGGCCCCACCGGCGGTCACATATGCGCCCAGACTCAGCGTCGTGCCGCCGATCGCGATGTTCTTCAGTTCCAGTGCCATGAATCACCTCCTGCGGCTCGGCGCCGCGACTCTAGTCGGACGCGGCCGGCCCGGTCTCCGGCTTGGGCTCGGCCACCTTCGGACCAACTTCCACGATTTCCGCCTGCCCGCGCAGGACGTACCCATCCGCGTCATGCACGTCGTCGTACGGCAACTGCGCCCCGTCCACGATGTGCCCCGAGATCAGCACGCGCGGGTCGTCGCGGCGGACCGCCCAGGTGTGCATTCCTTTCGGCAGCGTGAACCGCAGCCATTTCGCCATCACGAGGCCTCCGGACCGAGATCGTCGCGCGAGACGATCAGGTCGATCAGGAACTCCACCGACACGAACGGCGCGCCGCCCTCCACCGGGTCGGCGAGCACGCGGAACTTGTGCGGCGTGATGTCGCGGATGATCACGCTCCCGGCATTCCACGCACCGGACTGCGCGGCCGGCATCACCGCCCGCAGGATGTCGTCATGCCAGTTCAGCGCGTCGGCCGCGGCCCCGGTCTCGGCGTCATCGCTCCAGCTGCGCTTGAGCACCACGATCACCGGCTGGCGCAGCCGGACCCGAACCGATCCGCTGTCGACCTCCGGATAATCCCCGGCCTCGAGCTGGTGATCCGCGGGCACGCAGACGTACGGGAACACGCGCGGCGCATTCTGCTCGTTCGGCCATGCCATCCGCGGGATGATCGTCGAGACCGTGTGGTAGTACCCGTCCGCGGTCGAGATCGACGCGATCTTGTTGTAGAAGTCGACGTACGCCTTTCGCAGTCCTCGCGGCATGAGCTGTATCTCCACCGGGACGCCGGCGATCAGATCGTCGGCCAGGATGTAGCCCTTGCTTTGCGCGCCCTCGTAGACCACGACCCGCACCGCCAGCGTGTCGCCGGCTGCCGTGACCGATCCCGAGAGCCGTACCCAGTCGTCAGTCAGGTCGGTGTAGAGGATCGTGTCGACGTCTTCCCACGCTGCGCCGGCTGGGTTTTGCACCTGCAGCCGCGCGCCGGCCTGCCCCGATTCCAGCGCGACCCACGCCGAGAGCTCGTACACCAGGCCGGCCGTGCTCGCGATCTCCTGCGAGGCCGCGCCGCGGATGGATGGCACGGGCGGGATGATCGTCCCCAGTTTCCAGCGCAGGCGACAGGCGTTCACCCCCATGTGCGCGCCGTAGGCAGAGGTGACCGTCGCGCCGGTCGCCAGCGTCCAGCCGGTATCGCCGGCCTCGAAGCCCGGATTGACCAACAGGTTCACAGGCCCGCCCGGAGAGTCTTTGCGGTTGGGACCTTGCCCGTCGCGATCAGGCCGGCCAGCGCCCGGCTCGTCGGGACGATCATCACGCTGAGCTTCGCCTGCACCGCGCGCAGCAGGTAGCGGTGCGCGTCCTCTGGCCGCATCCGCAGATGCTCCCGCACCTGCGTGTAACCCTGGGCGATGGTCGTCATGCGACGCCGGCCGCTCGCCGTCGCCACGCGCTCGCGGACGTCGCGGCCCTTCACGCGCCGCGTGTGGGCCTCGACGAATTGCTGGTACTTGCCGCCCACCTCGAGCGGGGCGGCGGCCCGCATCCGTGACCCGCCCAGGCCGACGGCCACCAGCTCGGCCCGCGCGGCCAGAGCGGAGCCAAGTCCGCGGCTGAACGTTGCGCGGTAGAGGCGGGCCATCCGGCGGAAGTCCTTCAGGAGCCCGCGCGCGCGCCGGCGGAAGTAGCGCGGCTCCTCGCGGTTCAGTTCACTCCGGAGCTCATCGATCGCCAGGCCAATCGCCACATCGTTGCCACGAAGGGCGCACTTGCGGATCTCCTTCACCGACAGCTGCGGCATCCGCAGCAGCGCATCCAGGTCGTCCAGCGTGGCGAAAACCTGCACTCAGGCCTCCAGCGTCATCGGCGACATCGGCAGCGCATAGCGCTTGATCGCGTCCGCCACAGACGGGACCAGCAGCCGTGAGTAGTTCGCGAAGGTGCCCGCTTCCGACATGATCTCGGCCCCGGAACGCGGACCCTCATTGAACAGCAGCCAAGTCAGGTGACAGCAGGCCTCGACCAGGTCCGCCGGGATCAGCGGTTCGGTGGATCCTGACGTCTTGTACCCGGCGGTGTACGCAACCTTGATGTTGGCGACGCCGGGCGCCCACGGGACCGGCGTGATCTCGCCCCCCGCGATCGAGACCCGCGTCACGATCCCGCGCGCGTCGCTCACCAGCGCGCCGTAATCGCCGTCGGTGAAGGTCGGCGCCGTCGACAGCCGGAACGTCGTGATCGCGGTCCCGTCCTCGGTGCAGCTCGAGACCGCGGAGACCGGCATAGTCAGCAGTCGCGTCACCGGGTCCGCGAGGTAGAGCCGCGTCCCAGCCCGGCCCTCGTCGTCCCGGATCCGCAGCGCCCGCTCGCCGCTGTGCAGCGCGGCATAGGTCGCCTCGACGAAGATCCGGTTGCACCACTTCTCGAGCAGCGCGGAGGCCGCGTCGATACAGCGCGAGAGCTCGGTCGTATTGATCTGGGCCGAGTCGATCCCGGGGTTCTTCGCCAGCACGACCGCCGCGGTCGTGATCGGCCGGGCGGCCATTACTTCACCACGAGCCAGGCATTGAGGGTCAGGGTCGGGGTCGACGTCCCGGACAGCTTCCACTTCAGGCGGAACCTGGACGCCGCCAGCGCATCGATCTTGGCCCAGAAGTACTCGGCGGTGGTCGTGATCTTCCCATCGACGACATCGCGGACGTTCGAGCGCGCGGTGCCCTCGGTCGCGGCGTCGGCGGTCTTCACCGCCCGGTCCCACAGGATGTCGACCGGGCTGGCCCCCGCCTCGGACTGCGACTGTGCCCACAGGTCGAAGCCCGAGATCGTCCCCGAGCCGCTCACGACCTCGACGTGCAGCTCGCCCATCGTTGCGGTCGGGATCTTGAAGTAGTCGGTGGTCCCGTCCGCCGTGAGCGCCGCGGAGTCGAGCAGTTGAATCGTCGTCGCGATCGACATGATCACACCTCCGACAGCGCGCGGACACGCGCGGCCGTCCACACACCGCCGACATCACAGGTCTTGACGTGCCCCGAGAGCGCGCCGGGGTATGCGCGGACCGAGAACCCGGCCTGCTTCGCGCGCCAGCAGAAGTCCGCGTCGTCAGTCAACATTCGCCGGTCGAAGGCGTCGCGCCGCGTGCGGAACCAGGCGCCGCCATCCGTCCGCACGCGGGGGCTCTCGAACACCTCGCGCCGGACTAGCGTGCAGTGCATCCCCCCACCATCTACGTCCAGCGGGCCGTCGGCGAGCTCGTCCCATTTCAGCGGCGGGAACCTGAGGCCGTCGTCACTCCGTGAAACGTTCGGCCAGAGGTGCGTGAACTGCGGTACGAGCGGGTCCGGCTCGACCACGAACGAGACGCCGATCGCCACGTCCGCCGTCGCCTCGAGGATCGTGTGCGTCTGCGGGTACGGCCGCATGTCGGCGGCCACGAACCACAGGTGCGTCCAGTCCCCGCGCAGCAGCTTCTGCACGAGCTGGTTATTGGCCCACGCGATCTCGGCCTCGCCGTCCACGCGGGCGATCTGCAGCGTGTGCCCGAGCCGCGCCGGCAGCAGGCGGGTCAGCCAGTCCCAGACTTCCGGCTCCACGCCGCGAGGACAGGCGAGCCCGACCAGGATGCGGCGATCGGTCACGGGCGCCGGCCCCGCGGTGGCGGCTGCATCGCCCGGTCCTGCGGTCCCTTGGGCTCCTCGGGCTCGATGCACACGAGAACGCCCCGCGCGACGAGCTCGTTGGCCTGCTCGGGGCGGACGTCGATCACCTCGCCCATCGTCCGCGGCCCGTAGTTCTGCGTGAATCGGAACAGCATCGCGTCCTCGGTGGCGAGGCCGGCATCTCGCTTTGCCGGCCCCGCCGGGAAGTGGTTACGACGTCCTGACCTTCTTGATCATGGTGAAGGCCGTCGGCAGCGCGACGACCATCGCGGTGCGCTTCAGCATCCGCATCGCGATCAGGCCCTCGGCGAACTTCACGTGCGGCGAGACCAGGAAGTCGATCCCGGTCCGGTCGCCGAACAGCATCGCGTCGAAGGAACCGAAGTACCCGTAGGACACGTCGGTGCCGCCGACGTCAGTCCGCGTGCCGTCGATCTGCTCGGTGCAGTACACCGGGTACGCCCCGACCCGGCCGTCGGCATCGCCGGTCGGATCGAGCGCGGTGAAGCCGGGCTGCCCATTGAACGTCGGCACGTTGGTCCCGACCTGGCCGCAGATGTTGGCCCAGGCGATCGGGTGGAACACGAATGCAGCGCGGCGGCGCGAGCTCTTCTTCTTGGCGGTGTAGATCATCTTGATGATCTGGGTGTACGTCGGCACCGCGCTGGTGTTCGTCGCCGTCGTGGCGTCCATCGAGTTGACGTTGCTGGCCGCAG
>Ga0116149_1003356_pt1 | contig 16606 bp, 9 predicted proteins | sample AD_UKC057_MetaG_FD_89787 | JGI IMG/M metagenome (GOLD analysis project Ga0116149, IMG submission 89787) | Active sludge microbial communities of municipal wastewater-treating anaerobic digesters from USA - AD_UKC057_MetaG | ecosystem: Engineered > Bioreactor > Anaerobic > Digestate | place: USA... | reverse complement strand
CGGAACATTCCCCGGACATCTCGCTGGTCCGTGCCTACCATGCGCTGGCGTGTGCGTGTGCGGGCGACACGGCACAGGCCAAAGAACTGCTGGGAACCATCCTGGCCTCCCCATCCGGTGCTGCGGAACACGGAATGATTACCGGCATTCTCACCTGTCTGTCGGGAGATTCGGAATCCGGCGTTATTCAAATCCGCGCGGCAGCGGTGGTGCGCCCAGAACTCCAGGGCGATGCGGCGGGCTATCTCACGGAAATGGGAATTGCCCTGCAAGAAAAACGCTCTTTTGATGCGGCGGAACCATTATTCAGGGCCGCCACCCTTCTGGAACCGGATAACCTCCTTCATGCCATGTACCTGGGCGAGACCCTCCTGGAACTGACGCGGATTCAAGATGCCATAGAGATTTTCGTGCGCATTCTTATGGCGGTGCCGGAATCTCCTCGCACCGCCGATCTGCTGGAAGAAGCGTTCCGGCGCAACCAAGACCCCGAAGGCAGGTTGCGGACGTGGCAATCCATCGTGAACGTCCACCCTGGCGCAACGGTTCCCCGGCGGCATTTGATGGAAGTCCAGTAGTGGAATCGTCATCCGCACTTCAACCCTGCCCGACAGCAGGCCGCCTTGACGTTTCCGGCAGGCACGGCCTGAAGAAAAGTCACAAGTATTAAGTTAAAGCAAACGCCCCGCAGGCGTTTCCACCTGCGGGGCATCCTGTTATTCATTCCGGTAAGGCGATGTCTCGTTCTCAGTCAAACAAAATCGCAACGGTATTGGCCATACTCGGCAGAATCGGCGCCGTGGCGCCAAGGTCCATACTCACGGACTGGTCCTGGCCGGGAGCCGGCGCCACGTAAGGAATCCAGGAAACATGGCCGTCCATGAACAGCACGTTGCAGCCGCCGGGTACGTGGTTGAAATAACTGATGTCATCATAATTGGCAAAGGCATCCATCATGGCCCAGATGGTGCTCTGCGCCATGGCGGAAGTCTGGGGATTGTTCACATCGGTAATAAGGAATCGCTCGTTGCCTTCCTTAATCCTGTAAATGGTGTCGCCCGCGCCATTGCCGTAGCCTGCAGGAACCTTCCAGTCCTCACCGGCGATACGCAGGAGTCCCACACCGGCCGGGACGCCCCCGGAGTTCATGACGTACCCAATGAGTTGGCCAATCAACGCATCCAGGCCAATGGCAAACTGGCAGGTCAGCCAACCCGATGTGGGAACGTTCAATCCCAGGGAACCGGCCCCGGAGAGATTCGCTAACAGAGGACTGCTCACATCGATGGGCGGAAGGCTCGGATGGCCCATCCGGTCAAACATCCACCCGATATAGGCATAACTGGCATCGGCGCGGCTGGGATTTTCCTCCCGCCAAAAATCCCAATCGCCGTTTGCATCCCTCAAATAATCCACGTCCTCTTCCGCATCGGACGGACATATCAGAATGGAGGGGTCGCTGTTGTAATTAGGATACCAGGCGGACACCAGCGGCGCAACCGCCAACACCGCCATGTCCGTGTCCCCGGGGGTACTTGGCCAATCCGTCATGGACGGGTTCGTTATCTGCAGAGGCGGCCAATAATCCTTCTGTTCATCCGCATACAATTTGAAAATCGTGCCCCATTGTTTCAGGTTGTTCTGGCAGGATTTTCTACGGGCTGCTTCACGCGCCCGGGCAAGGGCGGGCAAAAGTATGGCCGCCAGAATGCCGATAATAGCAATCACAACCAAGAGCTCAATAAGAGTAAAGCCTTTATGTTTCATTGTTGCACCCTTCTTTTCTTTATGTTCGACACTGCCGTTACTATTGAAAAACCTATCTCCCAACCCTAACACGTTATGACCGCATCACCACCCCCTTTCCCGACGTCTTTCCCGAAACTGTTCCATGAGTAAGTGCTAACTTCCATAAAGTATCTGTGACTTGCGATTCACTCTCAACCGATACATTCGACCGAAAGTAACCGATTACCTGCGTCCAGTGTACTACAAACAGTATCCCTTGTCAAGATATTTTATTCATAGTGGCTACAAAATAATAAGATAAATTTTAAGATAAACGAAGGATATTAGAGTCTGGATTCATAATACATATTGTAAAATTAAAATGGTGTGGTAAGTGCATATCTTATGTTATATATATCCACTGGAACCATGAAACGATACTTCCTCCTCCGGGTACAGCCTGTAACGATGTCAACCTTCTGTGACAGAGACTCCCCAGACGCAAAAAGGAGAGCAGGGCAATTTGAAGATACTGGCCTACGTCCAAGCATCTACTCTTCGTCCGGACTGCGCCCGGAAGAAGTGGCGCCTGCGGCGCAACAAAAATGCCCCATCGTCTTTCATTACAAACAACGCTAACCACTGTCATTCCGGTTTTTTCGCGAAGGTCGGCTTGGGTCGAAGCACGGTACACGGTACTGGACAACGCGAAAAATACCGGAATGACGCGTTGTTTTTGGATTCTTGAACTCAACCGGGACATAACGCTCCTCGTGGTAAGAAACTGAACTCATAACTAATTGTCAACGGAGTCACCTTAATCGCCTAAAGTAAAAAAGTCCCCCAATGGTCCACTTTGCGCGAGCCCACCGGGTCAAACGGACATTACGGAGTTTTCATTTTCCCTTGATTATCTAACAAGTGCTTTCAGAGAAAAATGTGGTATCATAGTCCGCAATCATCTGTTTTGAAGAACACCCGGACGCAGCAGGTAGGGCTCGCCGCAGGAGAATCTTGGTACAGAGGCTCCCTGCCCAAGTTTTCAACGCTGAATACAAATAAAGCGCCTGCGCCTGGGTAACCATGGGGTCAACCAATGTCGAAGCCATGAACAACAGCAATAACAACATCCCTCCTGAACGCAAATGGACGATATATGATATTGCGCGTGAAGTCGGCGTGTCCACAAATACGGTCAGCAAGGTGCTGAACCGGAAACCGGGCGTGGGTGCCGCCATGCGGCGCCGTATCGAAGAAATCATCCGCCATGTGGGCTATACCCCTCATATTGGCGCGCGTGGATTACGCGCCAAACGCAATGCGTGTATCGGAGTAACCGTTCCTGCGCCCTTTGACGTGGTGCCGGTGAGCCAGAGTTTCCTGCTGTGGCTGTTTACCCTGCTGTACGAGGTCTTCAGCGACAAGGGCGAATACATTTGTTTTGACTTGAACCCCTTCGCGGCGGGAAAAGATGTGGACTACTCGCGGGGCGTATCCGAGCGGCTTTTCAAGGCCTGTCTCCTGGTCGGCCCCCTTGCCCCGAATGATGTCCGCCTTTCCCAAATTCACCGCAGCGGCATTCCGTATCTCACCTTGGGCCGCCTGGACGCGATGCCGGAATGCAGCAGCGCCACGGTGGATTATGTTGCGGGCGCGTATATGAGCGCCCGGTATCTGTTGGAACGGGGCCACAGGCGGGTTGCCATGCTGAAAGCCTTCCAGGGGTTTCAGCCGGGGATTGAGCGGCGACGCGGGTATGAGCGCGCCTTGGCGGAGTTCGACCTGCCGGTGGACGAAGCGCTTATCAAAAATGTCACCTTCGGGGGCAGGGACCTGGCGCACCGAGTGGAAGACCTGTTACGGGACCATTCCGTAACGGCCTTGATTGAGTGCAGCGCCACTGAAGACGGCGCCAGCATCCGGGAGGGTATGCTCCGGGCGGGACGGCGCCCCGGAGAGGACATTGAAGTCGTATCCTGGACCTATCAGCAGGACGCATCCGTTCTGCGGGAAGAAAGCGCCCATGTCTGGCTGCCGGTGCGCGAGGCGGCCACCGAGGGCATATGGCAGCTCGCGGACTGGACCTACGGACGCCGAAACGGTCCCATTAACATCGTCTATCAACCGGAACTTTATGAAACCTGTGGCGAGAAGGAAATTAAAAAGCCCAAGCGCCTGTTTGAACCCCGGGAATAGCCCCCTGATTTTCGGAACCGGCAGGGTCTCTTACAGCGCCAGTATCCAGCACAGCGGCGGATTGTAGGCCCCGTCATACCCGTACGCTTCGCCGTTCTGCCAGAGATAAGCCGCACGAATGGCATGGGCCATGGGATTGTCACCCTGTTGCCAGCCGGTGAGATAGGCTATCGCTTCGCTCATGGCCAACCGGAAATCTTTGTTCCCATCCGCCGGGTGGAGGATCATCAGGTAGGGGTACCCGTCATTCATGAGGTGTTCCGAATCGGCGGCCCAGGTTTTCATAAAATCCCACCCCACATAAGTATCCGCGCTGTGGGGATACGTCATTTCCACCGTTACGCGCCCATCACCGCCGGCACTCGCATATTGCCCGGAGGTCGTCTTGTCCCAATAACTGTGGTCGACGGTGTCGTAACTGGTGCCCACCAGCCCGCCCGTATCCGTGTCGCCGCTGACCGCGCCCGTGGCATAACAATACGAAACCAGGCCGCCGTTCTGGTGTCCCACCAGGCCGCCGAGGGAATAACTGCCCGTAACCGTACCGCGGGCATAACAGCACCTGATTTCGGCTTCCATATCGCCGAATCCCACGAGACCACCCACCTCATAATCGCCCGTCACGGCGCCGCGGGCATAACAAGTGGAAACCACACCGGAATTGAGACGCCCCACCAGGCCGCCGACCCAATACTCTTCCCCTGTAACCGTGCCCGTTGTATAACAGGAGGAGATCGTTCCACTGTAGTTGTTATAGCCCACCAGACCACCCACAGCATACGTGCCTGTAACCGCGCCCGTGGCATAACAGGAGGAAACCGTATCATTGCCTGTGGTGCCCACGAGCCCGCCGGTTAAGGACTCGCCTGAAACGGGCCCGGTGACATGGCAAGCGGAGATGGTGCTGCCGTTGGAACCGCCGATCAACCCGCCGGTCGAGTTGTACTTCCCTGACACGGCGCCTGTGGCATAACATCCCGTCACGGTGTTTCCAATACTCTCTCCCAGCAATCCGCCAACCGAGATGGAACCCACAACCGGGCCGTCAGAATAGCAGGACAGGATAGAAGAATTCTCGCTGCTCCCCACCAGGCCGCCGACATAATTCATGTAGGCAAGAAATGTACCCACAGCGTAACAGGAGGTGATGGTGCCTTCCGAACAGACCCCCGCCAGGCCGCCGACCTTGTTCATAAGACCTGAAACAACGGCGGTGGCATGACAGTGGATAATTTCCCCCCTATTGATCCCGACCAGCCCGCCGACATAATCCAATACTTGGCTGGCTGAGCCGTTCGCCGCCGTGACATCGGCATAACACGACATTAGTGTACCGTCCGAATTATCGCCCACCAGGCCGCCAAGACCTGCGATTTTTCCCGACACGGTGCCCGTAAAATAACACGAGATAATGTCACCGCCGGCATTTTGACCCACCAACCCGCCGCAGTACGCATGGCCAGCCACCTCCATCTCCTCCACGCCAAGGTCATGAAGCGCCCCTCCTTCTCCCAAGGCGCAGAACAAGCCGATATAACTGGTATCCGGCCAGAGGATGCGGCCGTTACGCAGCACATGGCCGTCGCCGTCAAACGCGCCTGTAAAGGGCTGGTCGTGCGTGCCCACGGGCGTTACAGCTGCCCCGCCGAAATCAATATCGTTAATCAGTATGAAATACTTGTCCCAATCCCCCGGCGTATAGGCCAGCGTGGCCCAGTCCGCCGCATTTCCAATTCGGTAGGGATTGGGTTCGATGCCCACGCCGCCGCTGTACACAGCCGCTTCCGCGCCATAGGTCAGAAGGAATGCCACCAACGCTACACGCAATACGTGGAAAAAAGACTTGGGGGACATGGTTTCATTCTCCAAAGTAACGTCCAATACAACGATTCACCATTTTGTTTTTTTTGTGGCTACAAGCAGATGATCTACCCACTTTGTACTCTAAAACAGTAATAAAGTCAAGGAAATATTTTAACGTAGCATCTAATAATTTTTATTTTATCAAGAGTTCTTGTTCAAATATTAGGACTGCTTACGGACAGTCGACGTTCATTATCTGTAAATATAATCTCTATCTGATTTTTAAGATTCAAGCCTTACACGTCTCCTGTCTTGTCGTGGCGGTACTCACCGTGTAGAGGGGATAATGCATTTTGCGCAATAATCCTTGCATTAACAATTCCAGCGGATATGGTATCATAGTGGTAATTGTTGGTTATGGGTTTTAGTGGATACTTTTATTCTTTCCTGCCGTATGTCGGTAGCGTGAAAAAACATTCGAATCTCAAGAACACACAATAGAAGGCATGGTACATCGTGAAGTTGTTATCGTTCACACGTATTTTCTGCAGACACAGGCAGATTGGGGCCGCTCTCCTTTTCTGCCTGGTTTCTCTTCTTCCGGGGATCCCGGCCCGGGCACAATTAACACAGGAGGACATCGAAGCCCTGCAGCGCGAATCCGTTGAAAAGGGATGGACCTTCACCGTGGGCGAAAACGAGGCGACCCGTCGGCCTGTTGAACAGTTGGCCGGGGTGGTCATCACTGAAGAAGTGCTTGCCGAAGCCGCGGAGAAGACATTGCCTCCCAAGGCACTAGACAAGAGTTTGCCGTCCCGGTTCGACTGGCGCGAAGAGGTTTCCGCCCCGCTGCCGACGATTAAGGACCAGGGCGGTTGCGGCAGCTGCTGGGCCTTTGCCACCGTGGGCGCCCTGGAATGGGCCATCAAGATCATAGACGATGATGTTGTTGATTTGTCCGAGCAATGGCTGCTGGGATGCAACACCTCCCTTTTCGGGAACGACTGCGACGGCGGGTTTATTCTCCACAACTACCACAAGAACCAGGCGGACCAGTGCGGCCAGTCCGGGGCGGTACTGGAGGCGGACTGTCCTTACCAGGAGCGGGACGATTATTGCGGCTGTCCCTATACGCATCATTACTGGATACAGGACTGGGCGTATTTAGGGAATATACTCACCCCTCCCCCAGTGGAGGATATTAAAGCCGCCCTGTACAGTTATGGGCCCCTGGCCTGTTATGTCAAGATGTCAAAATCGTTCATTGCCTACACGGGCGGGGTCTTCAATGACCATGACGGAGAAAAGATCGAACTGACGGATCACGCTGTGGTCATTGTCGGCTGGGACGACGGTCAAGGGGCGGCAGGCGCCTGGATGGTGAAGAATTCCTGGGGCACCTCCTGGGGCGACGATGGCTACGGGTACATGGAATACGGGGTCAACCTCATCGGCGCCGGCGCCAGTTACATTATCTACGGAGACGCACTGAGTGTTACGTCCAGGTCCATCGCGGCATCGGGTGAGATGGGCGGTCCCTTTTCCGCCACCGGGGATGAAGTTCTGTTAAAGAACACGGGCACTTCCGCGTTGACCTGGTCGGCTACCTCGCCCGCCTGGCTTCCGTTGTCCGCCTACGGGGGGGCTTTGAATGCAGGCGAACAGTTTTATCTTGGCATTTCGCTGGGCGACGCGGTCTATACATTGGACCCCGGCGTCTATACGGGAATCATCACCATTTTCAATGAGACTAGCGGCGGAACGTTTACCGTGACGGTCACCCTCACAATCACCGCACCACTAGTCCATGAGTTTTCCCTGGATGTGAATCCCGGCTGGGCCGTGGAAGGACAATGGGCCTTTGGCGTACCCCAAGGCGGCGGCTCTTATAACAGCGATCCGGATTCAGCCTATACCGGCGGCAATGTCTATGGATATAACCTTGCCGGGAATTACACCAACAGCCTCCCTGAGAAAACACTGACCACCACCGCGCTGGACTTTACCGGCATCAGTGGCGTAACACTGCGATTCATGCGCTGGCTGGGCGTGGAAGAAGGTCAATATGACAAGGCTGTCATCCGTGTCAGCAATGACGGTACTAATTGGTCCACGATCTGGACAAACCCAGCCAACGCGGATATCGATGAATCGAGTTGGACCGAATGCGTCTACGACATTTCCCCGGTAGCCGATGGTCAATCCCAGGTATACGTACAATGGGTGATGGGCCCCACAGACGGCTCGGTAGCGTTTCCGGGCTGGAATATCGATGACATCCAGTTTCGCGGCCTGCCTTCCGCGGAGGGTGAAGGCGAGGGTGAGGGCGAAGGGGAAGGGGAATGCGAAGAACTCCTACCCGCTTTTACGGCCAGCCCGATGGCGGGTGTTGTGCCGCTCACCGTATCCTTCACGAACCATACCACCGGGCAGGACGGTGTTATCTGGGATTTCGGCGATGGCGGATACGCCATGGACTGGGGTCCCGTCCATACCTTCGAGGCGCCGGGCACTTTTAATGTTACCTTGAGCGCCTGGAATCTTTGTGAGGAAAAAAACTGGCAGGAAACCATCACCGTCTTCACGCCCGAGGGTGAAAGTGAAGGAGAGGGTGAAGGTGAGGATGAAGGCGAAGGCGAAGGTGAAGCCCCAGCAGAAGGTGAAGGTGAGGGGGAAGCGCCTGTCCCCCATCCTGCGGACACCAATGAAGACTTTCGCCTGGTATTAAGTGAAGCCATTGCCTATCTCGCCGGCTGGCAACAAGGCGCAAATCCCATTGCCTACGCTATCCGTGCGGCCTACCTGTGGCAAGGCGGAGAGACGTATGCCTTCACTCTGGAGGCGGTACCGCCCTTATGCTGGGTACTGGCGCCGCCGTTAATCATTGATAATTGAGGACTGCTGGTTATAAAATGTTTTTGCCCATTTTGCGCCACAAGACGGGTTGACGGGTATCGTTACAGCCTCTGGCAAAACAAGAAGGTGTGCGCCATGAACACGCGTATATGGATCGTCTTGCTTTTTACCGCTTTTTTAGCTCCCGCGCTTTCGTGGAGCGACCGTGTGTTGACTTTGCTGGAACCCGCAGGCGGCGAGGTATGGGCAACGGGGGATCATACGGTGCGCTGGTCGCTGGGCGGCGATATGTGGTTCGGAAACGAAACCCTTACCATCGAATGTACCCGGGATGGTGGATCGACCTGGTCCGTCTGGACGATTGCGGCACCGGCTGCGCCCTGTGCCTATCCCTGGAACATCACGGAGTTTCCGGCCAGCCCCAACTACCAGGTACGCATCATGTGCAATGAGTACGCGGAAGCATGGGATGTGGGCGATACCTTCACCATCGGCGCCAGCGCGAGTTATTATGTAAATGACGCTTCAACAGACAACGATTTCTATTGCACGGCAGCCGGGTCGCCCGAGGCGGACGGGCTGACGCCCGGCACGCCGAACACGAGCATACGCTATGTTCTGAACACCCATGCCCTGGGCGCCGGGGACACCCTCTGGGTGGATACCGGGTATTATCTCCTCGGAAACGATATTCTCATTCAGGCGGAGGACCAGGGTGCCCCGGGAAACCCGATGACCATTCTGGGCTCTCCCGGGGGCGCGGTGCTGGATCGTAACGGCGGGCCGAATGTCTTTTACATCACAGGCGATTATATTCAACTAGGGGATGCCGGCAATCCCCTGCGTCTGACCCGGGCGGATGTGGGCGCCTATCTGACAGGCACGGGAAACGTCATCAGTAATTGCGAAATATACAACTGTGGATTTTTTGGTATTAGAAGGGATGCCCCGGCCGCAGGATGCACCATTTCGGAATGTTACATCCATGACAACCTGTTATGGGGAATCGGCATGACCGTTTCCCAGAATATGGCTTTCATCTCCGATACTGTCCTGTGCGGCAACGGACAGGGAGGCATATGGGCGTCCTCCGTCGGCTTCGGCAATACCGTGATTGAGATCAACAACAACCTGATGGTTGATAATGGCGTTTACGGTGTATACGGGGATTTCGCCAATGACGGTGTCATCCGGTTAAAAAATAATACGATTGCGCGGAATGGCTCCTACGCCGTTTACGGGAAGGCCCAGAACGAAACGGGCCCGGTCCGTTTTCAAGTCCGCAACAATATCCTTCAGAGCATCGGGCCGGACCGCTGTTGCATGTACTTGGGCAATGCATTGGAGGGGGTGTTGGAGTACAACACGTACCATGCCTTCGATGGGGCTTCAACAGGGTACTATGCAGGCGCAACGCACTTTTTGTTGAGCCAATGGCGCGCGTCCACGGGTCAGGATGGACATTCTTTGTCCGACAATCCCCTGTTTGTAGACCCGGATAATGGCAATTACGCCCTGATGAGTACAGGAGGCCGGATGGTAGGCGGCGAGTGGGTTTTCGATGCCCTTTCAAGCCCCTGTATTGATGCGGGCGATCCCGCAGATGACGCTTCCTTGGAACATGAACCCAACGGGGGCCGCATCAACCAGGGCGCCTGCGGAAACCGCATTCAGGCATCGCGCACCCCCGTGGAACGCCTGCTCACGCTCCTGGAACCCCTGGGCGGGGAAAGTTGGGTCTCGGGCGCCAGGGCCATCCGATGGAATCGTACTGGACAGTCCTGGACCGGCGTGGAAACCCTTACTTTGGAATACAGCACCGATAACGGCAATACCTGGCCGCTCTTGGAATGCAATGCACCGGCCGCGGCAAATTCGTTCCCGTGGGACGTGTCCGGCCTGCCCGCCAGCTTCCGATATAGCCTACGCATTACCTGTAATGAAGACACTTCCGCCACGGATTCGAGCGGCACCTTCCAGATAGGTGAGCCTGAAGGTGAAGAAGAAGGTGAGGGCGAAGGTGAGGGCGAAGGTGAAGGCGAGGGTGAGGGCGAGGGTGAAGGCGAAGGTGAAGGCGAGGGTGAAGGCGAGGGCGAGGGCGAAGGCGAAGGTGAAGGCGAGGATGAAGGCGAGGGCGAGGGTGAAGCCCCTGCGGAAGGCGAAGGTGAAACCTCAGCTGAAGGCGAGGGTGAAGGCGAAGGAGAACCTGCGATACTTTTTAGTTATGTTCCCGCCTTGGAGTGTTCCACTTCGTATGTTCACGGACGAGTGGAAAATATTCCTCCAAGTGAATATGGTCTGTTACTGTGGGTGCATGTGGATGGAGTATGGTGGGGGCCCAAACCCAATCTTTCCACCATCACGCCGATAAACCCTGCCGGTAACTGGTCGCAAAAGGTTCTCGTAGAGTCAACGGATTTTAATGCGGACGCCATAGGTGCGGTGGCGGTCCCGCTGGATGCCGCTCTGGAGACATCCTGTTGGCCCGTTTCCTGCCAGGAAATACCCCTCCAGGATCGGGAACTCGCGCGTACGATTGTCTATCGGGCGGCTGGCGATTGTGTTGGCGCCGATACGCTTGCCCTGAGTTTTCCCCTGGTCATGTATCAGCCGAATTACAGCGACCCGGGCAACGGTGTTTATCCCGATGAAAGCCAACTTACAGAGAATCTCTCCCAGTTGTTCGGAGCGGGATTCCGGGGGTTAACGTTCTACGCTTCCACGAATACGATGGCGCTCATCCCGGGCCTGGCGCGTCAGGAGGGGTTTCAAACGGTGGGCACCGGAGTATGGCAGGTATACAACGCAGCGGAACGCGACGCAGCGGTTGACCTGGCATCCGATACGGATTTTTATATTGTCGGCGTGGAAGGCCTGAGCCGGACCGAGGATGCGTACACCAAGGAAGATTTGCTTGCCGCACTTGGTGATCTGTCCCTACGAACCGGGAAACCGGTAACCACTGCGGAAACCCCCGGTACCTGGATCGCCAATCCGGATTTGGTTGCCTCGGTGGATTTTGTGGCGGTCAATATCCATCCATGGTGGGCAGAGGCGCGTACACCGGAAACCGCCTTAACCTATTTTCAAACGGTTTATGACACTATAGTCGCCCTCGCCGCAGGCAAACCTGTGTTGGTTACGGAGACAGGCATGCCGACGGGGGAACATCCAGATGCGTCCCTGGCGCTCCAACAGGGCTATTTCGATCTGATTGAACAAACGGATATTCCCTTTGTGTATTTTGAAGCGTATGACCAGTTCTGGAAAACAGGCGAGGTATCGGACGGCTATGTTATTGGAACCCATTGGGGTATCTATGACCGCTGTGGTCAATTGAAACAGGAAGGCGTGGAAGAGTGTGAAGGCGAGGGCGAGGGCGAGGGTGAAGGGGAGGGTGAGGGCGAAGGGGAGGGTGAGGGCGAAGGTGAGGGCGAAGGCGAGGGTGAGGGGGAGGGTGAAGGTGAAGGCGAATTGATTATTCCGCATCCTGCCGATACAAATGAAGACTTCCGCATGACTATTAGCGAAGCTATCGGCTATCTCGCCGGTTGGCAGCAGGGCAGCAACCCTATCGCCTATGCCATACGCGCCGCCTACCTGTGGCAAAACGGGGAAAACTACATCTATCTACCTGAAGAAGAGCCGCCCGTATGCTGGGAACTGGTGGACGAATAAATTTGGGCGTCCGTCCCGGCTCTCACTTGTGTTTATTCTTTTTTGCGGTAATGCCTTGTTGTAAACGCGAAAGGGAAAAACGAGAAGTATGAGGACTTTTTTTGTTTTAGCGGTGTATATCGTATTGGGCGTTATGCCGTTCGCCGCATCAGAGACTTCGGAGCCCGTGCCCGCCGATACTACCGAAGCGGGATTCGTTTCCCTCTTCAACGGAGCGGATTTAACCGGTTGGACGGGAGACAAAGTCGGCTACCGTGCCGAAGACGGAATCTTGCTGGCGGACCCCCTGGGCAATCTGTACACGGAAGCCGAATATGGCGATTCCATCCTGCGCTTTGAATTCAAGTTGACGCCCGGCGCCAATAACGGCATTGGCATCCGTGTTCCCCAAAACGGGAAGGCCTCACAGGAAGGTATGGAAATCCAGATTCTGGACGACACGGCGGAAAAGTATGCCGAGGTAAAACCCTGGCAGCACCATGGTTCCGTGTATGGCATCATCCCCGCAAAAACCGGATATCTCAAGCCGGTAGGCGAGTGGAATGAAGAGGAGATTCTGGTGCAGGGAACGCGGGTGCGCGTGGTCTTGAACGGGACGGTTATCGTGGATGCCGACCTTGCGCCCTTTCGAGACGGTGCGCCCACGCCGGACGGGAAGGAGCATCCCGGATTAAAAAGGGAGCGGGGACATATTTCGCTCGCCGGGCACAAGACAAAACTGTCTTTCAGAAACCTGCGCATCAAGCCCCTTGAAGAAAGCGCACCGACGCCCTGAACAGGCTACCTTCGTTCGAAGTACGGTAAGACACCATGAAAACGAATGCCGGAACCTGTATGACACTTATATTTCTTACAAGATGCAGCGTGCTGCTGTTCGGGGTGCTGGCCCTGGCGACCATGGCACATGCGGACACAATACCCGCCGGGTGGTTTGACCGCACGGCCCTTCCGGCGGGCCTGCCCACGCTGGAAGCGCAGCGCTTCCTGTTGGAACGAGTGCCCCCGCTGGAACTTCCGGACACGCAGGCAGCCTGGGAGGAACAGGCCGCAGGGCTGCGATGTTCCCTGCTGCAGACCATCTATTTGGAAGGAACGCCCGAGTCATGGCTAACGTCTAAGCCGCAGCTGGTGTGGTGCGACACCATTCAACATGAAGACTACACCATCCGACTGCTGCGCTACGAGGCGGTTCCAGGCTTGTGGATCCCCGCCGCGCTCTACGAACCGCTTTCCGAAATCGCGCCCATTCCGGCCGTACTGAATGTCAACGGCCATTCCTATGATGAAGGTAAGGCCGGAGAGGTGGAGCAGATCCGCTGCGCCACCCTGGCCCGGAACGGCATCCTGGCGCTACATCCCGAGTGGTTCGCCTGCGGCGAGCTTGGGGATGACGCGTACCGCCATGGCAACCTGGCGTATCTCGATGTTGTGGGCGTCCGTGGCGTGTCCCTGTTCTACCTGGCCATGAAGCGGGCGCTGGACGTGCTTGTTGACCATCCCCGCACCGACCCCGCACGCGTGGCCATGACCGGGCTTTCCGGGGGCGGCTGGCAGACCGCCGTGCTGTCGGCATTGGACGAACGCATCTCGGTTATCGTTCCCGTAGCGGGACATGCCGGCATGAAACCGCGCATTGAAGCCTTGTACGATCTGGGCGATCTCGAACAGGTGCCCTCCGACTTCCTTGCGACCGCCGATTACACGCACCTGACCGCGCTGTTCGCGCCCCGGCCCGCACTGCTCATCTACAATCAGCGTGACCCCTGCTGCTTCCTGCCGGAACGCGCGCTGCCGACCACCTATGACGCCGCCCGGCCCGTTTACCGCCTGCTAAACGCGGAGGACAAACTTGCGTTCTACATCAACGAACTGCCGGGCACCCATAACTATGAAGAAGACAATCGCGTGCGGTTGTATCGTTTTCTGGAGGATCATTTTTCGTTGGACCGCGGCACGATTCGCGAGCAGCCGTTAAGCGAAGAAGAGCACCACGACAAAAAAGAACTCTACGCCGGCCTGCCCGAAAACAACGCAACCTTCGCAAGCCTCGCACAGGAAGTGCTTGCGACCAGTACACGTCCGCCCGTGCCTGAGGCGACAGATCCGGCATTTCCTGCCTGGCTGCGGGATTACCGCGCGCTGCTCGCCGACATCGTGCGTCCCCGGCAGATGACCTTTACAACCACGGTACGGCAAAGTCTGTCAGACGGAGACGTGCAGGCCTTCCGCTACACCCTGAAATCGGACAATTGGACTGTCGGCGCCCTCCACCTGCTGCCGGAGCACGCCGATACCGGATGTATCACGCTTGTCATCGCGGATGACGGCATCCGAAACGCCAAAGAGGTGCTTGAAAAAACGGTGGAAATGGGTTCGCAAACGCTGGCGTTCGATCCGCTATTCTTTGGCGACAACATGCCCTATGAACAGAATCCCGATGCGCTCGCCATGGTCTGTGATGCCACCGGGGAACGGCTTCTGGGCCTGCAGGCCGGACAGATTATGGGCGTATCCACCTGGGCCACAACGGCGCTGCACGTGGACCGCATACACCTGGCGTGTATCGGCTGGAATGCAGCCGTGGCCGGACTCATCGCCTGCGCGGTCTTGAACCGGGAAGACGCCGCCCTTACGGAACTCACCCTGCGGGAGGTCCCCGAAAGTCTCGGCGCGTTAATTACGCAAGACGTCAAATACGACGATAAGCCCGCCCTGTTCTGCTACGCCTTTTTGAAGCACTTCGATATACCCCACTTACTGGCGTGGTGTCCGGAAATGACGGTCGTGCGCCTGCCGTGAAATAGGTGTTTTTGAAAGCAGGCGTAAGCAAAGGACCTAAAAGACACAAAGGACCCAAAGAACAGCGGAACGCAGGTCTGGGTCTTACCCCGACAGGGCTTTTAAATGTTGTGGGGGGTATAGTGTTACGAAACACACCTTATAGCGCCCGTACGATTGAATATCAGATATTCAATCGTACAAGCGGGGGGGGGGATTGATTACGGGGGTAAGAAAGACGCGGATTATTTTCGAAAATGGAACGGAAAAGACTTGGTCTACGTATTTGATGAGGACCGGAATTTACTGGATATTACGACGGCGCCGGAACACGGCGATGTGTCCATGGCTATGCCATCCGGGCGGCATAAATCAAGCAGGAACAAACGAGAGAGACAGGAAAAACATGCGCGCAAAAGAAACCGGGGCAAGCGATAGACACCACCCGCCGGTCCTGTTGCAGGTTGCGTTTAACCAATGAGGAAAGTCCACAGTGTAAACCCTGACCCAAGTAAACGAAACGTTGCGGGGCATCTACCAGAAGCACCGCCGGAAATATCGGGAAAACCCGGATTCGGAACAGATGTGCTGTATGTGGTCCACCGATAATCCCCCCGATATCATTGAAGGAACGGAGCCCTTTGAATCTATTGAAGCGGCTTTCGGGATCGTTATTGACGAAGATGAAGCGTTGGAACTGTACGACATGACTCTGCAGGAAGCGGCAAAACGCATTATTGAACTACAACGCCAGGGAACGATACAGCGATAAAATGAAACGAAAAGTAACGACAAAACGCACGAAGATACCGCGACTCGATGTGCGGCACGAGGCGGAGTATGTTATCAAGGAAGCGCAACGGGGCATGACACATGTGGTATCCGCCGGTTCGTTGATGTTCTTTTGCACGGCATCCGGCGACGCCTGGGCGCTCGATCCTGAGGATAAGTATGCATTGTGGCTTGCCAAAGACGGCGTGCGACAACCCTTTCGCATTTTAGAGCATGGCGACACCTTCCTTGTTCACTGGGACATGCTGTATTACATTCAGGGTGAAGACTTCATAACCATGGATAAGTCGTGCAATATCCTGCGCATTACAGGATATCCGACAGACCTGATTGAGAAGATGATTCGCGATGCTTCCAAAATAAGGAAAAAGAAATGACCCTGTCTGAAGGGGACCTATACGCACACAACTGGTCATTTGCCCCGCGATTCCGGTGCAACGCTTTCGGGTGGCGTTCGGCCCCGGCGCAAAAGCGTATCATGGAAGCGGTTGCGGAAATCAAGAGAATAGCCCGAAAAGAACCCGTGCGCGCCGCCGAGGGCGCCGTGATTTTCCTTGAAAAGGTATCGCCGGCGATCCAACAGGTGGACAGTTCGTCGGGAGCGATTGGCGGATGTGTCAACCGGGCCATCGTAGCCTTGGTGGGTATTATCGCCGCAGCGGATGTGGATGATGTCACACGCGACCGGTGGCTGGAGCGCTTGTGGAACGCTGTCGAGCAGGATGACATTCCGTATCTGGAATTGTTGCCGGAGTATTGGGGCACTTTATGCGTT
>Ga0116149_1003353_pt1 | contig 16619 bp, 9 predicted proteins | sample AD_UKC057_MetaG_FD_89787 | JGI IMG/M metagenome (GOLD analysis project Ga0116149, IMG submission 89787) | Active sludge microbial communities of municipal wastewater-treating anaerobic digesters from USA - AD_UKC057_MetaG | ecosystem: Engineered > Bioreactor > Anaerobic > Digestate | place: USA... | reverse complement strand
CTTCTCTCCCTCTTGCTACTGTTCCTTTGCTACTTTGTCTCCCGTACTACGGTGACCACCGAGGTCCGACCCGGGCCGGTGAGCCCCAAGCCCCCTGAGCCGGACGACGACCAGGTGGACTGACCTCCCGCCATCGCCCCCAGACCACCCGTTCGCGGAACCCGCTCCGGCTCCGCCGTCCTCCGGGCCATCGCCCCCGGCGCTGCCGTCCGAAAACGTGTTGCCGTTTTGCAACACCGTCCTCTACAATGCGGGTGCGCCTCCCATGACAGATGAAGAGTTCAACCTGGCTGCACGCGTATTCGACGCCTTGCCGCAGGCCGTGCTGGTCTTGGACGGCGAAGGACGGCTGGTGTGGTGCAACCCGACGGCGGTCGCCTTCTTCCACGATCCGCACCAGGCATTGAGCCTGCTGCCGGTGGCCGACATGCCCTCGCTGCTGCGCCAGTTGTCGCAGGCCGACCGGTTGCAGTATCCCTCTCTGTCCGTGCCGGCATCGCAAGGTCGCGAGTTGCTGAGCGACTGGACGGTCTGCCTGCTGGACTCGAGCGACGGGCCCCGCGTGCTGGTGGTGGTCGAGGACGTCACCGAGCGGGCTGCGATGGAGAGGCGTCGCTCCGCCGAGCTGCGCCTGGGCGCCCAGTCGGAGCTGGGCGGGCGGCTGGCCCACGAGTTGAACAACCCGCTGGACGCCGCGTTGCGTTTCGTAGCCCTGGCCCGGCGCAGCGCCGACGGCCCGGCGGGCGAGTACCTTGACAAGGCCCAGTCCGCCCTGCTGCGGATGGCGCAGATCATCCGCACGATGGCCGAGGCCGCCCGCGAGTCCCGCGCCGCCTGGAGACCGCTGCACGAGTTGCTGGACGAGGCGGAGGAGGCGATGCAGCCGACGGCGGCCGCATCGGCGGTCGTGGTGGACCGACAGACGGGGCCGGATGACAACTGCCTGGCGCCTCCGCAGGTCTTTCAGGTCTTCTGCAACCTCATTCGCAATGCCGTCGAGGCCATGAGCCAGGGAGGCCGGCTCAACATCCGCGCCCGACGCGAGGGCGGATGCTGCCAGATCGACTTTCACGACACCGGCCCCGGCCTGGGCGACAAGCTCGAGCAGGCATTCGAGCCGTTCTTCACCACCAAGCCGCCCGGGCGGAACCTGGGCCTGGGCCTGTCCGTCTGCCGCGAGTTGCTGAAGGGCCTGGGCGGCTCGATCTCGGCCCAGGACGCCCCCTCCGGCGGGGCCGTCTTCACCGTCCGCGTCCCGGCCGCCGGCGAGCAGCCGGGCAGCCCCAGGAGCCGAGCATGACCACGTCGCAACCTCCCGCCATGTCGGCTGCCCGCGTCCTCCTGGTCGACGACGACCCGTACATTCTCGAAAGCCTGGGCAGCTTCCTGGAACTCGAAGGCTACGACGTGACCCGGGCCGCCTCGATCGAACGCGCGGTGGACAGCCTGGCCGCCGGGCGGTACGACCTGGTCATCACCGACGTAAGCCTGCCCGCCAGCAGCGGGCTGGACCTGCTGCGCCACGTCCGAGGTCGCCAGGAAGACGTGGAGGTCATCGTCATCACCGGATACGGCACGATCGAGAGCGCGGTCGAGGCGATGAAGCTGGGGGCCTTCGACTATCTCACCAAGCCCATCATCGACGACGACGTGCGCCTGTCCGTCGAGCGGGCCCTCCAGCGCCAGCAGTTGCTGGCCGAGAACCGCCGGCTCAAACAGGCGCTCAGCGACCGCTACAGCTTCGACAACATCCTCAGCGCCGACCACCGAATGGCCAAGATCTTCGAGGTGATCGACGCCGTCGCCCCCACCCGCACGACGGTCCTGATCACGGGCGAATCGGGCACGGGCAAGAGCCTGATCGCCCGGGCGATCCACGCCCGCAGCGACCGGCGCGACCGCCCGTTCGTGGAGGTCTCGTGCGGCGCCCTGCCGGACACCCTGCTGGAGAGCGAACTGTTCGGGCACCTCCGCGGGGCCTTCACCCACGCCGTCAGCGACAAGCCCGGCAAGTTCGCCGCAGCCGAGGGCGGGTCCATCTTCCTCGACGAGATCGCGACCGCCTCCCCCCAGCTCCAGGTCAAGCTCCTGCGCGTCCTCCAGGAACGCCAGTACGAGCCGCTCGGCTCGACCCAGACCCAGCAGGCCAATGTCCGCGTCCTGCTGGCCACCAACCACGACCTGGGCCAGGACGTCCGGGACGGGAGCTTTCGCGAGGACCTCTACTACCGCATCAACGTGGTGAACATCCACCTGCCCCCGCTCCGCCAGCGCATCAGCGACATCCCCCTGTTGGCCGACCACTTCCTCCGCAAGTTCCAGGCGGCGCTGGGGAAACGGGTGGGCGGCTTTTCGGCGCAGGTGCTGGAGTGCCTGGTCCACTACCCCTGGCCCGGCAACGTCCGGGAACTCGAGAACTGCATCGAGCGGGCCGCCGTGCTCTGCCGCGGAGAGATCATCGAGCTGGAAGACCTGCCCCCCGCTCTCCTGGACCACTCCGCCCCTCCGCCCGCGACGACCCTGGCGCCGGCCCACGCCGCCGTGCACTTGAAGTCCGCCCTGGCCGAACCGGAACGACAACTGATCCTCGCCGCCCTGCGGGCCAACGACAACTGCCGCCAGGCCGCCGCCCGCCAGCTCGGCATCAACCGCGCCACCCTCTACAAGAAGATGAAGAAGCTCGGGATTCAGGCCTGACCAGGCTCGCCCCTGTGCGGGCCCGCCCGCGGGAGACCAACCGTATGTCAATGGCTGCGACCATCGTAAGACGCCTGGGCCTGTCGGTGGGCCTGGGGGTGGGGTTGTCGGCGGCGGGCTATGGCCTGATGAGCTTCGCCGCCGACGCCTGCGGCCCGGCCGGCCTCATTCCCCTTCTGGGCGGCGTGCTGAATCTCTATCACTTCCTGCTGTGGGCGATCGTGGTGCCCATCGACTCCATCGACGCCATCGCCTCGCCCGTCGCCCGGACAGCCGTCATGATCGCGCTGCCCGCGCTGGACTGGTCGCTGTTCTTCCTGGTCGCCTTAAGCCTGGGCCGGTCCGAGCGACCGCGGGAGGAAGGCACCGAGACGGACTGACGCCCGCTCAGGGCGTCCGCACCGTGTAGCCCCCCTTCCGCGCCGCCCGGGCCAGGTTCTCGTCCGCCGTCACCACGACCAGGCGGTCCTTGCCGCCGATCGTCCAGGCCGTCTGGTCCAGGACGGCCAGTGTGCTCTTGCTTCCGGGCGGGCGGGCCAGATACAGGAAGTCGTCGCGACGCTCGCCCAGGCGGCGCTTGGCCTGGCGATACTCGCCCAGCGTGCCCGTTTGGAACGCCACCATCAGGCCCCGCCCCTCGCGCAGCCGCCGAAGCGACTGGTCGGCCGGAGCCGTGTCGGCGGAGGGGACGCCGCCTCGGTCGGACAGCGCCGGCCTGAGGTCGACCAGCTCGATCGGCCAGCCGCCGTCCACCACGTACAGGACGGCCCGCTCCCGCTCCATGGCCAGCACGCTGTAGGGGCAGCCCACCACTCGCACGACGTTTGCGCCCGGGCGCGCCTGCTCGGGCCTGGGCCAGAACCTCACGCCCGCCATGGACGCCATGGCCACCCGCGCGTCGGCGGCGATGCTCAGCGCGTGGGCCAGGCTGGCGCGGGAATGAAACGCCCATCCGCCCAGGTGCGGCGGGACCTCGTGGTCGCCCCGCCACAAGCCGTCGCCCACAACGAGCCCCTCGGCCCCGTCCAACTCCTCAGACAGCAGCGCCCCGCCGACGACCGCGGCCGCCATCAGTCCCAGCGTCAGCAGCACCAGGACCCACCCGCAGACCGCGACGCGCACGGATGCCGCGTCCGCCGGGGCGGCCGGGGCGTACGAGCGGTCGCCGTAGTAGTACTCCGCGGGGTCAGAACCCATCGGTCCCGTGCTCCCTGTCCCCCCGTCGCCCAACTAGAACTGCACCTTCGGCGCCTCGCGCTGGGCGGGGTCTTCCATCTCGAAGAACGCCTGTTTCTTGAACGCGAACATTTCCGCCACGATCTTCGCGGGAAACTGTTCGACGGCCGTGTTGTACTCGGCGACGACGGAGTTGTACTGCTGCCGCGAGGAGGCGATCAGGTTCTCGGTCTGGGCGATCTCGGCCTGGAGCATGGCGAAGTTCTGATTGGCCTTGAGGGCGGGGTAGCTCTCGGAGAGGGCGAAGATCTGCCGCAAGGCGCCGCTGAGCATGTTCTCCGCCTCGGCCCGCTCGGGGACGGACTTGGCCGCCACGGCGGCGTTGCGGGCGTTGATGACCCGTTCGAGGGTGTCCTTCTCGTGTGCGGCGTATCCGCGAACGGTCTCCACCAGGTTGGGGATCAGATCGTAGCGTCGCTTGAGCTGCACGTCGATCTGGGCGAACGCCTCCTGGCATTGCACCCGGCGCGACACCAGCGAGTTGTAGAGGAAGATGAAGACCAGCAGAACCAGGATTAACAGGGCCAGGAGTACCCAAATGGCGATCATGAGTCGTCCTTTCCGCCGCCGGGGCGTTTGGCCGTGATTGTATCGCCACCGCCAGCGCCGGTGCAAGCGTCCGGGCGGGTCCGCCCGCCGGGGAGGGCGCGAACGGCCCGGGGCTTATGGTCCGGGTTTTTCCCTCTTTACGGGTTGTTGGCGGCCTGATACAATCGTTTGTACAGTCAGGGTCTTCGAGCCCCTGACCCATGTTTATCGGATGGAGAGGCGGAGTCGGAGGCGGTCGGACGTTTCTTTGTTGTTTCGCACGAGGCGTTCGGCTGGCTCATCCGCACAGGTTCTGGCACTGTTTCCCGAGGAGGAAACACACATGAAGCGACATCTCGGTCAACTCGCACGCGGTCTTGCTGTCGTACTGGTCACGCTGGTTCTCTGGATCGCGCCTGTGCAGGCGGGATTCGTGTTCGACCTGGCCGACGCGGTCGGCGGGGGCAACGGCACGCTGCCCGGCACGGGCGGCAACGGGAACATCACCGCCCCGCCCGCCTTCACGGCCTCGGCCCTGGCGGTGGTGGACGGCACGTTCATGCCGAACACCAACGCAGCCACGCCGGCCACCATTTCCACCACGGCACTGACCTACGACTTCTCGCCTGAGACGTCCTACGGCAACCAGTACGGGGCCTGGTACAACGGGTCCAACGGCATCGACAATCCGTCCGGCGCCGCGGGCCTGCCGAACTTCACCGGCGACTCGGCCTTCCATTCGCTGCTGGCCGGGCACGCCACCAAGGGCATCACCTTCGACCTGGACGCCGTGCGGTCCACCGGGGCGAGCTTCAACGCCTTCACCGCCTACCTGGGCGACAGCCGGCCCAAGGCCGGCGGGTCCATCAGCTACTACCTGCTGGTCGACGGCGCCCTCAAGGCCAACCGCAACGACGTCACCAACAGCGAGGACTTCGTCGCCATCCCCCTGGCCGCCAGCGACCGCTTCCTGACCATCGTCTTCGCCGACGCCCGGATCGCCGACATCAACTCCGACCACTCCTACGCCGGCGACCCGTTCCTGCGGACCGCCAGCGTCTGGACGGGCGCAACCGACTCGAACTGGTCCACCGCCGGCAACTGGGCCGACGGCGCCGCTCCCGTCTCCGGCAGCAGCACCGAAGTCATTCTTACCGGCGACACGAACGTCGGCGCGATCAACCAGGACATCGCCGCTCCCCCCTTCCAGCTCAACCGCCTCCAGATCGCCGGCTACAATCCCGACGGGTCGGCCAGCACAGCCGCCCTGGTCAGCGGCGGCTCCCAGATCCAGTTCGTCGCCAACGGCTCGTTCAACCCCGAGCTGGCCGTCAGCCGCAACCAGCAGGCCACGATCACTAACAACCTGGACATCGCCAACGACCTGTCGCTGATGGTGCTGGACGGCTCAGCCGCCAATGACCTGATCATCACCGGAGTGATCAGCGGGTCCGGCTCGCTGACCAAGAACGGGCCCGGGACCGTGCAGATGACCAGCCGCAACACCTACGCGGGCGACACCACGGTCAACGGGGGCAAGCTCGTCCTCAACGCCGCCAACGCAGCCAACAGCACTCTCGGAACGGGCAAGTTGATCATCAACAGCGGGGCCAGCGTCGACTCGGGCGTCAACGGCTTCGGGTGGAACTTCCAGACCCCCGTTGAGATTTACGGCGGCACGCTGAACCAACTCTCCGCCGACAGCCACATGAACACGATTCTCATGACGGCCGGTACGCTTGGCGGAGCGGGCGAGTTCCGCCTGCACCGCGACCTCACCACGCTGGCCTCCGGCACCGCCTCGACCATCAGCACCAGCAGGCTGGGCATCTGGGAGAACATGAAGTTCGTCGTGGCCGACGGCGGGGCGAGCGTCGATCTGGACGTCTCGTCGCAACTGACCGGGACCGGCACCTTCACCAAGGACGGCCCGGGCACGATGGCGGTCCGCGGGTCGGGAAGCACCTTCAGCGGCAGCATCGTGGTCGACCAGGGCACGCTGCTGTTCAACGGCGCAACCAATTCGCACCCCATCGGGACGAGCAACGCCCGGACGATCACGATCAATTCGGGCGCCACGCTGAGCACGGCGTTCGGCACGCACAACCCGTTCGGCACGCTGACCGAGCCGCCGACGGTCATCATCGACAACGGCACGATGTACACCGCCCAGTACCAGCACTCGCGGAACATCACGATGACCGGCGGGTCGATCCTGCCCTCCGGCGCGGAGGGCGCAGGCAGCGGACTGGACATGCAATCTTCCCCCACGGTAACCATTAACGGCAGCGCGGGCGGATCGCTGATCGCCTCCAAGATGACCCTCAGCAGCGAGACCTTCTTCGCCGTCGCCGACGGGGCTGCCGCCCGCGACCTGACGCTGTCGGGCCCGCTGGCCGGCGGAGGCCAGTTGACCAAGAGCGGCCCGGGCCTGCTGTACGTCTCCTCCGCCAACGCGGGATGGAGCGGCCGCTTGAAGGTGGATGCCGGCACGGTGCAGTACGGAGCCTCGAACATCATCGCCGCGAGTTCCCGGCTGCACAACAACTGGGGCGGCGGCGGGACGGTCGACCTGAACGGCTTTGACCAGACGGTGGCGGGGCTGGGCGGCAACCCGACCCTGACCAACAGTTCGGCGACGCTGTCGACCTTCACCACCGAAGGCGGGAGTTGGGACTACGGCGGGCGGATCACCGGAAACCTGGCCATCGTCAAGACCGGGTCGGGCTGGCAGCGGTTCCAGACCTGGAGCACGTATACCGGCGGAACGACCGTCGATGGCGGGACCCTGTATCTGCGGGGCGCCAACAACGGAGAGAGCAGCGTCGGGCCCGGCACGCTGACCATCAACGCCGGCGCCAACGTGGTCTGCGAATCGCACAACGTGCTGGGTCACAGTGTTGACGCCAGGATTCCCCACGTGGTCATCAACGGCGGGACGCTCACTCCGTACCAGTACCTCCACGTCAAGACCATCGAGATGACGGGCGGTCTGATCGCCGACTCCGGCACGACCGGCGCCGGCCTGGACTGGCAGCACGGGGCCAATACCCTGACCGCGCACGCCAGCGCCGACACGGCCACGGTGGCCGCCAAAATGACCCTTACGCGGGACTTCACCGCGGACGTGGAAGATGGTGCTGCCGACGCGGACCTGCTGGTCAGCGGCAGCATCGTCGCCGGCGGAAAGCTCATCAAGACCGGAGGCGGCACGATGGTCCTTACCGGGTCCAACAGCTACACCGGCGCCACCGACGTACTGGACGGCACGCTGCTGGTCAACGGTTCCAACAGCGGGCTCGGGCTGTTCACCGTCGGCGGCGGGGCCACCCTCGGCGGGACCGGCACGATCGCCGCCGCCGTCCAGGCCCAGGGCGGCGCCCATGTCGCACCCGGCGCCAGCATCGGCACGCTCACCACTGGCAGCGCGACCTTCGCGGCCGAGTCGTTCTTCGACGTCGAACTCGCCCCGGGCGACTGCGACCTGCTCAGCGTGGTCGGCGCCGTCCAGCTCAACGACCCCATCCTCAACCTGCTGAACCTGCCCTCGCTGAGCCATTACCAGGGCAGCCAGTACCTGATCCTGGAAAACGACGGCGCCGACGGCATCGTCGGCAAGTTCCAGGACCTGCCGGAGGGCACCCGGTTCGAGGCCGGCGGAAATCAGTTCGCCATCACCTACATCGGCGGCGAGGGCAACAATGACGTGGTCCTGACCTCCGTGCCCGAGCCGGCCACCGGCCTGCTGCTGGCCCTGGCCCTGCCCGCGGTCGCCGCCCGCCTGCGGCGGCGCCGCTCGCGATAGGCGACGAGGCCCGCCGCGTCCCAAAACCGGGGCTGCGGCGGAGAGTGTCTCGGCAAGCGTCGCGCTCGCGTCGCCAGGCTTGGCGCGAGCGCACGGCCCGGCGTCAGGGCCTGTCGAGGGCGACAGGTCCGCGCCGCGGGTCTGTCTGCAATCCCGCAATCCGCGAAAGCCCGTCGTTTTCCCCCTTTACGGATTTCGAGGCCCGCGGTAGAATCTCTCGTATAACCCGTCCCCAGGATGGGTTGTGCGCGAATTACCTGGTGAGGAAAGTCAAAAAAGGAGTCGCTCGGACGAGCCCCTGTTCCGGCTCCGGTTCTGCGCGACTTGTGAATGGGTCTACCTGTTTCCCGAGGAGGAAACGCACATGAAGCGGCACGCTGGTTCATTCGCACGGGGTCTCACGGTCGTCGCGGTCGCGCTGGCCATCTGGGTCGCGCCGGTCCAGGCGGGTTTCGTGTTCGATTTGGCCGATGGCATCGGCGGGGGCAACGGCTCCCTGCCCGGCACGGGCGGGGCGGGCAACATCGCCGCCGTCTCGCCCTACAGTGCCACGCCGCCCAACGCGTACGTCAACGGGACGTTCATCCCGAACAGCGCGGCGGGCACCGTCCAGATCGACGGGGCCGGAAACACTTACGACTTCGACTCCCAGTGCAGCGCCGGCTATTACAACCCGTGGATCAATGGGAACAACCTGGACATGGACCCCTCCGGCGGGGTGCTGCCCAACTTCAGCACCGATACCAACAACCATTCGCTGATAGCCGCCCATGCCAACAAGGGCATCACCTTCGACCTGGCGGCCATCCGCACCGCCACCGGCAAGACCCCCAACCTGTTCACCACGTGCGCGGGCGACAGCCGGCCCAAAGGCGGCGGGAGCATCAGCTACTTCGTTTTCGTCGACGGCGCCCTCCAGGCCAACCGAAACGGCGTGATCGACTCCGAGGACTACCTGTTCGTTCCCCTGTCCTCCACCGCCAGCTACCTCACCCTGGTGATTGCCGACAATAACAACGGGATCGGCGCCGACCACGGCTACTTCGGCGACGCGTTCCTCCGCCAGGCGACGGTCTGGAACGGATCGACCGACGGAAACTGGAACAACGGAAACAACTGGGTCGGCGGGACCGCCCCCACCAGCGGGACCTCCACCGAGGTCTGGATCACCGGCGATTCCAACGTGACCGCCATGAGCCAGAACGTCGCCAGCCCCTTCGTGCTCAACCGGCTGGAGGTCACCGGCACGGGCATGACCAACGCCGTCAGCATCAGCGGCAGCCAGCTCAGCTTCCAGGCCGACGGCACGCTCAACCCCACGCTGCACGTGAGCCGGAACACCGCCGTCACGCTGGCCGCCAACCTGAACCTGGCCAATCAGTTGACCCTGACGGTCGACGACCTGGCCAGCGGGGACGACCTGACGGTCTCGGGGCAGGTCACCGGCAGCGGCAACCTGCTCAAGTACGGGGCGGGCAATGCGGTATTCAACGGCTCCAACGGCGGGTTCTCCGGCAGCATCGTTGTCAACGCCGGCACGCTGACCGTCGGGGGCAACGCCAACGCCTACCCGCTGGGGACCGCCTCCGCCCGCACCGTCACGATCAATGCCGGGGGGACCCTGACCGCACTGGCCGGCTCGCACAACCCCTTCGGCACCGGCACGGGCGTGCCCACCGTCATCATCAACGGCGGGACGATGAACACCGCCCAGTACCAGCACACCACGAACCTGGACATGACCGGCGGAACGATCAAGCCCACCGGCGCCGAGGCCGACGGGCTGGACATGCGGGGAGCCCCCTCCACCGTCACCACGCACGCCTCGGCCAACCAGGCGACGATCTCCTCCAAGATGACCATTCGCAACACGGTGGTCTTTGACGTGGCCGACGGGTCGGCGGCGACTGATCTGCTGATGAGCGGCGCGATGGTCGGCCCCGGCGGGTTCACCAAGACCGGCGCGGGCCTGATGAGCACCACCGGCGTCCTCAGCTTCACCGGCGGGATCACCGTCACGGGCGGCACGCTCAAGATCGCCAACACCAACACCTTCAGCGGCGGGCTCGACATCCAGGGCGGCACCGTTCAGCTCGCCTACGATTACGCCCTGCCCAGCGGCAGCGGCAAGGGCAACATCACCGTCAACGGCACGCTGGACCTGGCCGGCACGCGAGCCACGGTGAACGGCCTGGCCGGCAGCGGGACCATCACCAGCACCACCGGCGGCGCCCCGATCCTGTACGTGGGCGCCAACAACACCAGCAGCTCCTTCAACGGAACGGTGGCCAACACGAGCGGCACGCTGCAACTGTACAAGATCGGGACGGGCACGCTCACGCTGGGCGGCACGAGCACCTACAACGGCCTGACCACGGTCGGCTCGGGCAAGGTCGTCCTGGCCTCCAACACGAGCCTTCCCTCGGGGTCCGGCAAGGGCGACGTCCTGGTCGAGGGCACGCTGGACGTGGCGGGCTACGCCCCCACCGTCAACGGGCTTTCGGGCACGGGCACGGTTGACAACTCCAGCGGCAACGGCGTGCTGACGGTCGGGGCCAACAACGCCTCCAGCACGTTCTACGGCAAGATCCAGAACAGCGGCGGGACGCTTGCGCTGACCAAGATCGGCGGCGGCACGGTGACTCTGGGCGGGGCCAACACCTACAGCGGGGCCACCACCGTCACGGCCGGCACGCTGAAGATGGCCCCCACGTCGGCCGCCCCGGCCGCCTCGTCGGCCTTCTGGGTCGACGCCGCCAACGCCTCGACCATCACCGCCTCGGGCGGGCTGGTCAGCCAGTGGAACAGCGTGAACGGCGACGGGTGGGCGGCCACCCAGGCCAGCGGCGGCAATCAGCCCACGCTGGTCGCCGGGGGCCTCAACGGCCTGCCGGTCGTCGACTTCGGCGCGTGGGGCTCGGGCAAGTGGATGCAGTGGACGCTGACCGGCACGGCCACCACGATCTCCGACATTCGCACGGTCTTCAGCGTGATGGGCAGCCAGAACGGCGGCGGGTACGTCCTGAGCAACACCGGCGCAGCCCAGTTCCACCGCGGGCCCGCGCCCGCCGGCGCGTACAATCCCGGCGACTACCGTTCGTATATCTGGGGTTGGGACACCCCCGCCGCCGTCACCGGCGGACAGACCTACCTGGACGGCGAGATCGTCTCCGGCACGACCACCAACCTGAACGGAGGCTACCAGCTCGTCAGCGTGGTCACCACCGGCAACGCCTCTGCCAACAACTTCGCCAACGACCGCAACAACATCCCCGGCCGCACGGGCGGGCAGCAACTGGCCGAGGTCATCATCTACAACCGCGCCCTGACCGAGGCGGAGCGACTGGCCACCGAGGCCTACCTGATGCAGAAGTGGTTTGGCGCCTCCGCCGGCGCGATCCTGCCGGCCGGCACGGCCCTGCAAGTCCAGGGCGGCGCGATCGTCGACCTCAACGGGACGACCCAGACTGTCGCCTCCTTGGGCGATTATTCCGGCACGGGCGGGACGGTCACCAACTCCGCCGCCGGGGCGGCCCTGCTGGCCGTCAGCGGCGCCGCCAACACCACCTTCAGCGGCTCGCTGGTCGACGGGGCCGGCACGCTGGCCCTGCTCAAGGCGGGCACGGGCGCGCTCACACTGGCCGGCACGAACAACACCCTCACCGGCGGGACGACCGTGCAGGCGGGCTCGCTGCTGGTGACCGGCTCGCTGGACGGGACCGTCACCGTCAACGGCGGGACGCTCGGCGGGACGGGAAGCGTCGGCAACATCGTCGCCATTTCCGGGAGCGTCGCCCCCGGCTTGTCTGCCGGCGAGTTGAAGGCCGACACCGTGATCTTCTGGCCCGACTCGTTCTTCGACGTGCAGTTGAACCCGGTCGAGTGGGACCTGCTGACGGTCGGCGAGTCGGTGATCCTGAACGACCCCATCCTCAACCTGCTGGACCTGCCCTCGCTGAGCCACTACCAGGGCAGCCAGTACATGATCCTCCAGAACAACAGCACCGATCCCATCACCGGCACGTTCCTGAACCTGCCCGAGGGCGCCCTGTTCGAGGCCGGCGGCAATCAGTTCGCCATCACCTACATCGGCGGCGAGGGCAACAACGACGTGGTCCTGACCTCCGTGCCCGAGCCGGCCACCGGCCTGCTGCTGGCCCTGGCCCTGCCCGCGGTCGCCGCCCGGCTGCGGCGCAGACGGCGCTAAGACATCCAAGCGCAGAACAAAGCCCACGGAGCTTGCCTCGTGAGAGGCGCTGCGTGGGCTTTCGTTTCGCAACTTCTCGCCCCCGGACTCCGGTGGGGCTCTACGGGAACAGTTCCAGCAGCCGCTCCAGGCTCCAGGCCCCGCCCGCGCGGAAGTGGGCCAGGCCCATCGCCTTGACGTTCAGCGAGTCCACCAGCGTCTCGAGGTCCACCGCGCCCAGTTCCGCGCCGCCCGGCGGTACGGCCCCCGAGCCCGCCAGGACAGCCACGCCGCTGTCGGTGCGTTCCGCCGCCGCCCAGCCGGCGCCCATGACGTCCCGCAGCGAGGCCAGTACGGCCAGGGCCTCGCCCGCGCGCTCGCCCGAGACGTGCGTCCGCACGATCACCCGCCCGCCCTGGTGCAGGCGCGAGCGGCAGGCCGACAGCGTCGAAGTCCCGTAGCAGCGCCACGCCTGAGGGTGGTCGGCGGCCAGGCCGGTGATGAGGATGCCGTCGTACCGCCGCCCGCGAGCCCGCAGGGCGACCAGGAAGTCGCTTTCCAACCCTCGCAGGCGTTTACGCCACGGCCCGGCCGGCACGGCCGACACGTCCGGCGCGCACGCCACCACGGACAGGTCGTCGCCCAAGGCGGGCGGGCGCTCCAGCCCGCACACCAGCCACTCCCCGCGCGCGCCCGCCTGTTCCAGCGCCGCCCGCAGCAAACGCTTCAGCCGCACGGCATCCGCCCCCCGCAGCGCCGCCAGGCCCGGCGGGGCGGCGGCTCCGTCGGCCGTCCAGACCGTCAACCACGCCCCGCGGGCGATCCGGTCGGCGGAGCGCCGCATCGGAGGCAGGACCGCCGCGGCCAGACAGGCGATCAGGACGGCCCCGCCGAGCGACCACGACCATTGCCTGCCCGCCCCCTCCAGCCGGCCCGCACCCGCCAGCACCGCCCCCACCAACACCGCGGCCGCCGCCGACAGCAGGAGCACCGCGCCCGTCGTCTGTTCGGCCAGCACCAGGTAGACGACCGTCCCGGCGGCCAGGCCCCAGCACGACCAGGCGAGATACCCGCCCGGCCGGCCGCCGCGGATCGCGTATCCGCGTCGCGCGCGGCTGCTGAGGCATCCGGCGGCGCCGGCGAAGATCGGCTGGCCCGCAGCCGCCAGCATCAGCAGCGTCGTCGCCAGCGCGGGTCGTCCCTCGCCCTGGGCCACGATCGCGCCGGCCAAAAGTGCCGACTGCGTCATCCCGGCCGCCACAAGGGCGATGACCGCCCCGCTGGTCTGCGCCTGCCCCTCGGCGGGCTCGCGCTTGTCCGTCCACGCCATCAGGCCGGCCCACGCCCCCAGGGTCACGGCCAGCCATCCGCCGCGTACGACGCCCCCCCAGGCCGTCGCATCGCCCACCAGTCGAATCTGCACCAGCACGATCACCGCCAGGCAGGCGAACTGCGCCGCGATCGCCCACTGGCGCCACGCCGCCGGACGCTCCAGAGGCACCTCGATCCGCCGCGGGGGCACCACCCCCTGGCGCCCGCCCAGCAGCCACGCCGCCCCCGCGCTCGAGGCCACCACCAGGACCATCGACACCCCCAGCATGCTCAGCCCCGCCGCCCAGACAGCCGCGAACGCGCCCGCCCCCAACGCGCCCGCGTAGCCGTAGTCGTAGCAGACGCTCGCGCAGCCGTCGCCCTCGGGGGCCGGTCGCAGCACCGCCGCCGCCTGGAACGTCACCGCCACCGCCGCGCCCAGCGGCAGCAGCAGCACGATCTGGACCGCCAGCAGCACCGCCGACCAGGACACCGCGTCCCACGCCATCCAACTCCCCATCGCCCCCATCAGGCGCCCGCCAAGGAACACGCCGGCCGTGCTCAACAGCCCGCCCACCGCCGTAAGCACCGCCGTCACCGCCAGCAGCCGCCCCATCGTCCGGACGTCGCCCCCGCCGACCCACCACGACCCCGCCGGCGCCGGCGCGACGGCGGCCGCCTGACCGCGCCTCCACGCCAGCACGCGCCGAATCGCCCAGGCCGCCCGGGCGGGCCAGCCGCTGGCCAACGCCACCGCCGCCAGCGCCGCCGCGCCCGTCCGAACCGCGCCCGTGCCCGAGCCGTCGCACGCCGCCCCCCACAGCACCACCAGGCACAACGCCCACAACACCTGGCACGCGCCGGTCCACACCACCGCCAGCCGCTGACTTGCCGCCGCCGACATGCTCACCGTTGGCTCACCATCCGCTCTTGTCGCCTTCCATTTCTTCGATCGTCGAGTGCTCGGCCGGCAAGTGAACCCGCCGGTCGCTGTCCTCGCACAACACCAGGCCCCCCAGCGGGTCCACGTCCAGGGCCCGCCCCACGTACCGCTTGCCCGCACAGCGAACCGCCAGCCGCCGGTTCAACATCCCGCACCGAGACAGCCAGTCCTGCCGCAGGGTCTCCAACTCGCCCCCCGCCACCTGCCCCGCCCGCTCGTCCAGCCGCCGCAACAACGCCCGCACCAGTTCCACGCGCTCCACCGCGTGCCCCAAGCGCTCGGCCAGGCTCACCGCGCGCCGGTCCACCGATCCGGCCGGCGGGGCGGCGTTCGCGTTCACCCCCAGTCCCACCACCATGCACCGGCGCCCCGCCACCCGCCGCATCTCCACCAGCACGCCCGCCGCCTTCGCCTCGTCCACAAGCACGTCGTTGGGCCACTTCAGGCGGCAGTCCACCCCGCAGGCGTCGGCGATCGCCTCAGCCGCCGCCAGCCCCGCCGCGATCGTCAGCGCGTCGTGCGCCAGGCGCTGCGGCTGGTCGATCAGCAGCACGCTCATGAGCACGTTGGCCCCGCCAGGGCTGACCCACTGCCGCCCCAGCCGCCCCCGCCCGCGACGCTGCGACTCCGCCAGCACCGCCAGCCCGTCGGCGTCCGCCTGGCGGGCAGCGTCGGCGGCCACGTCGTTGGTCGAGTCCACCTCGTCGAAGCACAGCACGTGCCTGCCCACCCGCCGGACATTCAGCCCGCGCTCGATCAGGCAGGCGTCCAGCCGCACCGGCCGGACCAGGCGAACCCCCTGGGCGGGCGACCGCTCGAACGCGTGCCCGCGCCGCTCCAGCGCCGCCAGGGCCGACTCCGCCGCCGCGACGGTCGCCCCGCACCGCGACGCCAACTCCCCCAGCGACACCCACGCCTCGCCACGGTCGTACAGCAGCCCCAGGATGCCGTCCTCCGCCTTCACCCGATCTCCACGTCCAGGGCGATGTCCACGGACCTCGCCGAGTGCGTCAGCGCCCCCGCCGAGATCCGCTCCACGCCGCTCTCGGCGATCGCGCGCACCGTCGCCAGCGTCACCCCGCCGGAGGCCTCCAGTTCCACCCGCCCGGCCAGGCCCGCCCGGTCGCGGATGGCCACCGCCTGGGCCAACTGGTCCGGCGCCATGTTGTCCAGCAGGACCATGTCCACCGGCAGGCGCAGCGCCGAGCGCAACTGCTCCAGCGTGTCCACCTCGACCTGGATGAACCCGCCGGGCGGCGGCTGTTTCGCCAGCGCCGCCTTGGCCCGCTCCAGCGGCCCGGCCAGCGCCGCCAGGGGGTCCACCTGCCCGGCCGCCGCCAGGATCGCCAGGTGGTTGTCCTTCACCAGCACCGCGTCGTACAGGCCGATCCGGTGGTTCCGCCCGCCCCCGCAGCGGACGGCGTACTTCTCGAGCGCCCGCCAGCCGGGCGTGGTCTTGCGGGTGTCGTAGATGCCCGCCCGCGTGCCGGCAACAGCCCGCACGAACGCCCGCGTCACCGTGGCGGCCCCGGACAGGCGCTGGAGGAAGTTCAGCGCGACGCGCTCGGCTGACAGGATCGCCCTCGCCGGTCCCGACCATCGCGCGATGACCGCCCCCGTCGCAGCAGACGAACCGTCTTCCAGCACGGTCTCGGTGCGGATGTCGGCGTGGTAGGCGGCGGCGATCTCGCCCAGGAAGGCCGCCCCGCACACCACCAACTCCTCGCGGGCCACGAACGCCGCGCGGGCCGCCACCTCAGCCGGCAACAGCGCCGCTGTCACGTCGCCCCCCGCGAGGTCCTCCTCGCGGGCCAGCGCCACCAGACGCTTCAGGTTCTCCAACTCGGTTTGTCCAGGTCGCTCTGACACGGTTGTCTCCCATGCAGGCACACAGGATAGCAGGAGGATCGTCG
>Ga0116149_1003340_pt1 | contig 16647 bp, 21 predicted proteins | sample AD_UKC057_MetaG_FD_89787 | JGI IMG/M metagenome (GOLD analysis project Ga0116149, IMG submission 89787) | Active sludge microbial communities of municipal wastewater-treating anaerobic digesters from USA - AD_UKC057_MetaG | ecosystem: Engineered > Bioreactor > Anaerobic > Digestate | place: USA... | reverse complement strand
CGCCATTTCCGGGTCCGTCATGATCGTGGCGGGGTTCGAGTTCACCAGCACGATCCGGTAGCCGAGCTTCCTCAGGGCCTTGCAGGCCTGTGTGCCGGAGTAGTCGAATTCGCAGGCCTGGCCGATGATGATGGGACCAGACCCGATTATAAGGACCTTCTTGATGTCGTTTCGTTTGGGCATACGGGAACCTCATGTAATAAAATATAATAGAAGAATTGCGAATTAATTCCCCTCCCGGATGGGAGGGGCGAGAGGGTGGATGGTTATCACCCCTGCCTGACTTGCCCCATCGTTCGGGATGGGTGAGTGACGCTGCGTATTCAAATAAACTGAGTTACACTAAAAAAGGACACGGATTATGTCAAGTATGGATTAATTCCCGGCAGAATTTATTTCTAAAATTATAGTTATGCTGAAGGGCTGAAGATTCCCGGAGAAGAGGGTGTGTGCTGAAATTTACAATCACCGGTTTTTGACCAAATAACTGAAGGCCCACGATTGTTTTCCTTTGCCCGAATCCGGGCCGGCCCACCCGACCAGGTAGTAATCGCCCGGCTCCCGGAAATCAGCCGAAATCCCGATGACCTCGCCTTTCCTGTCGATGATCGGCTTGAACAGGGATTTTCCCGATTCAGTCCTGATGACAGCGGTAAGGGTTATTCCCGGAGGGGCGCTGAAGCTGATTTTCATGCTGCCGGTGCAGTTTATTATGCACGATGGGGCCGGGTCGATCTGCCTGAGCCCGCTCAGAAAGTATCCGGGCCGGTAGAAGGGCAGCTTCTCTAATTTCATCTTCGATATCCTGTCCGGGAGGAGCTGCCAGCGGGGCACCTCGGGCAGATAGGAATAAATGAATTCGCCCGGCGGTGTGAGAAAATAATGCTCCTGGTACTGGCGGATGAATTTACCGTCGCTGACGACCCCGGTACCATAGGTAAGGTCCAACAGGTACCAGAGGGAATCGATGCGTACCGCGTTCCACGCATGGTCATTGCGAATGCGGTCTCCCGGCTTGAACCCGGAGCCCCTGCAGTAGCCGGTTATTTCAACGGCAGTGATCCCGGCGCTCCGTGCCAGGAGAACGAACAGCTCCGCGTAGCCCTTGCAGGTGCCCTTCCGGTCCCTGAAGGTCTCGGGGGCGTAATAATTCCGCTTTGCCGCATCGTAGTCGATATGCGAGGTGATCCAGCGCCAGAGCGCCCTGACTCTTTCAAGCTCGCCCCATTCCGGACGGGCAAGGTACGCGGCCAGGCTTTCCATGGTCGCAGCGGCGGCTTCCGGCGCATTCATGGCGTATTCATCGACAGCCTTGAACAGGGCCGGGTCAAAGCGCCGGTTTCCGGCCTGCGCATCCAGGTTGCGGATGATCCGGTATTGATGGCTCATCAGGCAGGAGGTCAGGAGTAGCGGACCCAGGAACAGTAGTGCTAATGTACGTTTTGTTCTCATGCAATTTTCGATTCAAGATAACTGGCTTACGGCACTCAATGTCGAATGATTTCGCTGAGATCGACTCCTTCCAGGTTCTGCGCCACCAGCCCCTCGATATCGCCCGCGGTCACGAAAATCTCTTCTTCATTCGGGTGATGGTCAAAGATGAATACGATATGGGAGCGATAGCTCGGGGTGATCCTGAGGCCGAATTCCGCAAAGTAGATCCCGGCCGTTTCATGCGAGCATTTGCCGATACAGATCGTGTCCTCGTCCCGGTTGAAGTAATCGGGTTTTTCGCTGAAAAGGCGGCCAATTGCCGTATCGTCGAAGAGCGTGTAATTGACTCCCGCTTCATCGAGCATCTTCGTGAAAGGCTTCACGCCGATGAATTTATAGTCCGCGTAGGGTTTTTGTCGTGTCATTGCCTTATCCGCGTTCCGGATTCGTACCGGTCCTTCCGGCTGTCGGGTCAAGCATGCGGCATGGTTTTTCCCTGACAATAAAAAAATGACCCTGAATGCGGGCCCGGACGGGTTGTTTTTTTATTGACAGGCTTCGAAAAACGGCGTAGGTTTCATGCTGTTCCCGGGGTTATGAAAAACGCGATCGTTTTTCATGGCATTTTGGACATAATACATGCATAGGGGAGGTAGTATGAAGAAGCTTATTTTCTCGTCAATAACCGTCATGGCAGGTATGGCTCTGGCCTTTATGCTGACGTTCCAGCCGGCACAAAACGCACTGGCAGGCGAAGGCTGCTACAACTGCAGCTCGAGCAGCAAGGCCAACCAGTGCAAGTGGCATGGCAGCGACACCTATGACCAGCGCAAGAAGTGCGAGGCCGCGGGATGCGATATTACCGGAACATCCAGCTGCTCCACCGCCGCGAACGTCAAAGTGATCGATCCGAACAATTGATCGCAATTGAGCATGATCGGGAGGGACCGGCCGAAAGCCGGTCCTTTTTTTGGCGGGAGGTCCCGGCGCTCCGGGCTGCCGGCGCCCTGGTGCCCTGCTACTTCTTCGCGGCCTTGCCGGCAAGGCGTTCGCGGTCCTTGAGGAGGAGGTCCCTGTGGCCGAATTCCTGTTCAGCTATCACGTTGATCTCGTCCGAGATGGCCAGGTAGTATTCGGCCAGTTTTTTTAAAAGGCTGGCGAAGCTCTGATACAGCCTGCCCACGGATTCCTCCGACGCGGCGAGCTGCTCCAGTACATTCAGTATGTCCTTTTCCTCGCTTATCTCCCTGTAGACCTTGTTCAGTAAATTGTTCTGGAAGTCCGCGATCATGCTCTCCCGGACCACCGGCTTCGTGAGGTTCCTGTCCATGTCCGAGATAATGGCCGCGTGCTCAAACGAGTGCTGCTCCATGAACTCAAGCACGGCCTTGGCCCCTTCCAGCCTGGGAAGGTTCTTGATCTTCTGGTAATAGGTAGCCATGGTGTTTTCGAGAAACACGATGAAGTTCAGGTATTCGTTGGTCATGTCCGGCTCCTTGCGAACGATGGTATCCGCGTCTATGCTTCTCTCGTCTTCGTGCAGAGGTACGCGGCAAGGAAATAATCCCCGTAGTCGGCGCTCACTATGTCGAACCCGGCGCGATAGAGCATCTCCTCAATCACCCAGTCGAAGGTCGAGTATTCGCTCTTGATGTGGTTCGCGACCTTGTCCGCCATCCCGTCACCGCCCGCCTCGCGGAAGCGCTCGAGCATCCGGTCGATCGCGGTATCGTACTTCTCCAGCTTCATGGAGAAGACCAGGTCGCGCACAAAGAGCCTGCCGCCCGGCCTGAGCGCCCTGTTTATGTTGACCAGGGCGATCTGCTTCCAGAAATCGGGAAGGTGGTGCAGGGCGATCTGCGTCACCGCCGCGTCTGCCGGCTCTCCCTCGTGGCGGTAACCCAAAAGGCCAGCCCGCAAGAAGCGGATATTGGCGCGGCCGCGCCCGGCCGCCTTCTGCCGCGCGCGCTCCAGCATCGCGGCCGAGATGTCAGCCGCGATGACCTCGCGGCAGCGTTCGGAAGCGGTTATGGCGAGCTCGCCGGTACCGGTCCCGAACTCGATCAGCCTCTGGCCTGCCGACAGGCCGAGCGCTGCAAGGGCCTCCTCGATCTCCGCCGGGATATCGCGGACCCGGGACATGCGCCGGTCGTAATCGTCGACCTCGGCGGCGCTCTCGTAGTCGGTGCCGACATGCTTCATTTCATCGTATGTCCACTGGTCGCGATCTGCCATCTGTCGGTTGTCGTTGTTCTCCGGATAGTGCGGCCCCGTGAAGGACCGGGGGCATGTGGTTATTGGTGAATCGAATTACTCTGTTGTTTCTTCTTCAGAGGTTGTGGCCGCTGCCGTGCCTTCCGTATCTTCCCCCTGCACCTCATACTGGAGCGAGAGCGTATTGGAGCAGGAGGTGGATGCAACAGTACATGAATCAAGGGTGGCATAGCCCTTGTCGTCAAATTCATTGTGGTTATAAATGGCAATGGTCAGGGATGCCGCTTCTTCGGATCTTGTCACGTTTATTGTGGCTTTATCAATGTCGCCTGCGGGTATTAATACTGTATTGGCACCGTTTATGTTGGTGAGCGGCGCCTTGTTGTCAAGAATCAGGTCAAAGGTAAAGGCATTCGTGATACCGCCGCTGCAAATGATCCCTATGACGATATCTGCGGTTTCAGCTGTGTCAATTTCGCAGGAGATGAACAGGGGCAGCATCGCAATTGCAAGTATGTGTGATATGTGGCGCAATCTTTTCATGATGATACCCTTCGGAACATTCGGTCATGTTATCAACTATACATAAAATAATAAATGGCCGGTTTTTTTCAACTATTAATTAGGTAATTACCCGCTAATTATTGTTACACAACCGTTTTATTGCTCTTCCCTGTGTTTTACAAAGAAAGCATCTATTATGAATACTACTGCCAGGATGGCCGATAATATGGCGCAAATGATGATCCAGGCGGTACGTGACACGCCCATTTTGTCATACAGATGGCCGATCAGTACGCAGAATGCCAGGAAATCTATCGTGAATATCAGCAACATTATCATTTTCACTTTTTCGAACATGAAGGCACCTCGGGCTTAAATTTATATTACTTTATAATACGTGTATTTTTTGTCAATACCATTGCGGCTTGCGGGCGCTCACCGGGCCTTAATACCGGTCGTCCTCAGAGTGGTCAATGTTTAAAATATGGCCGAACCGCTCTTTTTTCGTCTTCATGTATCTGCTGTCATGCTCCTGTGACGGCAGCTCGTGGTGGACGCGCTCCGTGACCCGTATTCCGTAGCGCTCGAGCTGCGCCACCTTGTCCGGGTTGTTGGTCATCAGGCGCACGCTTTTTACGCCGGCTTTTTTCAGCATCTCCGCGGGGACGCGGTAATCACGCTCATCGGGCATGAACCCCAGGATGGTGTTCGCGTCCACGGTGTCCAGGCCGTGGTCCTGAAGGGCGTAGGCCCTGAGCTTGTTCACCAGGCCGATCCCGCGGCCCTCTTCCATGTGGTAGAGGACGATGCCCCTGCCTTCATCCTCGATAAGCCTCAGGGACTCGTGGAGCTGGGGCCCGCAGTCGCACCGCCGGCTCCCCAGGGCGTCGCCCGTCAGGCACGATGAGTGGATGCGGGTGAGAATATCCTCCCCGTCGCCGATCTGGCCCTTCAGCACGATGGTGTGGTCCTTGTCGTCCTTGTTGTTGACGAAGCCGATGATCCGGAAGGAGCCGTAGTCCGAGGGAAACTCGGCAACGGACACTATCTTGACGCAGATGTCGTCCGGGCAGCCGTCACAATCCAGCCGGTTGGGGCACTTGCGCAGGGACTCGATGTCCTGGCTGATGATCTCTTCGAATTTAGGGCCTATCATATACCGGTTCCTGGCCAGATGTGATGGCATGAGTGTGGGAAGGGGAGCATTAATTGCAATAACATTTTATCGACATTCCGATAGGTCCGCAAGCGCTTGCGGACCTATCAAACGTTTGCGGCCCTATCGGGAGGGGAGCATCCCTACCGGCAGATCTCCCGTATCTGCCCGGCCCCCTTGCTCTTCATCTCGGTCATTTCCACGGAACAGCCGATATCGGACCTGAGGCAGCGCTTGAATTCCGCCACCGCCAATTTTTCCCGGGTCGCAAGCGTGCCCGCCGTTGCCTCTCCCTCGAGCTCGTTGCGGAACTTAAAGCAGCAGTTGTTCCTGATTTCGGTGGCGGTGCAGAGGGCGAAGGCGGGCATGCCCGCGCGGAACCCGTCCCTGTCCGTTGTTATCTGGATTGCTGCGATGAGCATCAGGGTCAGTATGGCGGCCGTTATGGTTTTTCTCATGATCTGGTTTCTCCCGGTGATTGATTTATCTTATTTTCGACGTCTTCGCGCAAAATGATGATTGAATTATCGCTGCCGTTCCCCGGGCGCGGTGCCCGATAATTTCAATTGACAGATAGCCCGGGTTCTTGTATATTCCTGCTTTCGGGCGGCGGGAAGGGGGAATGCCCGTGTATCACGAGTCAGGGGAGGGCTTATGAAACGGCTTGTCATGAGCGCGGCGCTTCTGGCGCTGATGATCCCGTCGATCGCGGGGGCGGCTGATTACAAGATCGTCGTGCTTCCCTTCGACAAGATCAACAGGGAAAAGAACCAGGAGCTCGAGACCCTGTCGGTGGGCATCAGCGAGACCCTGTCCGGGGCCCTCTCGAACGTGAACAACTTCATCGTCATCGATTCGTTCCGCGTGAAAAAATATCTCCTCGGCAATGCCGAGTTCAGCCAGGCGATCGGCGCGGACGAGGATAAGAACATGGAGCGGCTCCGCCGGCTCACCCAGGACAAGCTGAACGGCGACTACATCGTGTACGGCAGCTTTTACACCATCGGCGGGCAGATCAATCTTGACGCGAAATTCGTGAACGTTGACAGCGGGAAGGTGCTCAAGGCCGCGTCGGTGCACGGGACGTACCCCGACCGCATCTTCGACCTGCAGGAGGAGCTCGCCCGGAAGCTGACCGGCGCGATAAACGGCACCGTCAACGAGCGGCAGACGGAGAACATGAACGAGTTCATCAGCTCGACCGCCGATTACGCCGCGTACCAGCTCTACATCCGGGCCAGGGTCGAGCACCTCAAGTACAATTCGCAGGATTACCCGAAAGCGCTGGAGCTCTATAAAAAGGCCGCGGCAAAGGACCCGAAGTTCGCCCTTGCCTGGGCCGGAATGTCGGAGGTGAACTCCCTCTGGGGATACAGCATCAGGTACGCCGGCGGCAACTACAGGCCGAAGCTCGAGCAGGCGGTACGGGACGGCCGGAAGGCGGTCGACCTGGCGCCCCAGCTGTACCAGACCCACCGGGCGCTGAGCCTGGCCTACCTGAACAACGACGACTTTGACAGGGCCCGCGCCGTCATTGAACAGGGGTACGCCCTCAACGCCCGCGACCCCGAGATACTCTTCGTCAAGGCGACCGTGGTGAATTACGGGTACCGGGAGATGGGCAAACCCGGCACCGAATCCAACCGCTTCATCCTGCAGGCCCTCGAGATCAACCCGGAGCTCATAGTGGCGCGGTGGGCGCTCGCGCATTCGCTCGAGCAGCTGGGCAGGGCCGACGAGGCGATGGCGGAATACCGGAAGATCGTGGAGGCGAACCCCGGGCACGCGGCGAGCCTTCACAACATTGCTCTTATCCATTACGGCAAGAAAGACTACCCGAACACGGTCGAGTACGCACAAAAGGCCGTCGCGGCCGAGCCGTCGGTCCCGCAGTATGACTGCACGCTGGGGCTTGGATACTACGGCCGTGGCGACTGGCAGAACGCGGAAAAGGCGTACCGCGCCGCGCTGAAGAAAAAGCCGGATTACATCGACGCGCTCTTCAACCTGGGCGGGGCGCTCTACATGCAGCAGCGGTACCGGGAGGCGCGGGACGCCTACCGCGGCGTGCTTAAATTGAAGCCTGATTATCCGAACGCGGAAACGTGGATGAAGAATTCCGAAGACATGATGAAGGGAGGAAAATGAAATGGGAGAGCGGAGATCCATAAACTCGGGGGCCTCGGAGGACCGCCTCGAGAAGCTGATCAAGGAGCGGCTGCAGCCGGGTGCGGACAAGACGAAAATCGACGAGCGGATATGGGACCTCTTCGGCGAGACCTGGTGCGTCATGTTCACGGACCTCTCCGGCTTTTCCCGGGGCGTGGCCAAGTTCGGCATAATCCATTTCCTCCAGACGATACACGAGTCGGAGCGGATCCTTATCCCGATCATAGAGGACAACGACGGCATCTTATTAAAGGTGGAAGGCGACAGCTTCCTGGTCATCTTCCGCAACGTGCGCAAGGCCATCCAGTGCGCCATTACCATGCAGCGCACGCTCAAGACCTACAACGCGGACAAGGCGGACGAGGAGAAGGTCCTACTCTGCGTCGGGCTCGGGTACGGGAAAATGCTCCGGATCGGCGATTCCGACGTGTTCGGGTCCGAGGTCAACGCGGCGAGCAAGCTCGGCGAGGACACGGCGGACGCGTGGGACATCCTCATAACCCAGGCCGTGTACGAGCGCTCGAAGGAGAGCCGCGGCATAACCTTCGAGGAGCTCCCCGATGCGCCCGCGGGCGCCGAGAAAGCGTACCGGATTATCTATAAGCTGTCATGATGCCGCACGATAAGTCCGCAAGCGCTTGCGGACTTATCGTGGGTGTACGCGGCAGGTGAGGGAATGGCGGAATCTCAGGACATCCTTGTACAAAAAAAGCTCGCGCTCCTGAAGGCCGGCCTGGCCGGCTTCATCGGCTGCCTGGTCCTGTCGTTCTTCTCCATCGTTCTCCAGGTAGTCGTCTCCCTGTGGCAGCTCATCCCGGGGGTCGAGAATACCGGCGCATGGCTCTCTTCTCTCGGCCTGGCGTTCCTGCCGCTCTTTTTCGCCGGCGCGTTCGTCTTCTTCGGCCTTATCATTGCCGCGGCCGTAAAGGAGCCCCGGAACGCGGACATGGGCGCGCTGCTCAAGCCGTCCGCCGGAACGATAGCATCGTACTTCATCGTCGGCGTGCTCCTGAACGTGGCGCCGCTCCTGGCGACGCTAGCCGCTTTTCTGGGCCTCCTGTATTACCGGGGCGGGAGCATTCTCTTCCTGGCCCTTGGCTACTTCGTCATATCCTGCCTGCTCTTCTTTGCGTCAGCGGGCTTTGCCATTGTAAGGAGCGCCCACCGGGAGGCGGGGTCCGGACCGGAGGCCCCGGTGATGAAGGTGCTGCTCGGCGCGCTGCGGCCGGAGGCACTCGGCGACAGGTCGCGGCGGGTCCTGACCCGCATCGAGCGGTTCCTGGGGAGCGGGCTGGGGATCGTGCTGTACCTGCTCTTCACGTCGCGGGACCTGTATGAAGCCGTACGGAGCAAAACGGGCCACGGCTCGGACACGACCTGGTTCGATCTGCTGGCCTCGACGGACGCGGTCCTGGCGTTTTTTTCCCTTTTTATTTTCATCTTCTCGACCCTGTTCGTGATCATATCCATCAAGACCGCGTTTGATGTAAAACCGGATACTGCCGGGCCTGATGGGCCTGCACAGGATGCCTGAGGGGCGGTACCGTTACAGCCAGGAGGATTGCGCCATGAAAAAAAACCTGATCGCGTTGTGCGCGGCGATAACTATCGCCGTGCTGCCGTGCGTGACATCGGCCGGCCCGGCAAAGCCGGCGGAGGACCCGCCGCGCATCGTCGAGATCCGTGCCCTGTACCAGCAGATCGTGAGGGACCGGGACCTTGTCTGCATGATAGCCGACCGCTACGAGCATAATCCCCGGAAGCAGGTCCTGCCGGGCCTCGGCCCGGTGACCTACCATGTGACCGCGTGGCGCTACTTTGAGCATGGCTGGGAGCAGATGAATCCGGGCAGGCCCATGCCGAAGAGCTGGCTGGCGCAGATGGTCTATTCCGACTGCGAGGAGTGCCCCGGCGGCAGGCAGATGTTCGAGTTTCTGTTCGACGATGGCGGCCGCCTCGTCTTTTTCTACCAGTCCGCTCCGAAATCCATGGAGCGGCGATACTACTTCACCGCTGAAAAGCCGGTCCGGGTCGTCGAGGGAAAAGAGATTGTCGACACGATCACCGCCGAGCACAGGTCCGTATCCGACGGGATGATCCTGCGCGCGGCGTATGAGCTGAAGCGCGCGTACATGCCGGACATTTTCATGAAATAGCCAGCGCGGGGTGCCGATGAAGCGTGCCGTGAAATACTGCCTCGGAATTGTAATTATATCGGCTGTCACCGCCGGCGCCCTTCCGAGTCTGGATGTGGAGGTCCGCCGCCATCTCCCGGATGGGCGGGAGCTGGTCCACGCGTCGCAGGGCGCGTTCGGTCCCGCGGCGGACGGTATCGTCATGCTCTACCGGGAAGAGGGGTGCGCCGACTGCCGGTACGAGGGCAGGGCGCTGGTGCCGGGGAAGGGCGGCCTGTACCGGGCCGTGCCGCTTCCCGCGATCAGGCAGTTCGACAATCTTACCGTGCAGAACGACGGGATCGGCTCCGTGCTCTTCGTGGACGCGGACGGCGACGGCAGGAACGAGGTCCTGGTGCTGGTGAAGGGGCTCAGGCGCGGGCCCGGAGGGTATCCGCTCGCGTGCGTCGCGGTCCTGGGCTGGGACGGCGCCTCCTTCCGCGCCCTCGCGGCGTATGAAAACTACTTCGGCGAATCCTGCGACAGCGCTGCACAGGTCCGCGCCATGACGGGGCTCCTTGCAGGAGTGAGGGGTTCGTACGTATCGGAGACGGCAGGCGTGTCCGCGGACATGACGATCACGCTGTCGGAAAACGGCAGCATCACCGGGACCTGGAACGCGGTGTACGGCGCGGCACACATGTGCGACAGGCTCACATTCACCGTGCGCCAGTCGGGCGGCACGACCGAGCTCGTGCGGTGGAGCGACGGCGCCGGAGCGGAGGTCGTCATGGGGACGATGCGGGTTTCGGGGAAGGGCGCCACTGTGCGCTTCATCCGCGACCCGGGCGAGTTCGACTGCGGCGCCGGGCACCCGGCGGTCGTGAAGCTGGTGAGGGCCCCCTCCGGCCTCCGGCCGCCTCCCCCGTAAACGGGGGAGGTCACATCCCGGCTTTTCGTCCGGTAATCGTCTTGATCTCCACCTTGATGATGCAGGCCTTCCCGAATGATGTTTCCCGGTACTCCCACGCGCCCGCGCCGTCGTAGTGCGCCATGATGATGTCGAGCGCCTCTTTCTTTCCGGCCGCATCCTCGATGAAGCGGGCCGTTCCGGCGCCGACCACGCTCCGGTAGGCCATGCCCCAGCCGCATGCCGTGTCCGAGCGGATGACCGCCGTGTCGATCTCGACCTCGAAGCAGACCGCGGGATTTTTCCGGAGGATGTCGATCTTCTTTCCCGCCTGCCCGGTGTGGAAGAAGATGGCGCGGTCCCGGTACCCGAAGTTCAGGGGCACGATGTACGGTGTGTCGCCGTCGGCCAGGCCCAGGCGGCAGACCCCGGCACGGTTGAGTATCTCCTCGATCTCGGAGAAGTCGGTGATCTCGAATTCTTTTTTGCGCATGTAAATACTCCGCAGTATGTCCGGACTTAAGCCCCCCGTCGCCCGCGGGCGGTGCAGTGGGGCAAGAGAAGATGGTTAATCAATACGATGTTTTGAAGCGGGAAATATCAACTTATTTTTCTTGAAAGTCCTTGACAACGGGTTATACTATTAATTGTATGTTTCATTGCGAAAAAACGAGGGTTGCTAGCTCAATTGGTAGAGCACCTGACTCTTAATCAGTAGGTTCCGAGTTCGATTCTCGGGCAACCCACAGGAAACCCCCTGAGATGATCAGGGGGTTTTTTATTGATTAACATGGGGGAAAATCCCTCGCAGAAACGCAAAGTCACAGAGGAGTAATTGCCGGGACATTGCTGCACAGTACAAAAATTAACTGTTTGACAATTCTGAATATGAGATTTAATATATTGTCATGCTTACCAAGAATGAAATAAAAAAAAGAATCAGGAACAATTCGAGCCTGCTGCGCCGATATAACGTAAGCAAAATAGGCATATTCGGTTCTTATGCCAGGGATAAGCAGGATGAAGCAAGCGATATCGATATTCTTGTTGATTTCTCGGGTTCGGTAACGTTGTTTCAGTATGTCCATCTCGCTGATTCCATCTCGGATATGCTTGATAAAAAAATCGATCTTGTGACCGTTTCCGGAATAAAACCCTTCGTAAAAGAAAAAATATTGAACGAGGTTGAATGGATTGAGGGATTATAAACTGTATCTCTCGGATATACGGGAAGCCATTATTAAGATTCAGAAATATATTGAAGGTCATGGTCTTGAGTCGCTGAAAGATGATGAAAAAACGTATGATTCCATCTTGTTGAACTTCCTGATTATAGGAGAGGCTGCCGTTAAAATTCCTGATGATATCAAGAACAAGCACGCTGACATCGATTGGCGCGGAATGATTGGCATGAGGAATATAATAGCTCACGGGTATTTCAAGATTGATCCGGGGATCATTCTTGATTCAATAAGAAAAGACCTTCCCGCACTGTTGAGTGCCATTAACAAATTAATCTGAAGCAATATGGGTGGTTGCGTATAAAAATTGTATCCGGAACGCCAATCCGCGTGCGCAAGGTATCGCGCCAGGAGGTGGAGGGCGTTGAGCAGGAAGTGGAAGTGCTTAACCCGTCCATGTATTTCGCCGTGGAAAAGAAAGACGGAGGCTCCTGCGGCGTGAACAACGTCTACCTCAACGGCGTGCGCGTGGCCAGCGTGCTCCCGGATGGTGAGGCCCGGTACTACCACACCGACCGATCGACTGCGGGCTTAAGCCCGCAGCCATTAGAAAAGTGGTGTTCCGGGTGCATATAACAAACAGCCACCGGGATGATGTGTATTTGCTCCCGTCAGTACAACCCGGATTGAGCATTTCGGATATTAAGCATCCTGCAGGGATATAGATATATCAAGAATATGGATAAAGATCATTGCTGGCGGCGGGTTTAAACCCGCCGTGTTAAGGGTCAAGACCGTCACCGACGACTCTGGTCTGGTGCAGAGCCGTATGGAATATATGCCGTTCGGGGAGACGTGGTTCCAGGAGGACGCTTCATCGTTCGCGGGTTATAACCCGCCCAAGTACAACTCCCAGGAGCTGGACAGAGAGACCGGGTACTACTTCTACAACGCGCGGCATTATGACCCCGAGATCGGGAGGTTTGTGACCCCGGACACGATGGTGGATGGAGAGAACACGACGATCGGCTGGAACAGGTACGCGTATTGCGGGAATGATCCGATCAGGTATAAGGACCCGACGGGGCATTTGTTTAACAATACGTTGCAATTAAAACCGAACATTCAAACACCACCAAGAAATGGAAATGGAATTCCTTCAAAAAATTCGTCGACCTTAAAATCGTTCAGCCTTGATAAATATTGGCCAAAGAATCTAAATGTAGATCAAGCAAAAGCAAATTTTACATATGATAAAGTAAAGAATACTTCCTCTACTAAAGTAAATGGAATAAAATTTAGATTCTTTAATAATGTATTTTCAGAAATAGAGGTATCTAAAGATACATTGTGGTCTAATCTTTCTTATGCTGCCATTAGTAGCAATGTTTCAGAAATTGTATTTAATAGGCTTGCGGGAGATGGACCTCCTCACTCACAAGGACGAGCTGCCGATATAAGAGAATTAGTTACCAGGAATAATGTCACAATACCTTATAAAAGGTTTCTAAGAATAAACGATAAAAACGAATGGTCATGGTCTACAAAGACTATCCCTGATACAATTGAAAAATTTGAAAAAGGATTTATGAGCCGGCCAGGAAGCGAAATTTTGTTGGGCCCATGGGAAATGAGATATACGAAGGGTTATCATAATCTGATAGATTCATATCCTGACGTAGCAACTGTTGGACCAACTCAGTATAATCGGACAGAAGCATATAATACATATGTTGATAACAATCAGTTAAATGAAAGAGTTGCAGAAGATTTGTGGATGAGTTATATGCACCATCATCATGGTCATTATCAAGTTAGAATGGATTATGATTAGTAGGTTGAAAATGAAAAAAACACTCATTTTTATTGTATTTATATCTTTATTCGCAATAGTTAATGCTAAAAAAGTAAACGATATGACACAAAGACCATCAAATGTTCCCTCAAATGCAAAGTGGGATAAGAATATTAAAATATGGAGTACGGGTAGTCATACTGCTGGTGATATAATCATCTGGAATGAAAATGGACGGTTACGATTTAAACTCAAGACAATCCAGAAAGATAAAGTTCGGATTGAATACCTTTACTATCCCAATGGTAAAATTGAGAGAATCGGATGTGTGAGGAATATCAAAGATAGATTTGATGATATTAATGGTGCTCCTGCTGGTTGGCAAGCATTTGGAAAATGGAAGGAGTATTATCTGAGTGGCGTTTTAAAACGTGAGTATTGTTATACACCGGTTTTTACAGTATTGAGATACTGGTCTCCCTTTTTATGCGGATCAGAAATATTATATGATGAAACTGGCAAGGAAATTAAAAGAATTTCTCACAAGTACAAATGTGAGTATGGCTGTGACGAAATTGAAAATATTCACTGAATTCTTGCTTGACCATTATGCAAATTTAACATACAAACTTGTATATCGTTCACCAAATGTTCACCACATCGCAGCTAAACGTAAATCAACGGGTTGAAACAGGCGCCAATATAATTGAATTTTGTAGCTAAAAACGTTGATTAACGTGAATGAATCTCCTTGAACGTTGCCATACGAAAACGAACCAGCGACTTTCTAGACTCTTAATCAGTAGGTTCCGAGTTCGATTCTCGGGCAACCCACAAGAAACCCCCTGAGATGATCAGGGGGTTTTGCATTAATGCGCATGTGAAGGGGGGATGCTCATCCCCGCCTTCACATGCGCGCCTTATATATCCTTCTCCCCCGGCACGTCCCCCGCCTCGATGGTGCAGAGCAGCTCGTCCGTGAGCGGCGTCACGCCCGCGAGACGGTTCGCCTGCCGCTCCACGACCCTCTCGAAGATGTTCCGCACCAGGCGCCCGTTCCCGAACGCGCGGTCCCGCCGACCGTACAGGGCCGTGAGGAGGGCGAGCATCGCCTTCCGCGCGTCGTCCCGCACCGTGAACTTCGCGTTCACGCAGAAGGAGTCGAAGATGCGCATGAGCTCCTCCGGCCGATAGTGGTCGAAGTAGAAGTAGCGGCTGAAGCGCGACCGGAGGCCCGGGTTCGACTTGATGAAGCGGTCCATCTCATCAGTGTATCCCGCCACGATCACGACCAGACGGTCGCGATAGTCCTCCATGCGCTTGAGTATGATGTTGATCGCCTCCTGGCCGAAGTCCCTGCCGCCAATATCGTCCGGCACGAGCGCGTACGCCTCGTCTATGAACAGGACCCCGTCCAGGGCCTTCTGCACCACGTTGTCCACGTTGATCGCGGTCTGGCCCACGTAACCGGCGACCAGGCCCGCTCGGTCGGTCTCCACGAGCTGGCCTTTTTTCAGTAAACCGAGGGCGCGGTACACGCGCCCGAGCATGCGCGCGATCGTGGTCTTGCCGGTCCCGGGCGGGCCGTAGAACACGGCGTGGAGGGAAAGCGGCGTGGCCGGGAGCTTCCGCTCCTCGCGCTCCTTCTGCACCTTTATCAGGTTCACGAGCGTGGCGATCTGCTCCTTTATCTTCTCCATCCCGACCAGTGCGTTGATCTTCTCCATCACCTGCTCGAGCGTCTCCTCCTGTTCCGCTTCCTTTACCGCCACCGCGGCGGAGGTCACGGCCGTGCCCCGGTTGATGAGCCGGTAGATCTGCTTGAGCCGCTCCTCCTCTTCCGTGTCCAGGGAGCCGTCTGCTTTCATTAAATATTGCGCAAAGGTGTAGAGGGCGGAGCCCGCGCGGTCCGCAAGCCCGGTTCCCTTTTCGCGGTCAAGATTTTCCGCCGCGGTCATGGTCCTGAGGGAGAAGGATTCCAGGTCCACGCCCGGCTTGAGCTTGCGGACAAGGCCGGCGATGCTCTCGCGGAACGCGAGCAGGTCGGCCGCGCGACCGGGCGGGAACTCGTCCCCGGCGAAGATCTCGTCCGCGAGCTTTTGCGCGCGGTCAGAGTCGTCCGGGTTGAGCGGCAGCAGGACCAGCGAGATGAACATGAGCTCTGCCGGGGAGGGCTTCCTCTCCGGGCCGACGCAGAGCGACGACAGTATGAGCAGATCGCTCACGATGCCTGATTTGAATTCCGGGTCGGTAATCTGGGCCAGCAGGCCCGTGAAGCTTTCCTTTAGCTTTTTCGCTTCATGGAAGAGGAGGGCGAGGCTCTTTTCGTCGACCGCGCCCTCCGCGGGGGAAGGGGCCGCTTCCTCGACGCCGGCGGCCATCGAACGGTCGATCTCGGCGAGGGTTTTCATGGTATCGCTGATCTCGTTCAGGATGCGGAGCGTGCTCTCCTCGCGCGCGGGGGGCCTGCCGCCGCCCGCGTTGATGCGCTCGATGAAGCGGGACACTGCCGTTACGTTGTCGAAGGTCTTGAAGGTGACGACGGAGGCCCTGAGCTTCATGGTCACGATGATCGAGGAGAACGCCCGCTCGTAGGCGATCCCCCTGATTTCCCCGAACGCCAGCTCCTCGAACTGCGTCCTGGACAGCTCGCTCGTCACGAAAAAGAGCCGCCGGTCCGTGACGAAAAGCACGCCCGCGATATCGCGGCTTCCGGATATTTTAATTCCACGGTACAGACCGTCGAGAACGTCCAGAACGCGCTCGTTGTTCGCCAGGAGCTTTTCCAGCCCCCGGAGCACATTCTTCTTGTTCGAAACGAGCAGCCAGTTCTGCAGGGAATCCAGCTGTTTCTCAATGTCCGGGATTGACGGCATTCTTTTTCCTTGCATTGTAAGTGGGGCGCGGCGGAACCAGGCCATGCCCGGGCCGGCGTTATTGTAGGCGTTCATCCGGTTGCTGTCAAGATAGTTATCGCTTTTATTCGGGTGTCAGAGCATGGGAGGCGATAGTTATCGCCTATGTCCCCGGTGTCAGAGCATGGGGGGCGATAGTTATCGCCTTTGTCTCGGGTGTCAGAGCATGGGGGGCGATAGTTATCGCCTTTGTCTCGGGTGTCAGAGCATGGGGGGCGATAGTTATCGCCTTTGTCTCGGGTGTCAGAGCATGGG
>Ga0116149_1003331_pt1 | contig 16688 bp, 8 predicted proteins | sample AD_UKC057_MetaG_FD_89787 | JGI IMG/M metagenome (GOLD analysis project Ga0116149, IMG submission 89787) | Active sludge microbial communities of municipal wastewater-treating anaerobic digesters from USA - AD_UKC057_MetaG | ecosystem: Engineered > Bioreactor > Anaerobic > Digestate | place: USA... | reverse complement strand
GCGATTTCGGTGGCGATGACGCCGTTCTCCTTGGCGGCGGCGTATTCCTTCTCTTTCATCGGCCGCGAGGCATCCGCGATCTGGACCTTGTTGGAGATCAGGGCGGCGATGCCGACGCCCGATCCGCCGCCGGTCACGGCGATGGCGGTGTTGGGCTCTTTTTCCATGTAGACCTCGGCAAGACGTTGCACCAGATTTACCGAGGTGTCAGATCCCTTGATCTGAATGAAATCCTGGGCCGAGAGTGCGGCCGAGAAGGCCATCAGGGCGGCCAGGGTGATGAGGATCGTTCTTTTCATCTCTTTTGCTCCTTTTAATATGCGTGAGTAGCAGGGTTGTTCGCGTTGTTGGGTTTATTCACCGACAATTTTCCCGGAATCGAACTTGGCGTAGAGAGTCAAGCGGCCGGTGATGTCCTTTTTGCTCTCCGATTTGGCATAGGATTTGACCAGGAGGTTGGGCATGATGTGGATGCTGGCTGTGGGAATGTAATCGAGCCCCGCGATGAACAGGGCGTGATCGTCATCCAGGCCGCTGCCGCCCAGCTTGCCGCTGGAGAATTTGGTGTAGACAGTTACGCTGTTATTAGGATCATAGGAGTCGTAGCGGGCATAGGCTTTAAGCTTGGCAATCGGAGTGATCAGTGAGCCGAAAACCGAGTAGCCGGTCTTGACCACATCAGCTTTCTCGTAGCTGGCCAGCTGGTCGACTGCTGTTACGGCATTCTCTATGCCTGATTTCTGGTTGGTCCGCTGGAAGTACTCAGCGCCGATGGTATAGCTGGGGCGATCATAGCCGACAAAGGCCTTCATGGTCATGTAGCCGGTGGAGCCGGCATAATCCTTGCCAGCGCTCATGACGGCAGCAGTCTGCAGATCGGCCGGATTCTGCTTCTCATAATCCACATATCCCTCGACAATCAATCCTTTGGCCGGGGTGAGCCAGAGGGCATAGCCGATCTTTTTGTAACGATCGCCCTCAGAGGCGCCATAGCCGGTGCCGTTCATGACAGTCAGCCAGTGATGAACAAGGCTGTTGAGGTCGCCTTTTAAGGCCAGACCCATGTCAGCGGAAGAGCTGATTTTGTTCAAGTCCATGATCGTCTTTTCGACCGAACGGTATCCCCAGTACTCTTCAGAATTTTTAAAAGCGTTGGTCTCGGCGATACCGAGGTAGAGTTTGTGCAGGGGGATGAGATTGCTCCACTCGATATAGGCATGTTTGACGAAGGGATTGATCTTGCTGGTGCTTCCGTAAGCATTGCTCTCGGACTCCAGGCGAAAACGCACCTTGATGGCTTCAGAGATGTTGTTTTCGTAGGTGAAATAGATGCGGCGGAATTGGAATGAGTTTCGGTCTCTTTCGGCCGGAGCGTTGTTTTCAAGATTGTAGCCATAGTCCGCAAAGACAACGCCATCGATTTTGGATGTGGTCTGCGCCTGGCTTGTGGTGATGGTCATTAGAACCATAGCCAGCAGGATCAGCGACGCTTTTTTCATCATTCCTCCTTGAGGATTGGTTCAATTCCCCGCAGTACAACTTTTTTATTGCGCTAAAAGATAGCAATCGGATGTTTCCTGAGCATGAAGCCCGTGTTAAGAAACGGTTAAGAAAGAAGAGGGGGGTTCCTGGGCATGCACAGCGCCCCCTGCGCCACGGAATGGGCGCAGAGGAGCAGTTGGCAAATGGGGAGCGGGCCGGGCTGTGTGATCAGACGCTCAAGCCCGGAGCATACGACAGGCCGCGAGGGGCGGCAATATATCTTTTGACTCCAACGGAAAATATTGTTAGATTATAAAGATTTTCTGATCCATCAAGCTGCTGACACAGGCCGCTCTGTTTTATATTTCTCCGTTCTGCATCTGCGAAAAAACTGATCAATCATGGGGAGTTCTTTTCAGCCGAGTTAAAAACAGGATGAAGCGATGAAGGAGCTGGAGATTCGCGAGATCATAGCCTCCAGAGTCCCCGGTTTTTTGGGAAAATATCCGCTTTTTGTCGAACGCCTCGTCATCCATTGCCTCGGCAGGCTGCTGCGGGAGGAGGAGATCAATTCCTGTATCCGCAAGCATGGCGAAGCCAGCGGGCTGGCTTTCATTGACGAGGTTTTCGAGGAGTTCAATTTTTCCTATTTTCTCTCGAGCATCGACCGTAACAAAATCCCGTCGGAAGGCAAGCTCATTGTGGTCGCCAACCATCCCCTGGGTGCGCTTGACGGTCTGGCCCTGTTGCGCGCCATCAGTGATGTGCGGGCGGATACGAAGATCATTACCAACGATGTGCTGATGGTCTTTGAAAATCTCGCCTCCCTCTTCCTCCCCTATAATGTCTTCTCGGCGCAAACCCAAAAGGAGCATGTGGCACGGATCGGAGAGTCCTTGCTGGCGGAAGAGGCGGTCCTTTTTATTCCTGCCGCGGAGGTCTCCCGGTTGACCTGGAAGGGCATTCGCGACCCCAAATGGCTCAATGGTCCCGTCTACTTTGCCAAAAAGTACGACGTGCCGGTTCTGCCGGTCTACGTCAAGGGCAGAAATTCGCTCCTCTTTTATCTGGTCTCGCTGCTCAACAAGAAATTTTCCACGCTTCTGCTTCCCCGCGAGATCTTTAACAAGCAGGGCAAGTCGCTGCGTTTTATCGTCGGGGATCCCATCCCCGGCGCAGTCTTCAAGTCCAGCCTGATCAAGAGCAGAGTCATGACCCGGCTCCTGCGCAAGCAGACCTATCTGCTGGCGCGCAAAAAACGCTCCACCATATTCAAAACAGAAAAGACGATCATCCATCCGGTCGACCGCAAACAGATAAAAAGCGAGCTGGCCTCCTCCACCCTGCTCGGCAGAACCAGCGATGGTAAAAAGATTTTTCTGGTCGAATTTGAAGGGGCTCATCGGGTGATGCGGGAGATCGCCCGCCTGCGGGAGCAAACCTTCCGCAAGGTCGGCGAGGGGACGGGATTGAAACTGGACCTGGACCGGTTCGACCGTTATTACCAGCACATCGTGCTCTGGGATGATGACGCTCTCGAGATTATCGGCTCCTACCGGGTGGGCAACTGCCGCCAGGTCATCAGCGGGCACGGGCTCGACGGGCTTTATACCAACACCCTTTTCAAATACAGCCCGGCCGCAGTGCCGATTCTCGAAGAGGCCCTCGAACTCGGCCGCAGTTTTGTGCAGATCAAGTACTGGAAGAGCAATGCTCTGGATTATCTCTGGCAGGGTATCGGTGCCTATGTCGTCAACCATCCGGAGGTCAATTATCTGCTGGGTCCGGTGAGCATCAGCAATAACTACACCGAGCAGGCCAAGGAGCTGCTGGTCTATTTCTATCAGACCTGGTTTCCCGGCGATCCGGCGCTTGCACCCCATGTCAGTCCCTTCCGGATCTCGCAGCTTCACCAGGAGGAACTGGCCGCACTCTTCCCGCGCAGGGATTTTCGCGAGGAGCTGCGCAAGCTCAAGGATGCGCTCAAGGTGTTCGGCTTTTCCATCCCCGTGCTCTACAAGCAGTATTCCGAGCTGTGCGAGGAGGGCGGAATCTCCTTCATCGATTTCGGTGTCGACAAGGATTTCGGCGGCTGTGTCGATGGCCTGATCCTGGTCCATCTCGATAAACTTAAGCAGAACAAGCGGGAGCGCTACATCACCATCAACCAGTGAGCCTGACCCGGATTCCGCAAACAGAAAATCGGTTTTTTTATCCATTGATTGGGTTGACATTCATTTAAAAAAGTGGTATTTTACATATCACTTTTTGGGCAGTAGAAGAGGACTCTCCCTTGCAAAACTTTTTACGAACCCTCTCCATTCTTCTTCTTTCAATTATTTTATGCGTACCGGCCGGTGCTCAGCCCACTCGCGACAACCGGCCGCGCAGCACGGCGCGCCTGCAAAAGAGCGCGATCGATGACTATTGGCACTATCACAGCGCCGGCAATCTCGGGTTGACCGTGACCAATTATGGCGTAATCGGCGAGGGCTATAATAACGTCAACCAGCCCTCCTGTATGTACAAACTGCATGCTGATAATGCCCGGGATCAGATCGAACATATGTCTTTTGGAGGGTTATGGGTCGGCGGCCGCGGCGGCCCTGACGGCATGGTGCATGTCTCCACTGCCATCGTCGACGGGGTCTTTGAGGCCGGCGAGGAGGGCTTTGAATTCACCAACACGGCCTCCGCCGGCGACACCATCCGTGTCCGTTCGACCATCGTCACCTCTCCCTATTTTTCACCTGAAGCCATCTCCCATCAGGATTTCGTCTCCACATTCAGCGACCTGAACACCCGCGTGCCGGGCACCGATTTCGAGATTCCCAATCATACGCCGCTCGGTTTGAGCGTTACGCTCGAGAGCTACGCCTGGAACTATCCCTATACCGACGCTTTTGTCATCCTCAACTATACCCTCACCAACGTCTCCCGGTACAGGATATCCGAACTCTATGCTGGCATCTGGGCCGACGCTGCGGTCGGCAACATGAACTATACCAGCATCTATGTCTCGGGCGGCGGCTGGTCGTGGTATGATAATTTCAACGGCTTCGACCAGGATTATGACATGGCCTACCAGTTCGACGCCGACGGCGATGACGGCTTTGCGGAGAGCTATTTCGGCCTCCGTTATCTGGGCTCCTCGCGGCGTCAGGATTCGGTGCAGGTCAACTATGATCAGTGGCGCTGGTCCTCGAGCTCTACCCTCGATTTTCCCGAGTACGTCATGCCCCTGACGGACGAAGGGCGTTATGAGGTGCTGCGCGGGCGGCACACGGGCAAGTATTACAACGATGTCACCAACGGCGGCATACCCACGGATCTCGCCAACCGCGGCAGCTGGATGCTGGTGCTGGGCGCCGGCTCGCTCGGCGATCTGGAGCCGGGTGCCTCCGCCCAGATCACCTTCGCGATTGTCTGCGGTCTCTGGGCAACCCGGGATGCCGCCGACTCGCCCGCCCGCCGCGCCAATCTGCGCCTCAATTCGGAGTGGGCCAAGATAGCCTATAATGGCGAGGATGTGGACGGCGATGGCAAACTCGATCCCGATGAGGATGTCAACCGCAACGGGATCCTCGATGGCGAAGAGGATCTCTATCGCACCGAACTGGACCTCAATGGCAACCGGCGCTGGGACGCCGGCGAGCCCATTTTCGGCGATGGCGACGGGGTGCTCGATATCGAAGAGGATGTCTACACCAACGCACTCAAAGGCATCGTCGCCGGCAACGGGGTCATTGACCGCTTTATCCTGCCCAGCCCGCCCCCCTCGCCCAATCTGCTGTTGATGCCGGGAGAGGGCGAGGTAACCCTTTTCTGGGATAATGTGCCCGAGCTCTATGAGGACCCGATAACCCGGGAGATCGATTTCGAAGGCTATCGTATCTACAGCTCGCCCAAGACAGCCGGATCCATGGAGGAGAGCACACTCCTGGCCGAATTCGACCGGATCAATGGCCTCAATTATGATACCGGCTTTACGGCCGTGCGCACCGATACCGTCATCGACGGCCACCGCTACCACTATCGCTTCACCAATCGCGATCTGCTCTCGGGTTGGCCCGGCGAATACTGGTTCGCCGTCACGGCTTTCGACCGCGGCAACCCCAAGAACCGGCTGCCCAGTCTGGAGAGCTCCGTCCTGGAGAACAAGACCTATGCCATCGTCGGTTCGCCGGCGCGCAAGGCGGGCAGCAGCCTGCCGGTGGGGGTTTTCCCCAATCCCTACCGCGGCCAGGCGATATGGGATGGCGACAGCGACCGCCAGCAAATGCTCTGGTTTTTCAACCTCCCGGCCGAGGCCGAGGTGCGCATCTACACCCTGGCAGGCGATGTCGTCGATGAATTCATCCATCACGGCGCCACCTACAAGGGCGAGGACGTCGAGCTCATGCAGCAACGGATCGGCGGCAGCAATACGGTGCTGCCGGGCGGCCTGCACGCCTGGGACCTGATCTCCGCCTTCGACCAGGCTATCGCCACCGGACTCTATTTCTTCAGCGTCAAGGATCTGCAGAGCGGCGAAATTCAGACCGGCAAATTTGTTGTGATCAAATAGACACAATCCGGCGGGGGGTGCATCATTAGAATAGAAAGGAGTCTCTTTTGAAGAGAATGTTACTGGTTATGCTGCTGTGCACAGCCCTGGGAACCTCCTGGGCGGCGATCACCCCGATTCGGGACATTCAGTACACGACGGATGCCACCGGCGATTCCCCCCTCAAGGGACAGATCGTCACCATCAGCGGCGTGGTCACCGGCGAGATCTATGCCTTCAAGAACAACTACTATTATGTCCAGGACGCCACAGCCCCCTGGTCCGGAGTCAAGGTGTACGACAAGACCCACTTTGCCGCCCAGGGCGACCGCGTCACCCTGACCGGCAAGGTGGAAGAGTACAAGGGTGTCACCGAGATCACCACGGTGACCGAGTTCACAGTCGACTCCACCGGCACGACCTGGATCACCCCTATGATGGTGACAACCGGTGAAATCGCCACCGGCGGCGCCAACGCCGAAGCCTATGAGGGCTGCCTCATCCATGTCGGCGCCTCCACCATCACCAATCCAAGTCTTGGTTATGGCGAGTGGCAGATCGATGACGGCTCCGGCCCCTGCCGGGTCGACGACGAAACCAAGTACTATTTCCTTCCCGCCAACTATACAGCGGTCCAGTCGGTCACCGGCATCCTCGATTTCGCCAACGGCGATACCAAGATCGAGCCGCGCCTGGCCAACGATGTGGTGGAAGAGGGACCCTATACCCGTCTGCAGCGCATCCAGCAGGTGCGCTACAGCGATCTGCTTAAAACCCCGACCCAGAACAACCGGGATTTCAGTTATATGCTCGACGACACTGTGACCGTCAAGGGCATCGTCACGATGCCGACCGGCCTCTGCTACGCTCGCGAGGGCATTAAATTCACTTTTGGCGAGCCGGAGGGCGGCCCCTGGTCGGCTATCCTCTCCTACAACCGGGATTCCACCGCATATCCCACTCTCTACGAGGGCGATGAGATCGAGATGACCGGTTATCTCTATGAGTACAGCAGGTCTCCCTCCAACATGACCGAATTTTTCATAACCAGCCCGATCAATATCCTCGACGCCGGCAAGCCCCTGCCCAAGGTCGATTCGCTCAAAACCGGCGACCTGCGCTGGCCGACCACGGCCGAACAGTGGGGCACGGTGATCGTGAAGGTGGGCAATACAGTGGTCACCAGCATCACCCCGCAGTACGAGTTGTTCGAGGTTGATGATGGCAGCGGCGGCATTCTCGTCGATGACGAATCGGACAGCATGCGCGGCTATCCGGATCCGGCCCTCAAGTCGATGTTCAAATCGATCACCGGCTGGGTCTATCACCACTACGGCTCCTATGCCGATTCCTCCGCCTACAAGCTGGAGCCCCTCTACCGGGACTGGCTGGAGATCGGAGCCGCCGGCCTGAGCATCAAGAACACCGGTCGCAGTCTGGCCGCCCCCACGCCCGCGCAGGGTGTGACGGTGACGACCACGCTGGACCCCGCGGCCATCGCCGCCGGCGCCAAGCTCTACTACAAGGTTAATGATGGCTCCTATTCCAGCCAGCCGATGGCCCTCAACGGAGGCGTCTACAGCGCCGAGATCCCCCCGCAGCCGGTCAACAGCCTGGTCAGCTATTACGTCGAAGCCACCGACAACACCGGCAAGCTGAGCTTTGATCCGCCCGATCAGGTAGCCGCCAACTATTCCTATGTCGTGCTGGAGGGTAATCCGACTCTGGCCCAGATCCAGTACACCCCCTGGCCCACCGCCGACAGCCCCTTCCAGGATTTCAATGTAGTAGTGGATGGCATTGTTACCGCTGATACGTTATTCTTCAGCAAGTACGGCGCCTACCCCATTCAGGATGCCGCCGGCGCCTGGAACGGCCTCTTCATTCTGGGCAATGTCCCCCGGCTGCAGCGCGGGGATCATGTCCGCGTCTATGGCAAGGTTGAGGATCACAACGAAGCCTATCTCTATAAATGGGAGGGCAACACCCAGATCATCGCCGACAGCGTCAGGATCATCGCCAGAAATGAGGCCCTGCCCGAGATCGCCGCAGTGGCGACCAATGATCTGAAGGACAAGAGCTCTTCGGCCGAGTCGTACGAAGGAGTGCTGGTGAAGATCCACAATGCCACGCTCACGTCGGTCAATTCGTATGATGTGACCGTCGATGACGGCAGCGGCCCCTGTCTGCTCGATGCCGACGCTTTTATCGGCCGTGATCAGGATCCCAATCCCAATTTCTACATCAACCGGACCGCTCAACTGCTGATTGTCAACGGCGATACGGTCAGGATCGGCGACCAGATCAATGTGGCCCAAGGGATTTTCCTCTTCAGCTTCGGCACTCACAAGATCGAAATCCGCAACCTGGGTGACATCGGCACAGTGACCGGCGTCAGGAATGCGGTGACAGCGCAGCCCCTCGAATTCGGTCTGGAGCAGAACTATCCCAATCCCTTCAATCCGGAGACGCGCCTCTACTTCCAGCTGCCGGCCTCTGAAGAGGTCAAGCTGATCATCTACAATACCCGCGGCCAGATTGTCCGCCATCTGGTCGAGAGCCGTTATGACGCAGGCCGCCACACCATCAACTGGGACGGCCGCGACAATGCCGGCAACAGGGTGCCAACGGGCGTCTATGTCTATCGCATCAAGGCCGGCGACCATATCGCTGCGCGCAAGATGACCCTGGTTAAGTAAGATCAAATTCATCAGGTCCGCCGGCGTTCAAGCCGGCGGACCTGAACGGTTTTGGATTCCAATTTGTTTTGTCCGGATGAAAATGAATTACAGACACGGCCTCCTGTTTCTCTTGCTGGCGCTCTTGACCGGGTGCGGGCTCAAGGATCCTTTCGGGGATGACCGCACTTCCCGGAAGCTGGGCAATCTGCCGCCGCAAACCCATCTCTTTCTTCATGTGACCCAGGAGCAGATCACCCGCAGCGATACGCTGTTCGACGGCACCATCCACACCCGGTTGTACACGACCGGGCTGGATACCACACCCAGCCGTCAGATCGTTCACTGGTGGGGTGACGATCCGGACGGCACGGTGGCCGGATACTATTATCAGTGGGATTACCAGAGTGAGCCGGTCTTTACCACTGTGGAGTATGATACATTTTACGTCCCGATCCGCAGCCAGTATGATGAATTCACCCTCAAGGTCTGGGCGGTGGATGACCAGGGACTGGAGGATCCGACCCCGGCCCAGCTCCGTTTTCCGGTCTTCAACACGCCGCCTTCCATCTCTTTCCGGCTCAACTCGAATCCGGTGATTACCGGCAATCCCAATGTCGTCGCCTATACTTTCCCGACGCGGACTTTTATCTGGGATGCCGCCGACGATGACGGCAAGGAGACCATCACTCATATCTATTATGCCCTTGACGACACCAGCAACTGGATTCCCCTGGCGGGGGATGCCGACCAGATCACCCTGCGGGATCTGGCTCCCGGCAGGCATCGCTTTTTCGTCAAGGCCCAGGATATCTCCGGAGCGACCAGCTCGACCCTCTCCTTCCCCAATCCAGCCGATTCCAACATGCCGCTGCATTGGGAGGTCAAGCCGGTGCAGGGGGAAATTTTGCTGGTCAACGATTTCGCCCAGGACCAGAGTCTCTACCAGGTGCAGGGTTTCTATTCCCAAATTCTTGACCAGCTGGTCGGCCCGGAGGGCTATTCGGTCTGGGAGATCGGCTCGAACACCACACCGCTGATCAATTCGCAGAACGCCTTGCCCCACTCCTCGATCGATATCGAGGCCTATCTGGCCTATTTCAGCAAGGTGATCTGGTTCTCCCATCTCGGCCGTCCCCATTTGACCGCCGCCGGTCAGGGGATCACCCGTTTTGCCGGCCGGGGCGGCAAAATCTTTATCACCAACGGCAATGAGGAGACGCCGGACAGCACCTGGACCTTCACCAGTCTGGAGTCGGTCTATCGTCTCAATCCCGGCGGCCGTCTGTTGGCCGGAGTCAATATCCTCGCCAGCTTCGGCACTCCGAAGGATCCCCAGCTCGATCTCAGCCTCGAGAAGCTGATCGGCAACCGCGTTTCCGCCCTGGTTCCCGGGGCCGGCGCCGATGTGGTCCTGCGCATGGAACCCGACAGCACAGCCGCAGTCACGGTGCCCTACAAGGGATCACCGCCCGTCGCCCTCCGTTACATGATCGGCCCGGGAGAGTGCATCTACTGCTCCGTGCCGCTCCATCTTTGCAACGGCAACGCCAACATGACAGAATTTTTCAGGTATATCCTCTTTGAAGAGTTCAACTGACAAGCCCATGAAAACAACCGGCAGGATCGTTCTCCTCATTCTCTTTCTGATCCTCTGCGCTTCCGGCGCCGGGGCTCAATCCTCCCTCATCCGGGGGCGCGTGATCGACAAGCGCACCAACGAGACCTTGCCGGGTGTCAATATCTCCGTGCCCGGGACCTACAAGGGAGCAGTGACCAACATGGACGGCGTTTATGAGATCCGCGGCCTCGCTCCCGGGGATTACGATCTCAAGGCCTCCATCATCGGTTATACCGTCCAGGTGCGCACGGGCATTCATGTCGCGCCGGAGAAAACCACCCAGGCCGATTTCGCGCTCGAGTCCACCGTGCTGGCCCTCGGCCAATCCGTTGAGGTCATCGGCCAGAAGCCCCTGTTCGAGGCCGACATCACCGCCTCCCAGCAGCATATCTCCTCCGAGGAGATCGGGCAGAAGGTGGTCGAGAGCGTCACGGACCTGGTCGGCGAGCAGCTCGGCGTCGTGGTTCAGGACAACAAGATCCATATCCGCGGCGGCCGCGCCGACGAAAGCCTCTATATTATCGACGGCCAGTCGGTCAAGGACCCGCTTTCGGGCTATTCCAATACCCTCTATGTCAACGCCGCGGCGGTCAAGGAGCTCAAGGTCATCACCGGCGGATTCGACGCGGAGTATGGTCAGGCCATGTCCGGCGTCGTCGATATCGAGACCAAGGAGGGGGAGGACCACTACTCGGGCGGCCTCTCCATCAAATCGGACAACTGGGGCAAGGGTTTTTTCCCCTCTTTCAATTCCGACATCGTCCAGCTCAACGTCGGCGGCCCCGAGCCCATCACCAGCAAGCTCTTTCCGGCGATCGGATTAAAGTTCCCCGGCAAGCTTGGGTTTTTCCTCAGCGCCTATGGTAATGTCAGCGATACCTATCTGCCGCGTGCGAGCAAGCTCTACCCCGCCAGAGCCGCCTATGAAAAACTGGCCCCGCGCCAGGAGAACGACTGGCATCTCATGGGCAAGCTCTCGTGGGATCTGGCAGCCGGCAAAAAGCTCTCGGTTTCTCATGACCGCTCGCTCAATATCAATCAGGCCTATTTCACCTCCCTGGCGACCGATATCGGCGGTTTCCCCTACCGTTATTCCAGGATGCTCGACAACTATAACACCCTGACCAAAGAAGCCAACCTGACCACACTGCAATGGGTCCATACCCTCAGCAGCCGCTCCTTTTACCGGATGAGCCTCTCGCGCTTTTTCACCAGCAACCATTCCGCCGTCCGCAACAAGCACTGGAGCGAGTATCAGGAAGAGCTCGATCTGGAACCCGTCATCTACTTTCCAGATTCCGAGGGCAACATCCGCACCCAGTACGGCGACGGTTTTTACGACACCGGCGACGCGGAGGGATGGTACGACTATTTCAGCGACAACTGGACCTTCAAGGGCGATATCACCACCCAGCCGAACGACAAACACTCCATCAAGGGCGGTTTCGAGGGACGGTATACCGACATGCAGGTGGTCGATATCAACGCCCCCTGGTACGGAGAGAGCGGACTGGGGCGCAATCACGACTACTTCCGCGTCTATCCCAACGACGGGGCTTTTTATGTTCAGGACCGGATCACCTATGACGGCATGATCGTCAATATCGGCCTGCGCTATGACTACTGGTTTCCAGGCAAATTCGTCGACGATGCGATCAGGGACACCAATACCGTGACCATCACCGACGCCGCGCGCACGAAATACATGGATGAGACCTTTGAGCTTTTCGGTTTGCGCGGTAAAAGCCATCTTTCGCCCCGCCTCGGTATCAGCCACCCGGTCACCGACAACGATGTGCTCTATCTCCACTACGGCCATTTCTCCCAGCAGCCCAAGGGACAGTATGTTTACGCCAAGCTGCGTTCGACCTCAGAGGCAACCTATCAGCTCTTCGGAAATCCCAACCTCAAGCCGACGACGACGGTAGCCTACGAGATCGGCATCAAGCACCGGTTCAACGCCAACCAGACCCTGGAGATCAAGGCCTATTACAAGGATATGTTCGACTATCCCACGTCGACCACAGTGCGCAAGTTCAGTCCGCGCTACGGCAACATCAGCTTCCTCATGTATGTCAATATGGATTACGCCCGCTCGCGCGGCATCGAAATGCGCTTCAGAAGGCGCTACAGCAAATTCCTCAGCGGCAATGTTGACTTTACCTACGCCCTGGCCACGGGCAAGAGCTCGACCCCGAACACCAATCTGCTCGTCGTCGCCGGCAAGGTATCGGAAAAACCTCTGGGCGAGAGCCGGTTGAGCTGGGACCGCCCCTACCGGCTCTCCACTGACCTCTATTTCGATATGCCGTCCAAGGCGAATATCCGCCTCTTCGGCCTCCGTTTGCCGGAAAAATGGGGCCTGACCATGCGCTGGGAATACGAATCGGGCAAGCGCTATCAGCGTATCATTGACGTGGCGAACAATATCTATCAGAAGGACGAGTACGGCGCGCTCTCCAAACCGTGGATGCGCGTTGATCTGAAATGGTACAAAGAGTTCGAAATTCTCAACACCAGGGTTGCCCTGTTAATCGAGGGCGAGAACATTTTTAATACCAAGGTGCCGCGCATCATCAATCCGGTCACCGGCCGGCCCTATCAACCGGGGGATGTCATTCCGGTCACCTGGTATGACGATCCCGATGACCTCCCGCCGGACAATCCCGCGCGTTATGACTGGCCGCGGCGGGTGATGACGGGTCTGGAAGTGCGGTTTTAAAGAAATTTTACCAGTGGCACGAGATACAGCTGCAAATAGATAAAGAGCTGAAGCTGCCTTGCGGCTTTCCCGGCGCCTTAACAAGAGTCAGTTTTCCAGTTTTACGACTCTAATGTATGTTCAATCCGACGATGAGTGAAACAAGTGACTAAAAAGGGCATTATACTATTCATCTTTGTGTTGATGGCCGGTTCGGCCGCAGCGCAGGGGCTGCTGCCCAGACTGGGCGAACAGCGCGCCGGAACGGCCTCGATGACCTTTCTCAAAATCGGCGTCGGGGCCCGCGCAGCGGCTATGGGCGGGGCCTATGTCGCCATGGCCAATGACGCCAGCGCCACCTACTGGAATCCGGCCGGACTGGTGCAGATCGGCCGCAACGAGCTGGTCGTCTCCCATCTCGACTGGCTGGTCGATGTCGATTTCGAATATCTGGGTTATGTTCATCAGCTCACCCGTACTATCGGTCTGGGCGGCTTTGTCGGCTATCTTCATTTCGCCGATATGCCGGTGACCACGGAGTACCATCCTTACGGCAACGGCGAGTATTTTTCCTACAACGATCTGGTCGCCGGAATGAGCGCTTCCCTGAAGATGACCGACCGCTTCTCTTTCGGCATCACCGTCAAGTACGTGCGCGAGCAGCTGGCCGAGCTGCATGCGGGGGGTGTCCTCCTCGATCTCGGCACCTACTACTGGACCGGCTACAAGACTCTGCGCATCGCCGCGGCGATGCGCAACTTCGGCAATGACATCGGCTCCGGGGGCACTTACATGCGCCGCAAATCGGGCGGCGAGACCGAGACCGCCTGGCAGTCCTATTCCCCTCCGACGCTGTTTACCCTTGGCGCTGCCATGGATCTGCTGCAGCGCAGCCACCACCTGCTCACCGGCAGCCTGCAGATGAACCATCCCATGGATGACCAGGAAAACCTGCTCATCGGCTGCGAATACCGCTACCGGAACCTTTTCTTCCTCCGCAGCGGTTACCGCGCCAATATGGATGAAAACCAGTGGACTTTTGGAGCCGGTGCCAAGTTCATTCTCAAGGGGGTCCATCTTAAAGTTGATTACGCTTACGCCGATTATACCCATTTAGCCATGTCGCAGCAGTTCACATTCGGATTTGAGTTTTAATGAAGAGACGTTATTACTACCTTGCCGCCCTCCTGGCCCTCGTCTGGGGGTGCGAAGAGAGCAAGATGCCCCTGCCGAGCCCCAGGAGCGCCAGCACTTCCTTTGGTGCCAACGATACCAGCTATGTCGAGCTCAATCCGGTTTGGGACAGCGCTTACCTGGGTGTCGCCCTGGAAGCTCCTGCCGACTTGACCATGAGCATGGACGGGACCCTGTTTCTCGCCGATGAGGGGGCGGACCGGATCCATGCTTTCAGCAAGGCCGGAACACTCCTGACCGGAGCCGGCCTCGATGGCCTTGCCCTGGCGAATCCTCGTGGTCTGGCTGTTGACAGCAAGCTCAATCTCCTCATAGTCAATGGCACCAACCGGCTCTTCATCTGGAATCAATTTTTGAACCGTGTGCGCATCGATTCGGTCGCCGAGTCCGGGCTCTATTACGACCGCGGGACCGGTGAGGAGATCACCCTCACCTTCGCCGAGTTGAGGGAGCGCGCGGCGGCCGGAGGAACGCTGCCGCAGCTGCGCCGTTACCTTTTCCGTTACGACCCCGCAAAAGTGGCCGCAGCCAGGGGGATCTATCAGGTCTACGAGGATCCGGAAGCGGCCGCCAGCTTTAATGGGGTTGCGGCGGGCAAATACGGCGAGGAGACGGTTTATCTAACTGAATCCAGCTTCGACCGGATCGTACAACTGCTCCTGGTCCCGGACATGGCGCTCAAGGGGAATGACCGGACCGTGCTTTTCCATTACACCGCGGAATTCACGAACAACGTGGCGGTCTATGGCTCGGGTTCCGGCACGGTGGACGATCCATGGGCCGTCACCACCGATGATGACGAGAATATCTACTTCACCCAGCTCGGAGGCAACTTCCGGGTGCAAAAACTGATCGCCGGGACGTTCAGTCCGCGCTATGTTCTTTATCAGCACGCCATCATGGATCTCGGCCGCTTTCAGAAGCCTTTTGATGTGGCTCTGGACGAGAGGGAAAACATCTTTGTCATGGATGGTGAGGGCGGCACGGTAAGCAAATATGCCAACAGCGGCGCCAGAGCCGGGCAGCTGCTCTCACTCGGGCAGAAGGGGCTGGCGCTCGCCAGTTTCAACGATGGCCGGGGGCTGCTGGCCAGTGACAATGTCGTTTATGTGGTGGAGCGCGGTGCAAAACGCATCCGGCGCTTTCAGTACTCGGTTTCGGAGTCCGATATCCCGGATGACGAAAAGGAGCCCTGATCCTGTCCTTAGCCTGAAAGGAGGTGCAGCGGCTATCTCTGCGATCGTTTGAATGTCAAGTGGAGGAAGTGCGGCTCAACAATTTTGCTAATTCCAGCTACAGCCAGTCCAAAGGAGGAGTGGATTTATGAAGCAATCAATTCGGGTTTTGCTCGCTCTCTGTTTTATATTTGTGCTCGTGAGCGGGTCTTTCGCTCAGACCGGCAAGATCACCGGTCGTGTGATCGATTCTGCGACCAAGCAGGAGCTGGTCGGAGCCAATGTCCAGGTGGTCGGCACCAGCCTGGGCGCGGTTTCCGATATGCGCGGCAATTATACGATCGTAGGTGTTCCGTCCGGCGACCAGAAACTCAAAGTCTCGTTCGTGGGGTATGAAGCCGCCGAGCGGGCTCTTCTGGTCACCGCCGGCAGGACCGCAACCGTCAATTTCAGCATGGCGCCGACCATGATCATGACGAAAGGCATCAGCATCTTCGCCGATCGCGCCAAGGAGCGTGAGACGCCGGTTGCCTTTACCAATATTCAGAAGCAGGAGATGGCCCAGCGGCTCGGCTCGCGCGAAATTCCCATGGTATTGACCACAACCCCGAGCGTCTATGCCACAACTTCAGGCGGCGGCGCCGGTGATGCCCGCGTCAACATTCGCGGTTTCGATCAGCGCAATGTGGCCATCATGATCAATGGTGTGCCGATCAACGATATGGAAAATGGCTGGGTCTACTGGTCCAACTGGGATGGTGTTTCCGACGCCACTTCGTCGATCCAGGTTCAGCGCGGCCTGAGCGCCGTCAATCTGGCCACCCCCTCCATCGGCGGCACGATGAATATCATCACCGATCCTTCCGTCCAGAAGGCCGGCATCACAGCGCGCCAGGAATATGGCACGGGCAATTTTTTAAAGTCGACCATCAGTGTCGCCAGCGGCCAGATTAATGACAAGTTCTCCGTCAACAGCACGGTCGTCGTCAAGCAGGGCAAGGGTATTGTTGACAAAACCTACACCAATGCCTGGGCCTACTATCTGGGCATGGCCTATAATATCAATGCCAACAACCGCCTGGAGCTCTATGCCCTGGGCGCTCCCCAGCGCCATGGTCAGCATACCAACAAGCAGAATGTCGGCGTTTTCAACAAGGAATTTGCCCTTGGCCTCGACGGCTACGATCCGGCGGCCGCTGAAAAATACGCCGAGTCGAGCTCCGGTCTGCTCTACAATCAGAACTGGAACTATGTGAATCCCTCCTATTCAGGCAGACAGTTCTACAACGGC
>Ga0116149_1003327_pt1 | contig 16705 bp, 9 predicted proteins | sample AD_UKC057_MetaG_FD_89787 | JGI IMG/M metagenome (GOLD analysis project Ga0116149, IMG submission 89787) | Active sludge microbial communities of municipal wastewater-treating anaerobic digesters from USA - AD_UKC057_MetaG | ecosystem: Engineered > Bioreactor > Anaerobic > Digestate | place: USA... | reverse complement strand
CATGTGTCGCAGCTATTGCAGGACGGGGTAGATAAGCCCAAGTGCCCCAGACTTCATGCTATCGTGACGCGCCGAGAGCCACACGCGGTTCGCATTTGTTTCAGCATACTCTAGGGTAGTAGAATAGAGACAGGTGGCATGTATGCAACGTGATCGCAATTTTCTGTTTGGGATCTTCGCGGTTCAACTCGGCAAGGTGACCCAGGCTCAGCTGATGGACGTCGCCGGGGCATGGGCCACCGACCCTTCCCGCAGCGTCGCCGACCGTCTTGTTCAGGGCGGCGCGCTTTCTGAACAGCTCCGTGAGCTCATAGACCGGCTCGTTGACGAAGCTATCCGCGCGCACGAAGGGGATACAGCCGCCACGCTGCAGACTTTCGGCGGAACAGAGCAAGTGAATGAGTCGTTTGGAGGCGCGCTTCTCCTGACCGATACCGATGGCGTCACGAAACCCGCCCCACCGTTGTTTCCAGAGCCTTCTCCGCAGACAGCCTCGCTTGCGGCAGTCTTTGAGGCGCCTGGCCGTTACACACATGTCAGCGAATACGGACGAGGCGGCATGGGGCGCGTCTTGCTCGTTCATGACGAGTCCCTGGGCCGGGATATCGCTCTCAAGGAACTCCTGCCGGCCGGAATCGGCGACGCAGACGCGACGGCGGCAAGCCCTATGCGCTTATCCATGCAGTACCTGGCCCGTTTCATCCAGGAAGCCCGGCTCACGGGTCAGCTCCAGCACCCGTCTATCGTGCCTGTTTACGAGTTGGGACGCAGGGCGGACGGAACGTTGTACTACACAATGAAGCTGGTTCGGGGAAGTCCTCTTTCCAGGGTTATTCGGGAAGCACAATCTCTGGGGCAGCGTCTCGGCATGATAAGCCAGTTTGCCGACCTCTGTCAGGCGATCGCTTATGCGCACAGCCGGGGCGTTATACACCGGGACATCAAGCCGGCAAACGTCCTGGTCGGCGAGTTCGGCGAGACCGTTGTGATCGATTGGGGCGTGGCCAAAGTGAAAGACCGCGAAGATGTTCATGCAGACGGTCTGGCCGAAACCATTCGCATGCTGAACCTGGGAGAGGATGTCGATCTCGCCAAGACGGGCTACGGCCACATAGTCGGTACGCCCGTCTACATGCCTCCCGAGCAGGCAGCGGGCGATCTCGAACAGGTCAATGAGCGCTCCGACGTCTACGGCTTGGGGGCCGTGCTCTATTCCATTCTTACGGGGCGGGCGCCATACGAGGGGGGCTCCACCGCTGACATCCTTCGGAAGGTGCGCCAGGAAGAGCCCGTGCCGGTCCCGGACCTTGCCCCCGAGACACCGGCGGAATTGGCCGCAATCTGCAAGCGCGCCATGGCCCGGGACCCAGCCAAACGGTACCAGTCCGCAAAAGAACTTGCTGATGAAGTCGAGCGGTTTCTTTCCGGAGCCCTGGTTCAGGCATATACATACTCCTTCGCGGACCACTTGCGGCGTTTCATCGGGCGCCATAAAGCCGCGGTTGCCACAGCCGGAATTGCCTGCATCATCTTGCTGACAATCGCCGGAGTCTATCACTTCCGGCTTACGGTGGCCCATCGCCGCGAGCGTGAACAGAGAATGGCCGCCGAAGCCGCCAACGAACGCCTTCTTTGGGAGAATTATGCCGTCAGTCTCACGGCCGCACAGAAGCACATGACGGACCGGCAGTACGAGACCGCGTCGCAGCTTCTCGACAAATGCCCCGCCCAACACCGAAACTGGGAGTGGGGGTTGCTCAAGCGCGCCTGCCAGCCCGAATTGTGGCATCTTGGCGACGAAGATGTCCCGGAAGACACCTACGGAATGAATGGGCGCGTGGTTTTCAGCCCCGACGGACGCTACGTGCTGAATAAGCGGTTCTTCAGTGGACTCTATCACATCTATGACCTTCTCGAGGCGAAAAACGTTTACGTGGCGCGTGAATCCGAACTCCCAAGCGCGCGCCTTGGATGGATCGAAACCTGCCGCTTCCTTCCTGACGGAACTGCTTTCACAACGACGCTCGACTCCCATCGGGTGAAACTTCGCCGTATCGCCGACGATGCGTCCCTGGCGGTATTTGACGCCGGAAGCAGCGAGATTCGGTACCTGTCCTTCACCCCCGACGGCTCGCGTGCCGCAGGGCTTGTTGTCGACCAGAGCCCTTGGCATGGGATTGTTCTTTGGGACACCGCCTCGGGAAAGGAACTCAGGCGTTTTGACTTGGCCCCCATCCAGGACCCCTCGTATTACGCCCGGGAAGATGGCGGCCGTTGGGACCGGTTCCTCTCCAGACAAGCCGGCCAGCTTCTGGGCTTCTTCAGAGACGGACGCCGCGTCGTCATTCTCGACAACCAGCTCGGCGTGCTCGATGTGGAATCTGGGGAAAGAACCAATGTTGGCGCATGCACTGCGGTCGCCGCATTTGCACCCGAGAGCGGCATCGCCGTCATGCGGAACCCTTCCGGGAATCTCGAAGTCTGGCAGATGGAGTCCATTACCCGCCTGAACACCATTCAGGAGGATTTTGGACAAATTGGGGACCTGGCATTGAGCCCCGACGGTACGTTATTGGCGGCGGCGGGCCCCTCGCTGCAACTTTGGGACGTCGCCGCGGGCCGCAAACGCTACGAGACGCCCCATTCCGTCCGGTCCCTGATGTTCAGTCCGAATAGCAAGGCGTTCCTCGCTATCTCGGACGGCCGATACGGCTGTTTTGACATCTGGGATGCAACACGCATCCGCGACATGGAGACCATCCCCTTTACTCTGGAAACCGGCGAATCCTCGTCGATTGAAATGAAAGAAGTCCTCGGCGCCCAGCCCGTGTATGCCTACAATGCACGCGGCACGCGCATGGCTTCAGTAGCCGGCGGAGAAAACCTGGTTCTTTGGCAGGTGCCGTCATTCAGGCGCGAAGCGTCTTGGCGAATCGGCGGACGAAAGATCCTTTGCGTCGCGTTCAGTCCTGACGACGAGCGCGTGGCCACCGCGACACCTGATGAAGTTGCCGTCTGGGATATTGATACGAAAGAGAAGTTGTTAGCCATTCCCTCGGAACACGAATACTACATGAAATGCTGCGCATTCTCAGCGTCAGGAGCGCGTTTGGCTATCGGGAGAGCGTCCACGAAAGGAGTCAGCGACGCTGGCGTCAATTGCGCATGGGTCGTGGATGCGGCCTCCGGCGAACGCATCTACACGGTCTCAGGACATCCCGGCGCCTGTAACATGGTCCAATTCAGCCCGGATGATCGGTGGCTTCTCACCGGGACCTACGGGTCGCCTTCTGTTCCCGGCGATATCTCATTGCGCATCTGGGACGCTGCTACGGGGACCGAGCTTGTGGGGACCATCGACCGGCTGAACTGGCCGTGGCATGCTTCCTTCTCGCCCGATAATACCAAGATGCTCGTGGTGGGACTGAGTATCGAGCCGGTCCTCTGGGATTTCGAAGCCCAGCGCGAAGTGTATCGCGTCAAGAGTGGGAGCGCCCGGCAAGTCATCTTCCACCCTGACGGCGAACGGTTTGCCGTCGTCCGGACGCCCGGAGTGGCAATTCATGCCGTCAAGGATGGCCGTGAACTGTGCTCATACCCGTTCGGCAAGCTCCCGGGAACCTTCACCCTGGACGGGCAGTCATTCATCTGCAGATATGATGCCGAGAATATGCTCATCCTCCATGCTTCCGATTGGACGGTGGCAGACAGAGAAACGGAGTTCCGCAAGGGCCTCGCGGAAGTTCAGGAACTCCTCCAGTTGCGGCCGGCATCGCGAAGCACTCCCTGAGCCCTCCGCAGCCCCGCCTCCGGGCCCGGGAAGCGCGAGCAATGCTCACGTTCGCGCCACTCAAGAGACGCCCAGGACATGAAGCATCCTGGCAGGTCTGGCGCCAGGTGTTTCGCGCCGTTTGGGAGATTCCAATTCGTGTCCTCGCATGTAGCCCTCTCATCAAGAATGGCTGAAAATGTACCCCCTGATCTAGTATGCTTCCGCGCGGACAATGCGATATCCAAAGACCAGGATGACAGCAAGCAAAGAGACGTGCATGAAGGCGATCAATGCGAGCTGCAACGCCGGGTTTCGGCTCTGATAGGCAGGCCAATGTGACCTGGTTCTCCGGAAACCGCAAACCCAGAGGCAATCGGAAGCCTGCGAAGAGGGGTAATAGCCGTGGCGCGTCGACAACGGACTGGCCATGCACGTGAGGAATCCGGGGTGTCTCCCACGGCGCAGGGACCGTTTGCGGGGGCAATCCTGATTGGGACGGGCTTGTTCCTGCTGACGCTGGCCGTGTATTGGCCATCGCTGAGGCATGATTTTATTGAGCAATTTGATGACAACCTGTACGTGACCCGGAACGCGTACGTCCAGCAGGGCATCACACCCGACGGCCTGCGGTGGGCGCTCACGGCTTCAGTGGCGTGGAACTGGCATCCCCTGACCGTACTCTCCCACATGCTCGACGTCGAGCTGTACGGCCTGAATCCCTGGGGCCACCATTTCACCAATATCCTCCTCCATGCTGCCGCGGCGGTGCTGTTGTTTGTGCTGCTGTTCCGGCTTACGGAATCCATGTGGGCCAGCGCGTTCGTCGCAGCCCTTTTCGCGCTGCATCCGATGCACGTCGAGTCGGTGGCCTGGATCGCCGAGCGCAAAGACGTACTGAGCGCCTGTTTGTGGTTCCTGACGACGCTGGCCTATGTTCACTACACCCGCGCTCCCAGTCTGCCGCGGAAAGGGGCGGTGATCGCGCTCTGCGCGCTTGGCCTGACGGCAAAACCCATGCTTGTTACAGTGCCGTTCACCCTGCTTCTGCTGGATTACTGGCCCTTGGGGCGGTTTCACCAGACTCAGCCCGGCGAATCGCCGTCCGACAAGTTCCTCGCACTGATCACGGAGAAGCTGCCCCTTTTCGCCTTGTCGCTGGCAGCGGCCGTTGTGACGCTCCTGGTGCAGCACGCCCAGGGCGCGACGGAAAGAGCAAACCTCTTGCCGGTGGAAGCCCGAATCGCGAACGCCCTGGTTTCGTATGTGGCCTATATTGTCAAGCTCGTGTGGCTCACCGACTACGCCCTCATTTATCCGCACCCGGAGACATCGCTGCCGCTGTGGCAGTTCCTCGGCTCAACGCTGATCATTGCCACGGTCACGGCGATTGTCTTGTGGCAAGCCTCGCGGCGGCCGCATTTCATCGTGGGTTGGCTCTGGTACCTTGGCACCCTCGTCCCGGTGATTGGCATTATCCAAGTGGGCATGCAGGCCATGGCGGACCGGTATAGCTACATCCCATCGATCGGGCTTTTCATCATGCTTGTGTGGGGGGTGGCTCCTCTGGCCAAGACACACCTCGGCAAACCGGCGCTCACGGCCTGCGGCATTGTCCTGTTGGTTGCCCTTGCCATTGGCACGCGGTTTCAACTCGAACACTGGCGGGACAGCGAAACAATCTTACGGCACACCATCAGAGTCACGAAGGACAACTTCTTTGCCAACTACCTGCTCGGTACATGCTTGTCTGAACAGGGCCGGTTCGGCGAGGCCGAGAACTGCTTCGCTGAGGCTCATCGAGTGTTTTCAGACTCCCCGCTGATCCTTCAAGACCTCGGGAAAGCCCGGCTGGCCCAAGGCAGGTTTGCCGCGGCGTACGAGTGCTATGAGGAAATCGACGGTTTGGTCCCCGGCCGCCCCGATGTGCGGTACACGATGGGCACCATCCTTGAGAAGATGGGCAAAACCGAAGAGGCGGCAAAGATATTCGAGGAAGTCATCGACGAGTACCGGGCGGCCCTGAAGGCAAGGCCGGACGATGCCTGGTCGATGTTCAACTTGGCGACTGCCCTCGAGCACGTGGGAAGGCGCGATGAAGCTCTGCCGTTGTACAGGGAGGCGCTCCAACTCCAACCGGACCTCCTTCCGGCACGCGAAGCGGAGGCGCTTCTGAACACCAAGACGGGCCAGCAATAAAACCTCCGGAGGTCCAGATGTATCGTGACAAAAAGGTGGTGGTGGTCATGCCCGCATACAACGCAGCCCGCACCTTGCGCGAAACGTACAATGAGGTGGTCGAACAGGGGGTGGTGGACCTGGTGATCGTGGTCGATGACGCCAGCCAGGACGAAACTACCGCCATCGCCAGGACGTTGGCGAACGCAAAGGTCTTCACCCACGATGCCAACCGCGGTTACGGGGCGAATCAGAAGACCTGCTACAAGCTTGCACTGCAAGAAGGCGCTGACGTGATCATCATGGTTCATCCGGACTACCAGTACACGCCCAAGCTGATTCCCGCAATGGTCGCACTGATTGCCAACGGACTCTATCGGTGCGTGCTCGGTTCCAGGATACTTGGGGGCTACGCGGTCAGGGGAGGCATGCCGCTCTGGAAGTATGTATCCAACCGGATTCTTACCCTTATTGAGAACATTCTTCTTGGCGCAAAACTCTCCGAATACCATACCGGCTACAGGGCGTTTTCGAGAGATATCCTCGAACGGCTCCCTATCGAAAACAATTCCGATGATTTTGTTTTTGACAACCAGGTGCTGGCGCAAATACTGAGTTTGGGGGTCCAGATCGCCGAAATCACCTGTCCGACGAAGTATTTCCCGGACGCATCATCAATTGACTTCCGCCGAAGCCTCAAATATGGGTGTGGATGCCTCCTGACGGCCCTGACCTTTCGCCTGGCCAAGATGAACCTTATCACCTCAAAACTCGTGCCCAGACTATGATGAGCGCTTCTGCGCGGCGCCGCGACGCCGCGTCAAATGGCTCGCTTCCACAGTACGCGACAAGTACGGAAAGTGCGGCACGCCCTTTTGATTCCCTGCGCGGATTTGTCGTACGATCGCTTCCCGGAACTTTCCCTAAGACCGGTTAACACAGGCCCCGATAGTTCAGTGGATAGAACGAAGCCCTCCTAAGGCTTAAACGCAGGTTCGATTCCTGCTCGGGGCGCCATTGCGTTACGGATATCCCAGCGGGATAATGGCATTGTTACCGCATGGTCACGCGTGAGAGGTCGACGTGGGGTTCTTTTCTGCCGGACGTGTGCCGGAGGGTGCGGAGCCATGGAACCAAATCCGAAATGCCTGCGGGAATGCGAGAGGATCCTTCCGTCCAAAGTCATTGAGCGAATAGACGCCGCCGTGAAGGCTGTGGTCGACGCGAAACAGCGGGGCGGCAAAGTGATTGTGGTGACGGGAAGCGGTCCGAATGTCCATGAGGGGGTCACCACGCTTGTTGCCGAGTTGATGCGCGTGGGAATCGTTGACGGCGTCTCAACGAGTTCCGCGGTCATAGCTCATGAACTCGGCGGTGTGCTGGACCGCGTGAAGCGGGTTGACGGGGCAAGTCTGGGCATCGAACCGAGCCTGCTTCCTCGTGGAGGCCATTTCGAGCAAACCGTCTTGTCTCGGGAGGCTCTGGACGCGATCCGGAATCTGGTTCCGTTCGACGACAACTTGTGGGAGCGGCTTGACGCTGCCCCCGGCACAACCATCATAAAGGCTGCCGGCAATCTTGGGTATCCCATGGGCCTTTACATCGAGCGAATCGCGCGCGATGTTCAGGCCTTAGCGCAGTCGCATCGGAGGTCTTTCGAGGAAACCGCCGGTTTGGGCGCGGATCCTCGTACCATGCTCGGCGCCGGCGCGGCGCGGGGTCTTCCCGTTGTTGTCACCATCCCGCAATTGGTCGGAGGGGGCGCAGTGGGACTGGCCATAGGGGATACCATCACCATTACCGAGCGGGCAAAGCGTCTTGCGGCGATGCTCGAATCCGCCGATGTCATCATCGAGTCCGCCGTCGCGCTGACCCAGGAGGTTCACGACGGCCCGTTCGAGACGTATACGGGCCATGGTCTCTGGGCAAGTTGGGGGGGCCACAGTACGTACTCTCTCGAAGGCAAAACGCTTGTCCGGATTGACCTGGACCCGGCCCTCGAAACGGTGTGGCAGTCGGAACGCGGGAATTCGGCGGTGCAGGAGGCTATTGACAAGGGTTTGCCGAAGACGAAGCTGTTCAAGACGCCGTTTCGGATGGAAATGTCGGGTTTCGCGCGCTTGGAGGGGAGTTTGCCCATTACGGCCGACATCGGCGCCGTCTGGCCTGTCATGGCTTCGCGAATCGCGCAACAACTCGGAATCGAACTCGAGTTTATGTCCTACCCACAGCATACGGAAGCAGGAAAGGAGATGCGTGACTGGATAGTCGAGCATGTTGCGGCATTCAACCGGGGGAAAATGATGGCCGCGGTTTGTGCCTCGGTATCGTGAGAACAAAGCGCCCCAGCGTTTATTCATGGTGTTCTCGCGCCGGGCCGGATGCGCTGCCGTTGGTACGATAAGGAGCCGATTCGACTGGGAGAAGACGAGGGCCGCGCCTTCCCGAGCATCCACGTCTCGAAGCCGCGGCGCCAATGAAAGGAGCTCGCAATGCGGAACCGACTTTCCTTTTTCATCTTGGCCGTTCTCATGACATTCCCGGGGGTTGTCGCCGAGGGGGAGGGCTACAAGGCTTCCATTACCCAGGGGGATGTGGAGATCCCCGTCATAGTGGTCTCAGGCAGTCCGTTCGAAATGGGGAAGAGTCTCGGGGAACTGACCGCGGACGCTTCCAAAGCCCTCTTGCAACAATTCGTCGCCGTGTGTCAGACGGGCGAGCCAGAAAAGTACTCGGACGCCCAGTTGGACGCCGCCTGGGAGGCGGTCGCACCCCACACCGACCCGCGCTTCAAAGAGGAAATGAAGGGGCTGGCGGAGGGAGCTGGAATCCCCCTTGAGCTGATCCAGCGCGCCCACATGCTTCCGGTAGTCTCCGAATACTCGTGCAGCAGCATCGCCGCCTGGGGCCCAGCCACCAAAGATGGACACCTGTATCAAACGCGCAATCTGGATTGGGATATGCAGGTCGGCGCTCACAAGTTCCCGTGCATCGTCATTTACCGGCCCTCCGCCGGGATCGCCCATGTCAATGTCAGCTTTGCCGGGTATATCGGTTCGAATACGGGCCTGAGCACGGCAGGCATTGCCCTTGCTGAGATGGGAGACTCGCCTTCCAGCGAGTATCCCTATGACGTGAACGGAGAACATTTCACGACGCTGTTCCGCAGAGTCATGTATGACGCCAAGAACCTCGATGAGGCCGTGGCCATGTTCAAGTCCGCGAAGCGTATCAAGCGCTACCATTATGTTGTTGGCGATGGTAAGAACATGTGTGCGGTCAAAATGCTTGCCCACGCGCCCAATCTGAGGATCTGGAAAGACAACGATCCGACAGACGAACTTGCCCCGAACATCATGGAACATGTGGTCTACCAGGACGAAGGCCGCGGCGCTTTTCCCATGATCAAGGAAAGGTACGACGAGATTACGGCGGAAGATATGATCAAAATGGCATGCAGCATCCCCATCAAGGGAGGGAATGTGCTTGATGTCGTGTATGACGCAACCTCCCTCGAGTTGTGGGTCTCGTATGCCAAAGACGAGACCGAGGCCTACCTGCGGCCGTTCGTCCATCTCGATATCAAGCAATACCTGAAATAGGAGGTCTCGGACATCGGCCTCTGAATCGAGCGTGTCCCTGCGTTGGAATGCGCCGCTTGACTCGTGGAAGGCGTTGAATTACTGTGCTAAGGGATTAGGGCAGTTTTCCCCGGCCGCCAGCTCAGCAAGGAGGGGATAGACAAAAGGGACGTTGGGAATAGGCAAGGAGCACTCGCCGCCTGGTGCCGGGGACACCCGGTTGCTGCCCTCAGCCGGAGCATTCGACATATTCTCATGAATAACGACCAAACAGAACCGTTTGCCGAAGATATTTCAGCAACCGAAGACACCCACCGCATCGAATGTGGATGTGGGCACATTCTGGAGGTCCACGATGATGACTTGGGACGAACGCTCCGGTGTCCCGCCTGCGACGGTCTCGTCTATCTCGCGCATGAACTCGTGTCACCGGTTTCCCCTCCCAAGGTTACACGCCACTACAGCGACGACGAGGTGCCTGCCGACCTGAAACCCGGTGACCGTTTCATGGCGACCTATGAGGTGCGGGAACTCATTGGCCGGGGCGGCATGGCCTATGTGCACCGCGTTCATCACAAAGGGTGGGGGATTGATCTCGCTCTAAAAACACCCAAGCCAGACTTGGTGCTCAGAAACGATTGGCAACGCGATTTCGAGCGCGAATGCGAGACATGGGTGGGGCTTACACCCCATCCAAACGTGGTTCGGTGTCACTATGTCCGCCGTCTGGGAGGGATCCCGCGGCTGTTTCTCGAGTTTGTGCCGGGCGGGTCCCTGGTCCATTGGGCCCGTAAGAACCTGCTGTATCGCGGGGATTCGGGCGAAGTGTTGAAGCGAGTTCTGGATGTCGCCATGCAGGTCGCATGGGGCTTGAACCATGCCCATGAACAGGGATTGATTCATCAGGATGTGAAGCCTGGAAATATCCTGATGACCCTGAACGGCCAGGCAAAAGTGACGGACTTCGGTCTCATGCGTGCCTTTGGCGGAAGCAACGCCGGCCCTAGTTTCTATCCCACCTCAGGCACCCCCCCGTATAGTGCGCCGGAACAGGGTCCGCATACCCCGCCGAGCCATCTTGCCGATATTTGGGGATGGGGTGCGAGCCTGTTCGAGATGTTCGTGGGCACCCCGAGATGGTCGAACTCCCAAGAGCTCCTGCAGCTCTTTGAAGAATACCTCGCCAATCGTCTCGAACGGCCGCGGATCGCGCATATTCCAGAACCTCTTGCCGACCTTCTCAAGAATTGTTTTCGCGAGAGACCGCAAGACCGTCCCGGAAGCATGCAAAGCGTGATCGAGGCCCTTCGGGAAGTCTACCAGTGGACCGTCGGCGTTCCCTACGAGCGCGAGCATCCTCATCCCGTGTTGGCATCCGCGGGAGTGCTGAATAACCGCGCGATTTCACTTTTCGAGCTTGGGAAGCAACAAGAAGCAGAGACCCTTTGGCAACAGGCCCTCGCGTTGACCCCTGACCATCTGGAATCGCGGTTTAACAACCTCTTGTATGAATGGCGTACGGGTCGCTGCACGGATATTGCCGTCATACGTTCACTGATGGAGCTGCTCGAAGAGAAAAAGAGAAGTCCCAAGGTCCGTTATCTTCTTGCCCGGATCATGCTGGAATGGGGGGATTGCCGCGTAGCCGCGGATATTCTGCACCGCATCGAGGTTTCTCCGCAGAACATGCGCGAGATCGACGTGGCCCTTGGAGCGACCAAAGAGGCCCTCGAAGATACCCGGGGCCTGGTCGCGGAATTCGGGCAAGATGCGCGCACCGTGAAGGCCATCTGCCTTCTGGAAGACGGCCGCTTGGGTCTTGTAGGAAAACAAGACGGGTCGGTGGAATGTTGGAACCCCTTTGCCGGGGAATGTCTAAAAACCTTTGAAGCTCACCCGGGCGGGGTCTTTGCCCTCGCTTGCTCGTATGACAACCGCACACTGGTTTCCGGCGGCGCGGACGGCATGGTCAAGCTCTGGGAATTGCCTGACTGCGCGTTGATAGCATCTTTCTCAGGCCACGGAGGGCCGGTACGCGGAGTCGCTGTCGACAGGGAAGTCACCATGGTGGTCTCGGGGAGCCAAGACCACACGGTGCGCGTCTGGCGAGTGGAAACGGGTGAGTGCATGAACGTTCTCGAGGGGCATACCGCGGGAGTGAATGCCGTCGCGCTGGATGCCGCGGGAGTCTATGCACTGTCGGGAGGCCGCGACGCGACCGCCAAAGTCTGGAATCTCCGCGAAGCGAACTGCCTGCGTACCCTGAAGGGCCACACGCACCGGATTCACGCCGTATGCCTCAGCGAAGATGCCCGCCTCGCCGTGACCGCAAGCCGGGACCGCCACGTCGTGTTGTGGAACACCGACTCCGGCGAACCGTTGCGCACCCTTCACGGGCACGTCACGGAAGCCTATTCCGCGGCCTTTACCCGCGACAAGGCCCACGTGTTTACAGGAAGCCGCCAAGGCACGTTGAGACTCTGGAATGCCGATACGGGCCAGTGCCTTCACACATTCAACGGCGGCGCGCCTGCCCATTTGGAACGCACGGGGACGTATGCTCTTTCCTCAAGCAGGAACGGTCCCCTTAAATTCTGGCGGGTCTCCTGTGCGCGCCGTTTCTTGCCCGCTACGTTCGCGCCCAGCCTCGAGGAGTAAGCAATTCGGGGCCGTCCCGCATCAGAGAGCTCTAGATTTCTTCGCCGCTCCCGAGGGCTTCGAGCGTACTGCGCGCTTCGATGGTTTGCGCGTGGTATTTCCCCAGGCATTCCTCGTAGATGGACAATGACTTCATGACGTTTCCCACAGCGCGCGCTGTGTCTCCCATGTCGCGATACACCAGCCCCATGCCGAGAAGGTCGCGCGCAACGTCCGGGTGGCGGCTCCCATGCTCGCGCATATCCGCCGTCATGGCTGCCTTGAACCCCTCCAGAGCCTTCTCGTGGTCGCCCAGAGCGCGATTGACGGCGCCCGTGCGATACTGGAGCGTACCTATGCGGACCTTCTTTGTGGCCAGCTTCTGTTCGAGTTCAAGAGCGCGGACAAAGCATGCTTGTGCCCCTGTAAGGTTGCCCGACAGCTCCAAAGCGTCTCCACAGTCCATCAGGCTCGAAACCAGTTCCGGATTCTCGGCTCCTCCTGCTTCCTCCTGCATCCGGCAGATTTGCTCATAGCATTTCGCCGCTCCGAAGGGATCTCCCTGGGCGCTCAGGACCCGAGCAAGTTGAGCAAGGATCCGTACCTGCATCTGGTTGTTCGCCGAGGCCGCACGGCAAATCATGAGCGCTTCTTCAAGAGATTTTCGCGCCTCCGGGTACCGTCTCTCGATACGATAGGCGTTGCCCAATTCATAGAGGCTTTCGGCCAGAGGTTCGCCGGCGGGATGGTTCAGTTTTCGTTGCAGCGCGACACAGGTCTGGAGGTGTTCGAGCGCGGCGCCTGCTTCTCCAGCGCGGAGAAGCGAGCGCCCGAGGTTCCGTGAATACAGTGCAATGGCTTTCTCATTCGGCGGGCTGCTCAACAACGCGCAACGAAGGGCTTCCTCGAAACATCGCCGGGCGCCCTTCCCATCCCCGCGTTTGCCGAGGATACGGCCAAGACTGTAGAGACATTCGTGCACGTACGGATGGGTTTGACCCAGGGCGTCCGCATAGACGCGCAGGGCGCGCCGGTAGGTTCGTTCCATCTCGCGCTCGTCTTTGCTGTCCTCGGCAACAGTCACCAGGTTGCGCATGGCCATGGCCAACATGTGATCGGCTGGGCCGTAAGCGTCTTTGATGATGCGGATCGCCCGGCGGAACGCCTCGCGGGCCTCGTCAAGCCGGCCGGTTTCACGGTACACGACCCCGAGATTGTTGATGCGCACAGCTACCTTGGGGTGGTCAGCGCCTTCTACCATCTCGCCGCACGCAATAGCATGCAGGTAGTACTTGATGGCCTCTTCGCCTTGGCCGCACGCGCGAAGGTACAGACCAACCTGGTTCAAAAGCCGCCCCGCGTTGTCCAGAGAACAGCCTAGGTGCTCCGCCCATGTCGCCACCGCCGACGCATGCCCCAGCAGGCGGGTGCACAGAACGTCGAATTGTTTGTGTTCTTCCTTGAAAGGAAAGACGCTTGCCATAAAGCTCAGCGCAGCATCGCACCAAGGCTGCTTCTTGTCTGCGGGCAGCACAGACACAAACCGTTCCTGCAACAATGCCGGAACCGCAAAAGCGGAGCGTCCCGCCTGAGCAAGACCCGCAGAGGACATGACGTCTACGAGTGCCTGGAAAATCTTCTTGTCGGTGAGCCCGAGGTTCAACGGCTGCGGCAAATGCATGACGCCGTCGAGCAGCATGCTCGCATAAATGGGCTGGGGGCCCATAAAACCCGACAGAGCGAACAGACTGGCTGCCAGATTCTCGGTTTCCCAGAAAGCGGCAAGGATACCCTTCAGCAAATGGTCAAGACAGAACCCTATGTTGGCCCCCCCCACGGAAGCAGGTTCTTCGCTCAACTGCACCAATGCCCTCCGCAGCGCTTCCTTCCGCAATGGGGCAATCCGGCTGCAACCCGCGTACAGGTGGAGCAGAAGCGGGACGCCCCCCAGATGAAACGCGCATTCCTCGTCAACAGCGTTCGAAATCTTGCCCAGGCGGGCAGCAAGAAACGCGTGGGACTCGTCGGTACGCAGATCCGGGATCGGCACAGCGTTCTCAGGAGCCGGCCAGTTGTCCTGGTAGGAAGTCATGAGCACGCAGGCGTCGGCGTCCTCCGGGATAAGGGCATCGACGGCTTGCGGATGGATGACGCTATCGAAGACCAGGAGACAGCGCGAGTCATGTGCCAGACGGTTCCTCACCGCAGCAGTCATGACATCCTGGACGCCTGATTCCGCTTCCGGAAGGTCAAGGGGAAAAGCAATCGAGGCGAACAACCCCGGTACGGCAGCTGCGCACCCCCCGGGAATCCACCACACACTATCAAAATCTCCCCGGCACAGATGGGCTACTTCGACAGCGAACTCCGTCTGACATTGGGTTCGGGGGCGCGACGGCGTCCCCGTAATCGCGAGCCTCCGGCTCTCGAGGAGCCTGTCGCGGATGGACTCCAGCAGCCCGCGCTGAGTAGCGAAGGCGGCATTCGAAGCAAAAGGCATGTTCGTCAACAGACCGGCTGCGTTGGGGGGAGTCCCATTTGGGCTCTCGTGATCTGACTCGTTCATCACCCGGATTCGCCCTCCCCCAAAACTGCACACAGGGCCCCACCGAAACGCAGCCAGGAAATGCTCGCTCGCATACGGATGCTACTCTTCTTGCCTGTCCCACACGCATAAATTGTGTATAAACAGCGGGCAATATGCAATCACGAATTTGCAGGAAAGCGCCCGCCGGCCAGCATTCGAATCTCACAGCGTCTGTTTCTAGAGCTAGCTGCAGGCTATATATCGACAGATAGTCATGGAGCTACCAAAAAGGGCAACGCAGGATACGCCGAGCCCCCATTCGTCCGCGCCCCATGTTTGATGCGCTGTGACTTGGGCAGCCTTTACCGAATCGCTCGGGGCACGATTTCAAAGAGATGTTCCCTGTTTTGGGCTTCTATAATCCCGACAAAGAGTTATGAAAATGTGTATACGCGTTACCCATGAGAGCTGACGACGGGCACTAAGAGGTTGAGCTACAGTCACTTAGGAGGACAATAGGAATTTCGCTGAGGGTATTGCCAAAACTGACGAATAGTCGTAAAATGTGTCCATGGCCACTATGTCACCCAAACAGCGCGAGATGCAGGAGCGGGGAGTAGCACTTCTCGATGCTGCTCGGACCATACTTCTGCGTCGCGGATATCACGGATTGACGATGGCGCGCATCGCCCAGGCCGTTGACTGCGCGAAGGCCACGGTGTATCAGCATTTCCCCTGTAAAGAGGAAATCATCATCGCTCTGGCGTACCGGAGTATCTGGCTGCAGGGCGCTCTTGTCGAGCGGGCGGCCCGGTTCCAGGGACGTACCCGGGAAAGAATGCTCGCCATAGGCGAAGCGACGCAGTTATTTGCCCGTCTCCATCCGGATGATACCCGCATCTTCCAATTGATGAACGCTGAGGCGATCACCCAGAAGGCCTCCCAGGACTCGTTGTGGCGGATGAGGAGAGCGGCGCACCACACCGTAAGCATCATGAATGGCATAGTGAGAGATGCCATCGCTCAAGGCGACGTTGTTTTTGACGGCGGCCGGAGTATCGAGGAGTTCACATACCAGGTCTGGCTCCTCGGGGAGAGCAGCAAAGCCGCCATGTGGAGCTGGATGCCGTGCCAGGAACTCGGCATCGACAACCCCTTCAATGCGATGATGCGCAACGGCCAGATTATCGGCGATGCTTACGGATGGCGGCCCCTTTCCAGCGAATGGGACTATCATGAAACCTTGTTGCGCATCCGCCGGGAGGTCTTTCCCGCGGAATCGCGAAAGATCTACGGGGCGGATGCAAACGCATAACGTAGGGGAAAGGAGATTGTCTCGGACAAAGTTGTTCCGGTTTTCTAAGGCATTTTCATTATTGGAGCAGGAGTGGATCGGAGCTCAGCAAATATCACGATTAAGGAGTTACAAATCATGAAGAGGCAAGGATTCACATTGATCGAGCTGTTGGTGGTTATTGCCATCATCGGCATCCTGGCGGCGATTCTGCTGCCCGCGCTGGCCCGCGCGCGTGAAGCTGCCCGCCGTGCGAGCTGCGCAAACAACCTGAAGCAATTCGGGTTGGTGTTTAAAATGTACGCCAATGAATCCTAAGGAGAGAAATGGCCTACGGGCATGCATCAATGCGTAAATACTACGACGGGCATCATCACCATGCCGAACACCACGCAGCTGATGCCCGAATACCTGGCGGACCCCAATATCTTTGTTTGCCCCTCGAGTGCGATCATGACCCAAGATGATATGTATCGCATCGACAACAACGGCAATGAGGTTTCCGTGCTCATCGTGGACCCGGAGGGCAACGGCGTAGCCGCAGGCGAACAGCACTGGTGGGCCGGCGCAGGCTCGTACAATTACTGGGGCTGGGCATTCAATGATTCCGACATGAATTCGACCCACACCATTCAGCTTGGCACAATAGCTGCCGCATTGGGCATCGTAGGCTTCGATCCGGCTTTGATGGGACCGTTGCAGATTCTGGAAGTGTTCAT
>Ga0116149_1003320_pt1 | contig 16736 bp, 22 predicted proteins | sample AD_UKC057_MetaG_FD_89787 | JGI IMG/M metagenome (GOLD analysis project Ga0116149, IMG submission 89787) | Active sludge microbial communities of municipal wastewater-treating anaerobic digesters from USA - AD_UKC057_MetaG | ecosystem: Engineered > Bioreactor > Anaerobic > Digestate | place: USA... | reverse complement strand
TAATTTTAAAGGGATGCCAAGATTATGATCTATGGTGTAGATTAATGATGAATGGTTATAAGTTGGAAAATTTACCAAAATGTTTACATAATATAAGATTACACAATAATAGTCTATCAATAACAATTACAACTGATATGAAAAAAGAAGAAAAATTTATTAGAAATAAATATGAAAGATTTTTAACTAAATGGGAAAGAGATAAAAAATTCTATAGTTTTCAATATGAGAGTTATATTAAAGATAAACAAAATAAAATAAGAAGAAATTTTAAAACTATAAAAAAAGAGCTAAATAGTGGAATGAATATTGGACTGATTATAATAGCTACAAATAAATATATTGAGTTTTTTAATCCTTTATATAATTCTATTAAAAGTTTTTTTCTTAAAGGTCATAATGTTAAGACTTTTTTATTTACCAATAATTTTAATAATTTGAGTTATCCAAATACAAACAATGTCACTATTATCCCTATACAACATAAACCCTGGCCTTATATGACATTATTGAGATATAAAATTATTTGGGATAATAAAGAATATTTTAAAGATTTAGATTATATATTTTATTGTGATGTAGATATGAGATTTGTTGATACCATAGGAGATGAAATTTTATCCAAGTTAACGGCAACTATTCATCCAGGATATTTCAATAAAACGCCTAAAATGTTTCCTTTTGAAAAAAATCATAATTCCGAAGCATTTATCAAGGATAAAAATAATGTAAATAATTATTTTGCTGGTGGATTTCAAGGTGGGGAAAAGGATGTTTATTTAAATGTTTGTAAAATATTGTCAGATAGGATTGATGCAGATTTGAAAAAAAATATTATTGCTGTATGGCATGACGAAACACATTGGAATAAATATTTAAGTGAAACTTTACCTAGTAAGATATTAACTCCTTCCTATTGTTATCCAGAAACAGGTTATGAGCATCTAAAAATGGCTAAAAAAATAATTGCATTAAATAAAAATCATAAGGAATTTAGAAAATAAAAAAAAGACCTCCCCTCAGATGTTTTTTGAAGAGAGGTCTTTTTTGTAAAAATATTAATTTTCATTAACCCATTCTTCTAAAATCGAAAATGTTTTATAATCGTACCAATGAAATTCGGGAGTTCGTCCATACAACAAAGGTAAATCAATTTCAATTGTTTCATAAATTGATTTACCTGATCTCATTCTTTCCTTAAATATCTTTTTTAAATATTCAAGAGTTTTAATAACCTCTTTTGGAGAATAATTTGATCCTATAAGATCTTCACTGTTAAAAACAATACCCACTGGATAAAGATCATCTGTAAGATAAATATCTACGTTGGGAAATATTATTCTCGAAGGTACAATTTCGTGTACTCCCTTAATACTTTTATAAGGGATAATTAACATAAACTCGTAATCATTCCACTTTAAGGAAGAGTTTTTTTCTTCCTTAATTAAAAGTACAGCACGAGTCCATGCTTCGTCTTTAGTCATATAAGTTTCTTCATTACACCCCACTAAAAAGAGAATAAGTAAGAACAACAAAGTTTGATACATTCGCATGATCTTATCTCCTTTTTATATAAAGATATATATTTCCTCTATAAATAAATATAATAATCTATTTTACAAATTTTGTATATCTTACACAGAGCCATTTTTTAATATTTTGGGTAATGAATTTTTTAATATCTTCTTCAGATTCCTCAAAACTTTTGTATATTTTCTTATCTTTTAAATCATTTACAAATACAAAATGTTCATTATTTTCATCCCATTTTATATAAGTATAAAAATTTGAAGAATAATCATTACTATTTTCAAACTCTATACGAAAACTTGAAATCATTTTTTTAAAAGAAATAGATGGTTTAATCATAATTGATTTTCCCTCAAATAACTTAGACAATTCCAAGTTAATCATCATAAGAGGAGTGTCTTTATTAAACTCTATTGTCTTTTTATAATATTCAAATAACAAAGTATTTAAATCATTCACTAAAATAATACCTAACGGCATTTGAAACGCTTGTTTATTGTATAAATTATACGTGTAAACTGAATACAAAACATCACTGACCATTGTTAAATGCCTCCTAAAAAAAAGTTTTTTATAAATTATATTTTAATATATATAATTAAAAAAAGGAAGGATATTTTAAAATATCCTTCCTAATATTATTATATTCATTTTTTAGGAATAAATTCTTCTTCTGGTTTTACATTAATTATTATCCAATCATCAAATACTGACGGGGTAGTTTTAACTTTAATCTTTGCTTCCTCTAAAGTTGTAGGTGATTCTAAATTTGTGATAGTTAACAAATAAAATTCGCCATCTTCCATGTCAAAAGGTCCTTCAATATATTTTACAACACCTTTGATATCCTTAGGTTGATACGCCGATCTTGAAGGATGGCACTGAAGTTTTATGATGTTGCCCTGTTTAATATTTTTTATATACATATTTAGTAGATTAAAAACCATTTTTGTTTCTCCTTTTTTTAATCGTCTTCATTTTTGAAAAATCTTCTAATTTTAAACCATGGCGAATTCTTCTCAATTTTTTTACCCATTACAATTTTACTATTACCTAATTCTTCTAAATATTTTTTATCTATATCAATTTCTCGTATAGATATTAAATCCAATTCACTTTGCTTTAGCCAACTTTGAACCCCCTTTATCTTAGTAACATCTCCTTGATCCATTATTGAAATTGAATTGTATACTCCAGATATAATCATTGGATCTTTTGCTTTGATTGAAAAACTAATTTCTTCCCCCTTTAATGTTCTTAGATCAAAAGGTATCTTATAAAAAAATTCTTCATCCTCCAAAAATATTATTTTTACTGCTATTTTTCCGAACATAATTATTCCTCCTAAAAAATATTAAATTTATAATGTTAATATTAAATATATATATTAAATAATGAGTCGGAGAGTTTATTGTTTTTTTAAAAGAAGGAGAAATATAATGAAAATTAATTTTTATAATAAGATAGAAAAAAAATTTTTAAATTGGATAAAAGATTATTCTAAAAAAAATAATATGGATATAAATGATGCGATTATCAAAATATATAATGAGGGGCTTTTACATATTTTTTTATCAAATAGAGATGATAAAATTAATTTTTTTAGAAAAAATAAATGGGAATTTAATAAAATAATTTCTAATATTTTTAATAAATCTAAAGAATCTCCATCAGAAATTTTACAATTTTTTTCTAGAAAAGATTTTTTATTTTTAGAAAAAGACAACCAATCCATATTAGTAGAATATATTTTTTATAATACTATTTATGAATGGAAAAAACAAATTGAACAATCTTTGAGAAAGGACTTAAATAAAAATGAATAGAAAACCATTAATTAAAAAGGCATACGGAAGTATTGGACATTTACCTTTTAGTAAGCTAGGAACTGGAGATCATAAAATTAATGAGGGCCAAACCAGAATATGTTGTTTAAAAAAAAGAGATGAGTTTGATACTATTTTAGTTCAAGAAAAATTGGATGGCTCTTGTTGTAGTATAGCAAAAATAAATGGAAATATTTATGCGTTAAGCAGGGCTGGATATATAGCAAGTACTTCTCCTTATAAACAACATCATTTATTTGAAAAATGGGCCTTACGTCAAAAAGATAGGTTTGATTTTTTAGAAGAAGGCGAGAGGATTGTAGGTGAATGGCTAGCTCAAGCTCATGGGACTATTTATAATTTAACACATGAACCTTATGTTGTGTTCGATATTTTTAATAAAGAAAATCAAAGATATGTATATGATGAAATGATGGAAAAATTAAAAAATGGTAATTTCATAACCCCTTATTTATTACACAGGGGAGATTCAGTAAGTGTAGAGAATGTTTTGAATAAATTAGGTAAATATGGATTTCATGGAGCAATAGATCCTGTAGAGGGGGCCGTTTGGAGAGTAGAAAGAAAAAACAAAGTTGATTTTTTAGCAAAATATGTTAGATCAGATAAAGAAAATGGAAAATACTTACCAGAAATGAATAATAATATAAAGGAACCTATATGGAATTGGAACCCACCTTTTTAAGATTGCCTATTTTATTTAAAGAAAAAGATTTATTTGGAGATTTATTTATTATCAAACAAAATGATATGTTTGATATATGGCAAAAATATAATGAGATTTTTGATTATAGATTTAATTATAATTTAAATGAAAATTCAATAGTATTTGATTTAGGTGGATTTAAAGGTGAATGGAGCAACAAAATATACACCTTATATAAACCTAATATTCATCTTTTTGAAATTTGTAAAGACTATTTTATAGATTTAGTGTCATTTTTTATGTATAATGAAAAAATAAAATTAAACAATTTTGGATTATCAGATTGTAATAAAGAATTGGAATTATTTCAAAATGGAGATAAAACAACAGTTTTTTTTAATAAGGAATTAATAGAAGATAATAATACAATAAAAAAAAGTAAATTTGTAGATTTTTTTAATTATATAGAGAATAATGACATTAACCATATTGATCTAATGAAAATTAATATCGAAGGTGGAGAATATGATTTAATGGATTATATTTTAAAAACAGATTTTATTACTAAAATAACTGACATTCAAATTCAATTTCATAATACGGTTAAAAATCATTTGAAGAGAATGATTGATATTCAAACTAAATTAAGAAATACTCATTATCAATCTTATTGTTTTCCTACAATTTGGGAGAATTGGAGAATTAAAGATGATTCGAAAATTTTCATTGGATGATTTAACAATAGTTATTCCATTCAGGCAAGATTCAAAAAGAAGATATATAAATTTAAAATATGTAATTAAGTATTTAAAAAATAACTTTGATAATTTAAAAATAATTATCGGCGAAATAGATAAAAAACCAAAGTTAAAAAATTATCATGGATGTGATTATGTTTTTTTAAAGACCGAACGAGATTTTGTTCAGAAAACAAAAATTCTTAATTTATTAATTCATTTAGCAAAAACAAATATTATATGTTCATATGATTGTGATATTTTATTAAATCCATTAGATATCGTTAAATCATATAATTTAATTAAATTTAAACAAATAGACTTCGCTCTTCCATATAATAGACACATTCGTAGTATAAGAGGAAAAGATACCAAAAGAATTTTTAAAGAAATTAGATGTGGTGGAAAAAATCCATTTTTTTTAAATTATATTTCTCACACGCATGGGGCAGTGGGTGGGGCGTTTATATTTGATAAAGAAAAGTTTATAAATTTTGGAATGGAAAATGAAGAGTTTGAAGGATGGGGGTATGAGGACGATGAACGATATTATAGATTGACAAAACTAGACAACATTATTCATTGTATGGATTATCCTGCCTATCATTTATATCATCCAAGAAACAAATTTACTCAAAATATTTTTTCAGAACAAAGCAAATTAAATAAAACAATTTTAGAAAATAATATCTTAAATAAGTCTAAAAAAGAAATTGTTAAAATAATTAAAAATTGGAATTGGTGTTTAGTTAAACCTAATATTAAAACATCTAAAAATAAAGCAAATATTAGAATAGCATTTTATTCAATATATTCTGATAAAGAAACAACGTTAAAAGTAGTAAATAAATATACTTCTAATTTAGATTTTAAATTTGAAAATTTAAAATTAGTTAAAGATAATGAAAATTATGATTTTATTGTAACAAATTATGCTTTTCAAAATTTAGACGATGATATAGTTAAACATAAAGGTATTGTGATTCAATCTGAACCTAAGTGGTTTAGAGAACTCATGTTTCCTAAAAATTATATTAATCCTAGAGAAGGTATAGATTGTTATAAATTATTTTCTATTGAAAAATATCATACATTAGATTTTCATTGGTGTTGTTTTGATTCAACTTACACTCAAATAAAAAATAGATATTTAGAGTTGTTTTCTAGAAATCATGATAGAATAACTTCTATTGTTTCAAATAAGTTTGTAAATATGGATGGATTAAATTATCTAAATAGAATAAAATTTTTGCAATATTTAGATAAATTAGAAAGTTGTTTTATTTATGGTCAATTAAATAAAGAGTTCGAAAATGAAATTACAACAGAAATATTAAAAAGTTTAAAGAATTTTAATGGTAAATGCGAGAGTAAAGAACAGCAATTAATAAATTCTGAATATAATTTTGATGCAGAAAATTGTTGTGAAAAAAATTATTTTACAGAAAAAGCTTTTGGTGGAATATTATGTGATTCTTTAACTTTTTATTATGGTTGTCCAAATATTGAGAAGTTTATAGATTCTAGATGTTACATAAAAATAGATTTAAATAATTTGGAGGAAAGTTTTGAAACAGTTAAAAAATGTATTAGAGATAGAGAAATTTATAAAAGATTAGGAATTATAAATTATAATAAACAACTTATAATCAGAAAATTTAATCCTCTTAGGATACTACAAGAATTTATTGAGGATAGATATGAATAAAAAAGAAATGGTTTGTTATTTATATGATAGATGGCAAATTGATAAAAGTGATTCTTATTTTAAGTGTATTATAAATCCCTTGCGAGAATATACTAAATTAGATTTAAAAATGTTTAGCTTCGATGAATTTTTAAATGAAAATAATAAAATAATCATTCTTCAATTTATTCCTTTGTTAATTAAAGATTACTATAGATTTAAAACACATGTTGAAAAAAATGAAAATAATAATTCTTATTTTTTAACTCCTATGTGGGATTGGGTTTGTGAGTGGGATGAAAATGCTTGGAATATGATTCCTAAAAATATAAAGATTATTTCCTTTTGTAAAAAAATATCTGAAATAACTAAAAAATATGGGTTTAAAAATATACTTGATATAAAATATTTTCATAAACCATATGATATTGTTAATTTTACAAATAATAATAGAGTTTTAGCATATTGGAATAGATCTAATTTATATTCCAAAGAATTTTTAATAAAATTTTGTGAATATCTAAATATAAATAAATTTCTTTATTTAGAAAAATTAGATCCAGATTTTTCTAAACAATTTGATTTACCAAATAAAATAAAAAATACTGAAGTAGTAACATTCAGAAATTGGAATACTTCTCAAGAATATCATAATATTATAAAACCATCAAACATTTTTTTATGTCCTAGATTAAGAGAGGGGATTGGAGTTGCTTTTTTAGAACAGTTTAGTCGAGGCTCGGTTTGTTTTTCTTTTAATGAAACTAATATGAATGAATATATTAGACATAACCAAAATGGTTATTTATTTAAATCATTAGATATAAATAATATAAGTTGGAGTCAAATAAATAAATTAAATTTAGAAAATTTATCTAAAAACTCCATTGAGTGTTGTGAAGAGGGATTTAAAAATTGGGAAAATGATTTGATTAGATTAAATAGATTTTTAAAAAATGAGAACTAAAAATATGTTTGATTTATCAAATTGTACTTTTTTAATTCCTGTAAGATTAGATTTTCAAGAAAGATTAGAAAATTTAGACTTTGTATTAAAATTTATAAATTCTAATTTTAAAACAAATATTTATTTATATGAGGAATCTTTAAGACCATCATTTCATTTTTTTAAAGATAGCGTTACTAAGTATAAATTCTTTTGTTCTACAAATGAATATTTTCATAGAACAAAAATTATGAACAATATGATTCAGGATAGTAACACACAAATAATAGTAAATTACGACTCAGATATTATATTAGATATTAATTCTTATATAGATTCATATAATAAAATAATGAATGAAAATATAGATATGATATTTCCTTATGAAAAATTCTGGAATGTTGATAATACACAAACAAAAAAAATAATTAATAATTTATTAGAGATTAATAGTATACAAATTAATTTTTGTAAAAAGAGGAGAAACAATTCTGTTGGTGGGTGTATATTTTTTAATCGAGAAAGTTATATAAAGGGTGGAATGGAAAATGAGAACTTTAAAGCTTGGGGCGCGGAAGATGATGAAAGATATTCTAGATTTTTAAAATTAGGATTTAAAGTATTACGATTAAAAAATTATAATTTATATCATTTAAATCATCCTAGAGGAATTAATAGTCAAATGCACACGTCATATTATAAAGAAAATTTGAAGGAATTAGAAAAAATAAATAGAATGAATAAAGCACAATTACAAGAATATGTTAATACCTGGAAAAAAATTTAGAAAAAAAATGACCCCAGTATGAGGAGAAACAGTGAGAATATACCGGGGTCTATAACAGGGTTGAGGGTCTGTATGACGTGGCCGATTATATACAATTTGGGGGTTTTATTTCTCCTCATTTAATTCTCGACCCTGTTAAAAAACCTTTAAGGAGGTATGAATAGTGGTAAAAATAAATTATCACCACTATTCAATATTTAATATATATAATTAGGAGTCTAAAATCATGAAAAGTAAATCTGTATATTTTGATCACAATTCAACAACCAAAGTTGATAAAAAAGTTTATACTGAAATGTATCCATATTTTAGACAAAAATATGGTAATGCCTCTTGCGCGCATAATATGGGAATGATCTCAGAAGTTGCTTTACAAAAAGCTAGATTACAAATTGCGAATTTATTAAATTCTGAGAATCCAGAAAGGATTTATTTTACTAGTGGTGCAACGGAATCAAACAATCTTGTTTTGAAGGGAATTTTGATTCCAAAATTAACTACAGGAAGATTCATTCATGTAATTACTTCTATAATAGAACACCCAAGTATTTTAAATTGTTTAAGAGAATTAAAAAAATATTTTAGTAATTTAGATATTACTTATATAAATGTAGATACAAATGGAATATTGGATTTAAATCAATTTAAAACTTCTATTAGTATGGATACATCTTTAGTTACAATCATGACTGTTAATAATGAAACAGGTAGTATTCAGCCAATTTATGAAATTTCTTCAATTTGTAAAGAATCATCTATACCTTTTCATACAGACGCAACGCAATATTTTGGAAAAGATAATGCAAAATTTATATCAGATGGCACTATTGATTTAATATCTTTATCTAGTCATAAAATATATGGTCCAAAAGGTATAGGTGCATTATATTTAAATACTCCATTGGATTTTTTTAAATTAATATCTGGTGGTGGTCAAGAAAATAATATCCGATCAGGTACTGAAAATATTCCCGGAATTGTGGGTTTTGGTAAAGCTGCAGAATTAATTAAATCTTTTGATAATGAATATTATAATGCTTTAAAATATAAAAGGGATTTTTTAAAAAATAAAATTAGAAATATTTGTCAACAAAATAAAATAGAAATTATATTTAACACATATGAACAAAGTATAGTAAATACATTGAATTTTTCAATTCCTAAATCTTTAAACAAGAATATCACCTCTGTAGAATTTTTTAATAAACATAAAATCTTTTTAACTGCGGGATCAGCTTGCTCTTCCGGTAAACCTGTTCCTTCTTATGTTTTAAAAGCAATGGGGCGTAATGATCAAGAAGCTTCCTCTTCTATTAGAATCTCTTTAGGAAAATATAATACATTTGATCATGTTGATTATTTTATTGATATTTTTAGAAAATATATTAATTATTTAAATTTATAATAGAAAGGGTGTTAACTAATGAAACAGAATTATATCGAGTATACAGAGTCTTTATTAAAACTCATATCTGAGACTGAAAAAAGAAGTGAAAAGATGTCTAATGTTTTAATTTTAGGCCCCGGATATAATCCACATTCTGAATTTTTATTTTTGAAAAACTCTACTTTTATTCCACCTGAAGGGGAAGATATTATAAAATATATAGAAGAATTTCGTGGGAGTGATAAATTTCGATTATTTGATTATGTTATTATGTCTAGAGTATTAGAACATTTAGAAATTCGTAATTTGGATTGGTATTTATTTAATATTTATACTATTATGAAAAATGGATCAAAATTAATTTGTACTGTTCCTGATATGAAATATGTATCTAATTTTTTAATAGATCAATTTGAAAAATATAAGAATAAAAATTCAAAATTTTCTGAATCTAAAGTAAAGAGATTTAATTATGAATTATTTTCTGAAGGAAAAGATATTATGTTTCGGCATAGTACATGGACAGATGAAAATTCCATGAAATATTATTTAGAATCTGAGGGATTGTTTAAGGTAAAAGAAACAAATAATGTTATAATTGATTCAATGCGTCAATTAGAAGTAATTGCGGAGAGAATTTAAAATGAAAATTATTACTTATTGTGAAATTTTAGATGTAATTAAGAATTATATAAGTGTTGAAATTTTTGATAGATTGAATAAAAAAAATATCGAAAACGTAGATGCTTTATTAATCCCAAAATCGTCTGTAAATTTTGCCTACGATCTAATTTACGAGTTAGGTCCCAAAGTAAGTAATGTAGAATTTTTATCTAACATTCCAAAAAATAATTCTGAGTCATTAGATTTTTTTAATAACCATAATATTGAGTATTTTCGTACTCGTACTATTTTATTAATTGATTCAATTTTAGACTCTGGATATACATTGAATTTAATAGTTCAAAAGTTAAAAGAATTAGATATAAATAATCTAATAACATGTACATTAATAAAGAAAGATAGAAAAGATAAAGTGTGTTGTTTTGATAATACAGATCATATTTTTGGATTTCAAATATCTGATTATTTTGTAGTTGGGTATGGATTGGATTATGAAGAAAAATTTAGAAATATTAAAAATATTTTTGATTATAATGATATTAAAACATATTTAAATGAAAAAAGTATAAACAGTTTTTATGAGTTTTCAAATAGTCTGGAAGGAGAGAAAAACCTAAATGTCAGATAATATTACAGATAAATATCTATGGGTAGAAAAATACCGTCCAAAAGAGTTAGATGATGTCATTTTACCTGAAAATTATTCTGATATATTTAAAAAATATATCGAAGAAGAAAATATTCCCCATTTATTATTTTACGGTGGACCTGGATCTGGAAAAACTACCATTGCGAGAATACTTATTAATAAAATTTGTAAAAACAAATTAGATTTATTAATGCTAAATGGAAGTTCCTCAAATAGTATTGATGTCATACGTAGTATAATTGAGGATTTTGTAAGTACTTCTCCAACTAATGGAAAAATAAAAATTGTTTATTTTGATGAAGCAGATTACATTACACATAATGCTCAAGCAGCATTGCGTAATGTAATAGAGATGTTTCATAGTAATGCAAGATTTATTTTTACGTGTAATTTCATTTCTAAGATAAATGAAGCGATTCAATCTAGGTGTCAGTTATTTGAATTTAAAAAATTACCAAAAGAATATGTTATTTCTCATATAACAAAAATTCTTAAAAATGAAAATATTAAATATGATGAAAATTCTATTCTTAAAATTATTAATTTGTATTATCCGGATATTCGTAGAATTATAGGAACTCTACAATCCAGGGTAAAAAATAATGAAATTATTTTTGATCAACAAGAAGTTAATAATGAAGTTTTAATTATTAGTCATTTAAAGGATATGAGCTTAAATTTTAGAAAATTTGAAATTGTTAAACAATCTATACATAAAATTCAAGTAATTGTAAGTAACCATGATTTAGATTTTAGAGAGATTTATCAAAGAATGTTTGAAGATCCAGAAGTGCCTATTTGGATGAAAATTGTTATAAATGAATTTGCTAATAAACATGATCAATGTATGTTACCTGCAATGAATTTTATGGGATGTATTTATGAATGCGTTAAACATGGAAATGAATTAGCATCATTATTACAGGTATAATTATTATGATTAACTGGAGTTTATTAAAAGATGAACTAGAGATAAAAACAGGTTTATCTTATTATGACTCTAGAAAAACAGAGTTAATATGCAAATGTCCAAAATGTGAAATTGGATCTAAAAAAAATAAGGGGCATTTATATATTCAAATAAATGATTCCGCTCCAGTATTTAATTGTTTTAAATGTGGATTTAAGGGTAATATTTTAACCTTATTAAAATTTCTTTCAATACAAAAAGAAAATATAATTCAGGGTGAAATTTCTTTTAGATCTACTAATAGACATAATATATTAAATGATAAAAATCTTTTAATTAATCCAAATAAATTATTTTTTGAAAAAATAGAAGATTGTGAACCTAATTTTATATCGAAAGTAAACTATTTAAAACAACGAATTGGTTTTGATATTGATTTAAGTTTAATACCAAACTTAGTTTTGAATATTAAAAATTTTGTTAGAATAAACGATATTGATATAAAGCAAATTAAACCCGAATTTTTTGAATTTTTGGATAGAAACTTTGTGGGATTTGTATGTAATAGAGAATCCATAATGGTTTTAAGAAATATTGATGTTAACTCAGATTTTAGATTTTATAATATGAAATTAACTAATAACCTATTGGATTTAAAAGATTTTTATGGAATAAAAACAAACTACTATAATGAGAATGAATATAACACCATAGTTTTATGTGAAGGAGTATTCGATTTATTGGTTAGTTATTATTCAAAATATTTTGAGGATTTAAAGCAAATATCTTTCTTTTGGGCAGCTATATTAAATAATCATTATGACAACACAGCATTTTCTGTGTTAGAATATTGTAAATTGACTAAATCAAATTTTGTTATTCTATCTGATAATAATGTAAAAGAGTCTAATTATTATAATTTAAGTAAGAAAGATTTTGTAAATAAATTAGAAATCTATTGGAATAAACAGGGAAAAGATTTTGGTCAATTACCCATAGAAAGGATAAAAACATCATTTGATAAAAAATTCTTTAAAAGGTGAAGATAAATGGCAAATATTCAATTTAACAAGATTTATAGATATTTTATTGAAGAAAAGACAAAAGAGGTTGAGATTGATTCCTCCTTAAACTCCTATGAAATTTTAGACATTGCAAAACAAAAAAACAAAATAATAAAAATAGATAAAAATATATTTCTTACTTTATTTAAGACAAAGTTTGAAGAAAAAGATTCTATACTAATGTTGTTTGTTATTGATTTTGATGGAAAAATAAATATAGCCACTTTAAATGAAGTTGTTTTGGGAATCGTGGGCTATTTAGAAAAAACATTTGGTCAAATGGATGATATGTTATATTTTAAAGATGAAGATAAGAAGAACAAAAAAGGTATTAGTTTTTTGAAAGTAATTAAAAAAATTTAAAATACCAAAGGAGCATTTAATGGATTTTAAAGAATATCAAGAAAAATCTGCTACTACAGCGTTGTATCCAAAATTTAATACAAACCATGATGATATTTCCAATGATAAGAAAAACTTCCTAGCCATGTCAGGAATTATATATACTGCATTAGGTCTATCAAACGAAGCGGGAGAAGTTCTAGGTAAAATTAAGAAATTAATTCGAGATAATAATTGTCAAATAGATGTCACAAAAAAAGAAGAGATTTCTAAAGAGTTAGGAGATGTTCTTTGGTATGTAAGTAACTTAGCTTCGGAGTTGAATATTGAACTAGATTATGTTGCACAAGAAAATCTTAATAAACTTTTTTCCAGAAAGGAAAGGGGTACAATTAAAGGTAGTGGTGATGAACGATAATAAAGAAAAAACAAAATTTATGGAACATTTAGAAAAAGTTAGTAAAGAAGTAAAAGAATGACCTAATTGGAAAAAAGGTGAATATATAAATATAGATCTTAGAACTAAAAAATATCACAATTCTAAAGATTATTTATCAGAAAGGAATATTACAATGAATTCAGAACATAAGGATTTTCAAAAAGAATATGATGTAAAATGGGTACCATATTGGGAAGAATATAAGTCAAAAGTAAATAAAATGGATAAATACGAGTTAAAAAATTATATTAAAAATATCGAAGATACTATACATGAAAAATCAACTTCTATACATGCTTTATGGGATAGTGGGGCAGTATTTCATGAAAATTATCGTAGTTTAGGAAGTGAATTAACTAGATTAGAATCAGAATCTTATATAGCTAGAACAAAATTGACAGAAATTTTAGAACTAGAAAATGAACAATTAAATGAACGTATAAATATTCAACTTGAAAAATTAGGATTACTTAAAAATCAAAATATTGAATTGCAACAATATATAACTCCTTGTTTAATGGAAACTGCTCCAAAAGATGGAACTGAAATTTTGGCCTGGTGTGACGATAAGGAATTTTCAAAGTTAGATGGAGATACATCATTACACCCCTATCAAATACATAAGATAGATCTTGGTGGATTGCTTCCAAATTTTTATATAATTAAGTGGGTTGAAGGCGAATCCGATTATATGGAATTTTCTGATAAGTGGGTAAAATCTCCTGATTGGTGGTTTTTTAATCAAGATGACTATGAAATTCCAGTATACCCTATTTTTTGGTTATCAATTCCTCTTCATGACATAAAAATAAAATACAAAGATAAATAAATATTATTAAGCAAAAAGGAGTTACAAAAACTGATTTGGTCAGACGAAAAAATTCAAAGTTATTGCGGGATGAGAAGGAAAGATAAAACCTATTTATTGGAAACTAATTCCCCATTATAGAAGCATACAAGTAGAAAGGAAAAATCCTTAATTATGATTAATTCTGTTGTTTCTTTATTAATGTCAAAATGCAAATCTATCCAAGAAGTAGAAGATACTATAATTAAATTAGAATCTAAGGGAATACCTTTAGATTGGGAACCTATTGAAGAGGCACCATTAGGTAAAAAAATTATTGTTCGAGATGATAATAAAATGATAGATACCACAATCTTTTATATTGGATCAGATCCAAAAAACAGTGGATATACAGAATATCTATGGTCGGAAAAAATCTATTAAAAAAGGAAATAATAATGGAAGTTAATAAAAAAAGTAACTTGACAGATTATCAGATTATTAAAGAATCCTTACAAAAAAAGAAAGATTTGTTAGATCAGATTGATCAATTAAATAATACAATATCAAAATTGAAATGCCCAGATTGTGGGCTACCCTTTGAAACATTAGAATTTATATATGAATGTGATTCATGCCATCGTCATATCTGCGTAAATTGTCATAAAATACTTTTTCATAATCCAGATATTGACTATATGACATATAGTACATTTTGTAATGGATGTTTACCTAAGAAACTTAGATTCAAAAAAGAATAATAATTAATTTAAATTTATAGATTTAATTTTTAATGTTTAATTAAAATATCTAGATGTATTTTTGCTTTGGATAAATTTAAAAATACTTAATCTAGATAAAAATAATGAACCAAGAAAAAACCTATTTTTCAAAAATTAAAGTAAGAACAAAAGTAAATGATCCTGTAATTGATCGTGAAGTTGATAGAAGAGAGATTATTTTTGGTAATCAAGAAAAAATATTATACATTAAGGACTTAGAAAATCATTTATTGATGTTTTTGCCTGCAAATGACAATTTGATTGCAATTAATACAACATGGTCTTCTTGGAGAATAATGCAAGAATTTCAAAATTTTCAAGAATTTATTCTTGATGTTGTGGATGGTGGTACATTTTAAGATACAAAATAAATTATGAATTTCTTAAATGATATTCCATTGGATGATTTGAAATATTTATTACCGATATTATTTATCGTGGGGGGATCAGTTCTAGTTTATTATCGAGAATATATAAAAACCGTTCTTGACCATTTTTTTAAGAAAAAGAAAAATGAAACTATTATTGATTTCCCCTATGATATTTGCTCTAAGTGTGTTTTAAAAACAGGAATTGATTCTAAAATTGATGAATTAAAAAATTCATTTAACAATCCCGAAAGTGAAAATAGAACAAATATAAGAAAGATTATAAATTTAATAAACAATTTAAAGACAAAGGAAATTAAAGCTCTAGAAAAAGATTTTGGAACATTAAAAAATTCTTTTGATAAACATGATGATAAACTTATAGAAAAAAATAATTTAATATTAGAAAAATTAAGGGATATTATCAAAGATTTTCAAAAAACATTCGATGATTGTAAAGATGATTTTAAAGAATTGAATTCTAATTTCAATGAAGTAAAAACATTTTCTTCTTCTATAAAAGATGATTTAAACTCAATTAAAGAGTCTCTAAAGGAAAATGTTTCTTCAATACATGAAATTGATAAAGCACAATTACTTGAGAAAGAAAACTTGGAAAGGATCTTAAATAAAGTTGAAGCTGCAAATGAAAAAATAAATGAAATTGCTACAAAATTTGAGTTACTAACTAAAAAAGATGTAGGATTTTAAAATTTGAATTAAAAAGGAAATAAACAATGGCCGACTATTATATTAGTAAATCGACCGGGAATAATTCTAATAATGGAACAATCAATTCCCCCTGGGAAACTTTAAGTAAATTAAGTACTGCTGGGTTACAACCTGGAGATAAAATTTATCTTAAAAGAGGAGATATTTGGAAAGAAACTTTAACAGTCCCAGTCTCTGGAAATTCTAGTAATAAAATAACATTTGATGCGTATGGGACCGGGGTAAACCCTATTATTACAGGAAAAGATATTATTGCGAATTCTTCAAATTCCGCTTCTTGGACAAATATTGGGACCAATATCTGGAAACTTGTTATTGGACATCATCCTAGAAGAATTTGGGTTGATGGTGTTGAATGGACTCAGGCCCAAGATAATTCAAAAATTACTCAAACAGAAAAATTTGCTTATACTACAGAGGGATCTGGTACAATTTATGTTTATAGTACCTCAAACCCTTCAAATAAAGTATG
>Ga0116149_1003317_pt1 | contig 16747 bp, 6 predicted proteins | sample AD_UKC057_MetaG_FD_89787 | JGI IMG/M metagenome (GOLD analysis project Ga0116149, IMG submission 89787) | Active sludge microbial communities of municipal wastewater-treating anaerobic digesters from USA - AD_UKC057_MetaG | ecosystem: Engineered > Bioreactor > Anaerobic > Digestate | place: USA... | reverse complement strand
GGCCACCGCCACCGCCAGGTAGCGCTCGAAAAACCCCAGGCGTTTGGGCGCCGCCGCCCCCGCCGCCTCATTCGCGGGAACAGCGTGAGTACTCATCCAGGTTGCCTTCGAGTTGAGTTGTCTTGGCGCCTAACCGCAGCAGCAACCGCTTCGCGACGAACGACTCACTGGTAGGCTCTCACGACCTTTAGGCCCCGTCATGTCCAAGCTCGTGGCGTAATCGCTTGGTTTGACCCCCGCCGGCAAATGGCCCATGATCTTCTGATAGAGCGGGTCCTGCCAGTCCAGCATCCCGTCGATGTAGGCCGATTTCGCTTTGGTCACGATGTCCGCGAATCCGGCCTCCCTGGCCATGCGCTCGGTTTCCGAGATCAGCACCGCTCCGGCCACACAGCCGATCAACGCTTCCACGCTTTCGGCCACGGCCGGCGGCAGCGGCTTGAGCAGCGCCAGGGCGCCAGGCCGAACAACTCGGTGAGTTGGCAGGCGCACAACTCGCCCTTCCGCAAGACCAGCCCCATGGGGACCCGGTTGGCGTCCGCCAGCGCCTTGGTGATGCTCATGAACTCACGCATTGTCAATATAGTTCGCGAAATAACGAATAATGTCAAGTTCGCTTCGACCGGCAACGCAAGCCGGCATGGTCATTCCCATCGAGGCCCCTCGTGTTCGTCGCTGGGGCGTCGGGATCGCCGCTTCCCAAGTCGCACGGAACCTGTCAGTCTGACTGCACACGCTGGAGAACATCCAGAGCCATGAAACTGCCCTACTCCTCCCTCCTGCGCTTCTGCTGGCTCGCTCAACTTCTGCTTGCCGCTCGATCGGACGACGAGTCCAGTGGTCGCCTTCCCCTTCCGCAAGTCAGAACCGAACAGGTCGGCATGCAGCCGGGCGCCCCCGCGGTCGTTCGCAGCCGGGACCGACTGTCGGTGCGCGCCCGCGAAAGCCTGCCGCCACCAACCGCCGGGGGCACCGCCACCAGGAGCCGCGGGGGCGAGCGGGGAACGAACCGTGTTGGACTGAGCGGGCGCTCGTTGGCCGACGGCCGGGGTCCTTTTCTCGGGCTGGGGGTATCCTATTCCCAGGCCTTGCGGCACGCCAAGCATGGCCGGGCGCTTCTGAACAGGAACCTGGCGCTCCTGGCCCTGCTGCCTTTCTTTTCCGGCTCTGGAACCCTGGCTGAGGATCGCCTGGCGGAGGGCTTCATCCGGCCGGACGCGGGCACGCGTCCGTGGGTGTACTGGTATTGGATCGATGAGAACATCTCAAGGGAAGGCATCACCCGAGACCTCGAGGCGATGGCCCGGGTGGGCATCGGCGAGGCCCTGATCGGACATGTCTCGCCGGGCCGGGAGCGGGGGCCGGTGCACATGCTGAGCGATCGCTGGTGGGAGATGGTCGAGCACGCGGTGTTCGAGGGGCAGCGCCTGGGTGTGGACATTGGGTTCTTCAACAGCCCCGGGTGGAGTCAATCCGGCGGGCCGTGGATCAGTGCCGACCAGGCCATGCGCTACGTGGTGCAGACCGAGACGCGCGTGCGTGGTCCGGCGCGGTTCGAAGGGGTCCTGCCCGCGCGGCAGGGCGAGTATCGCGACTTGGCCGTGCTGGCCTTTCCGATGCCGTCGGAACAGGAGGCCCCCATCCAGGTCCGGCAACCGCTTCCTGGAACGCCAGGCGCTTCCCCCGGTGTCGAGCGCATGTTCGACGGCGACACGAACACCGCGTTCGTGTTTCCGCGGGCGACGGGCACTGCCAGGCGTTGGCAGGTGGACCTCGTGCTCGAGGGAGACCGTCCAGTGCAGGGCGTTTCCCTGCACCCTGTCGAGCATCCGTTTCAGGTGCAGGTGGAACTGCTGGTGTCCGCCGACGGACGGCACTATGAACCGCTGCGGCGCATCCACTTCGACCGCCGTCGCGCCATGTGGAACCTCGGCCCCATGACCTGGGCGCCCCTGACGCTGGCCTGTTCTGCCGTGGCGGCCAGGCATTTCCGACTGGTGTTCAGCGAACTCGAAGCGCCGGGCGATGCGGGCTTTCGGGAGATCGTCTTCACCGGCAGCCCGACCGTCGATCACCTCGTCGAGAAACAGTTGGGGAAGATGTATCCCGAGCCGCTGCCCGGCTGGGATGCGTATCTCTGGCCGCCGCAGGCGGAAGCGACATCGACTCTGGCCCCGGGAGACGTCAAAGACATTAGCAGCCACATGGAGGCAGGGGGCCGATTGCGCTGGAATGTGCCGGAGGGCGAGTGGGTGATCCTGCGGTGCGGCACCTTGCCCACGGGAGCGGTCAACGAGCCTGTGCCCCCGGAAGCCAAAGGGTATGAGGTCGACAAGATGAGCCGCGAGGGCAGTCGCCATCATTTTGCCGCCTACATCGGCGCCTTTCTCGACCGTGTGCCGCCCGAGCGTCGACGCGCGCTCAAGCACGTGGTGATCGACAGCTACGAGGTGGGATCGCAGAACTGGACGCCCGGGCTCGAACGGGTGTTTGTCGAGCGCTTGGGCTACGATCCTGTTCCATGGCTGCCGGTGCTCAGCGGGCGGGTCGTGGGCAGTGCCGGCCTGTCGAGCCGGTTTCTCTGGGACCTCAGGCGCCTGGTGGCCGACCTGATCGCGCAGAACTACCTGGCGGCATTTCGGGAGGCGGTGAATGGCGGGGGGCTGAAGCTCTGGATGGAGAATTACGGTCACTGGGGTTTCCCGGCGGAGTTTCTGCAATATGGCGGCCAGGCCGATATCATCTCGGGCGAATTCTGGTTCCGCAATCATCTCTGGGACCTGGGCAGCATCGAATTGCGCGGAGCAGCCTCGGCGTCGCACACGTACGGCAAGCCGATCACGGCCGCCGAGGCTTTCACGGCGGGCTTCAACTTCCGGCAGTCACCGGCCGCGATGAAGAGCCGGGGCGACTGGGCCTTCACCCAGGGCATCAACCATTTCGTGCTGCACCTCTCTATCCATCAGCCCTGGGAAGACCGGAAGCCGGGAGTGACCGCCTGGTTCGGCATGAGCTACCAGCGGCACAACACCTGGTTCGAGCAGAGCCGTTCCTGGATCGATTACCTGCGCCGCTGCCACTACCTGCTGCAACAGGGCGGTCCGACGGCGGACCTGCTCTATTTCATCGGCGAGGACACGCCCAAGATGACCGGCATCCTCGATCCCCCGCCGCCGCGGGGGTACGACTTCGATTTCGTGAACGCCGAGGTCATCCAGAAGCGACTCTCGGTCAGGGATGGCCTGCTGACTCTCCCGGAAGGCGTGCCCTACCGGCTCCTCGTGTTGCCGCCGCTGGACACGATGCGCCCGGAACTGCTGGCGAAGATCGGCGAACTGGTGCGCGCTGGCGCCGTGGTCGTGGGTGCGCCGCCCCGGCGCTCGCCCAGCCTCTCGGGGTACCCTGGGACCGACGCCGATGTGAAGCGCAGGGCGGACGAGATCTGGGGCCCGTGCGATGGCGTGCGGGCCACCGAGCATCGCCACGGCAAGGGCACGGTTTTTCATGGCGTTCCGCTGGCGGAGGTGTTGTCGCGGTTGGGCGCCGTCCCCGACGTGGTGTGCGGCGATCCGACCGTTCTGTGGACACACAGGCGCGGGAAGGGCTTCGATGTGTATTTCCTTTCCAACCAGTCCGACCAGGCGCGAGAACCGATAATCGCCTTCCGGGTCGGCGCCAGGATTCCGGAGTTCTGGTGTCCGGTAACCGGCGATGTCCGGCGCATTGCCCGGTTCAGAACCGCGGGCGACTCCACCCACGTCCAGGTGCCACTGGGCGGTCATGCCTCCCTGTTTGTGGTGTTTCGCGAATGCAGCCGCGGCGATCAGGTCATCGACTTGTCTCCGACGCCTCGAGGGCTGTCCGGTGGGGAAACGGCGGTCGAGGCCGCGGTGTGCTACGCGAGCGACAAAGGCGAGTTTGTTGCCACCCGCGCCCGAATTGCCTGCCAGGTCCGAAGGGCGGACGGGCGCAGCGCAGCGCTCGATTCCGGGCCGGTGCCCGCGCCGCTCGATGTGGCGGGCAGTTGGACTCTCTGCTTTCCGCCCGGCTGGGATTGTCCGGACCGCATCGTGCTCGAGAAGCTGATGGATTGGCGCGATTCCCCGATCGAGGGGGTGCGTCATTTCTCCGGGACGGCCCGGTACCGGGCCGTGCTGGACATCCCCGAGGACTACCGGGCCGAGGGCGACCGCATGTGGCTGGATCTGGGCGCGGTGGCAACGATCGCCGCGGTCAAGGTCAATGGGCAGGCGCTGGGGGTGCTGTGGTGTTCCCCGTACACAGTGGACATCACCGGCGCGGCGCGGCCCGGCGCGAACGAACTCGAGATCGAAGTGACCAACCTCTGGTGGAACCGCCTTGTGGGTGATGCGAAATACCCGGGTGGATTCCCCGACGGGCGGGGCGGCTTCACCGGGGACGCCCCCAAGACCTTCACGACGCACAAGGCGTGGGGGCCGAACGAAGAGCTGGAGCCGTCCGGGCTGCTGGGCCCGGTGCGGGTGCAGGTGGAGCGGCACGTGCCCTTGCCCTGAGGGTGGGGTCGCATCTAGACTGTTGACATTTCGTTCCGGAGAGGCCCGAGAACATGGTGGTGCCCGTCACGCCTCGTGATCGCTATCCGGCCGTGTTGTCCGGCGGTCCTGCTGGCTTCGCGGCGGCCGTAGCAGCCCCGCGGGCCGGATCGAAGACCGCGCTGGTCGAGCGATACGGCTATCTCGGGGGCCTTTGGACGGGCGGTTTGGTGTTGCTGGTTTACCCGACGCACGCGACGGAGAACGGCGTGCGGACTAAGGTGGTGCGCGGCGTGGGAGATGAATTGCTGGAGCGCATTGCCCGGTATCCCGACGCGGCCACGAATCATGCCGCGGGCAAAGGCGACCCAACAACGGATCCGGCAATCGTCCGGCGGGGACAAGGTGTTCCTGCTCCAAACGGCGCCACAGATCGGCCCGTTGCTGCTCGTTGCGACGTGGACTGGCGCCGCCCTGGGCTATCCCCTGTTTCTCTGGCTGGATCCGTTGGCCCTTCTTGCAGCCTGGGTGAATGCGTGGCGCACACCGATCGCCTGGATGACAGTGGCGGGGGGACTGGGTTTGCCGGCCTTGTTCATCGTCGAGATCCTGTGGCCGGGCCTCTGGTGTGCTCGGATTAGAAACTCGGGATCGGGTGGGGTGTGCCCGGCTGCCCGGCGGCTGACGCGATGACGCATTGACGAACGCGACGGCATCCTGCGACAGTGCCGTCGAGATCCTCATGACAGCTCGATCGCACGCAGTGGTCCGGCAGCCACGACTCGGGTGTCGGCTTGCCTTCACGCTCATTGAACTGCTGGTGGTCATCGCCATCATCGCCATTCTGGCGGGAATGCTCCTGCCGGCGCTGGCGCGGGCCAAGGCCAAGGCGAAGAAGATCCAGTGCGTTTCCAATCTCAAGCAGCAGGCCATCGCCATTGCGCTCTACGCGGGCGAGTATGATGATACGTTTCCCTCGGGCAATCCGCCGGCAGGTTTTTCCGCCTCCGTCTATGCGTATTGGAATTACGGCGGCAAACAGGAAACCGAATACAACGGTCAGTTGCGGCTGCTGAACCCCTTCGTCGCGATCTCGGGCAAGGTCTCGACGAATTCGGACGGTGCGGAGCGTGTGTTCAACTGTCCCGGCGACAATGGGGCGCTCAAGGGCGGCTGGCCGTATGACCGCAGGCCCACCGTCTATGACACCTTTGGCAGCAGCTACGTTTACAACAGCAGCGCCAACGACAATGACGATGTCCTCGGCTTGGTGAACAAGAAGACCAGTCAGGTCCGCAACGCGTCCCGCACGATTCTGGTAAACGATTTCTCGTTCAACCTGCATTTCGTCCGGATGAAGGTCTTTCAGAAGATGTATTGGCACGACCCTCACCGGCTCGGGTTCGGCAATGTCGCTTTTGTCGACGGGCACGTGGGGTATTACGAGGGCACCGATGACCGGCCGGATTTCCAGCGCGGGACCGAATGGACGTTTGTCTACACCGATCCGTAACAGCTTCGAGCGTCCGGGGAAGCTCTTCGAGGTCGCGCAAGCGCCCTTGGCAGAAGCGCTTGCGCCATTGGCTGACCACACATGAAGAATGTGGGTTGGTGTCACCAGTATTGGTGACTGGCGCCAAAACCGTCTGCGCATAACCTGATCGCAGTTCTCGTTGTTGTGGGCCGAACTTGGAAGTTCGGCCCCGTGTGTTTTAGCCCGGTTATTTCACACGCTCCGCGAGGAACCGTAACCGGGCTGACCCGCATCGCAGTTCTCTCGCGAAGTCTGACCGCCATGTGCACCGACGGGGTGTGAAACATGCGGGTTAGGGGGGGCTCGGCGGGGCGAACCTGATCCCCTCGACATGTTCGCCCACTTCGAGGCGATCCGAACCTGCCGCGAGCCGCTCGCCCAGGATTTCCACGTTCTCGAACCTGACATCCCGCACGGCGTGATCCGCATCGGCGCCGGTGAGCTGCACGCGGTAGGCGCCGGCCTGCCCGGTCAGAGTCACGTTGCGGAACACGATGTTTCGGACGTGTCCGGGCACCTTGTTGCGCATGTACTGGTTGACCACCGGCTTCAGCCGGGCCAACTCCCCCTGCCTTTCCCCGTGCAGTCGGACGTTCTCGACCGTCACATCCTCGAGGCGCATCTCCTCGCCCGGCTCGAACAGAAACGGCGTCATCGAGAAATGAATGATGTCCAGGTTCCGCAGTGTGATGGCGCGCATGAAGGGCGCGCGACTCTCGTGGCCCAGGAGAAAGATCCGCGCCCGATCGCACCACAGGATGCAGTTCTCGACAGTCACTCGCTCGACATTGCTGTTCGGGACTTCGAGCTCGAGCCCCTTGAGCGCCACACAATCGTCGTCCGTCCGAATGAAGCAGTCCGTAATCAGCACGTCCTGCGAATTGCACGGGTTGATGCCATCGTCGTTCTGCACCCGTGAACCGCACAGTTTGACGCCGCGAATCGTCACGTGGCGGCTGTCGCGCGGCACAATCGTCCAGTGCGACGCCCCTCGAATCGTGATGCCGCTCACCTCGACGTTCGTCCCGCGGATCGAAATCACATGCGGCGTCGGTCCTTTGCGCCATTCGTAATCCGAGCCATCGAGGATCCCTTGTCCGGTGATGCGGATGTTCTCGCCCTGGGCGTACACCCCGCCCTTCACCACGGCGCCCCCGGCCAGACACAGCGTCTGATTGCTGCCGACGTCAATCCGGCCCGGTCGATGCACGCCGGGTCCGAAGTAGATCACGCCCGCGCCGTCCGGCTGGGGCGGATTCTGTTCGGGTGGATTGGCGAACAGGAGCAGCGGCCCCTTCTTGCCATCCGGCTCGATGCTCAGCTTGCGCGGCCCGGGAAGCGACACCACCAACGCGCCGTCCGGTTCCACGCGCATCGTGACATCCGGTCGTGCCGGGCGAATGACGGTGTTCGCCAGCGACCGATCCGAACGAATGCGCACCTTGACCGGGCCGTCGGTAATGAAATTGGCGAACGCATAGGGCCCGCCAAAGTCCCACTGCTTGCCCGCAAAGGGCGCATCCAGGGTGCGAGCCGTGTAGACCGGAACGGTTTGGCCGTCGGCCACAACCGTGTAATCGGACGACAGGATCTCCTCCGCCGGAGCGGGATGCGTGACAACGCCCGCCAACGTCGCCTGCACAGCCAGCAGCGCGACCAGCCCAAAGGCCTGGTTTTGCTTTCCAGCCAGCATGGATGCACATCTTCGAGGCTTCGTCTTCGCGGTGATCACAAATTCATGAAACATGCGGGCTAGTCAGGCATCCGCAACGATGCTTGGAAAGTCAAAACAACCTCGACGCGCCCCGGCCCGAAACCTCATTGGCATCGAAAATCGCGTCAATCGGTCCGCCAGCGGCGCAGGCCCTGGGGAGCCAGGCGGATGGGGAGGTTGCGGAAATCGGGATTTGCAGCCTCGATGGCTGCAATGAGCGCGTGCTTCTCGCGCGCACCCGGCTTGAGCAGGAGCGTGACCGAGCCTCCGGCGCCTCCGGCTCCGTTGACCTTGTATCCCGAGACACCGTGTTCACGGGCCAGGGCGATCACCTGGCGGGCGCGGTCGCCAACCAGTTCCGGATGCAGTTTCTGTTGCGCCCGGGTGTTGGCGGCCATCGCCTCGCCAAACGCGGCCAGATCACAACGCAACAAAGACGCTTTGCCCGCCGCCGCCGCCTCGCGCAACGGCTCGAGATAGCGTCTGAACCGCGGAGACTCTTCGAGCCGCCGGATCACCGTTTCGTGGACCGCGGACGATGAGTGCGGACGCCCGAGATAGATCAGGAGCAGCCGGGATTCGAGCTCCCAGGTCAGCTCTTCGGGCAGGACAACAGGCGAAACCGAGGCGTCCGGATAACGGCTCATCTCGATGAAGTTGATTCCGCCATAGGCGGCGCAGAGTTGGTCCTGGATGCCCGACTGCAACTTGAGCAGGGCGGACTCGATGTAATGGGCTTTGGCAGCCAGCTCGTAGCTGGTCAGCGAGCGCTGGCCCAGCAGATCGAGCGCCCCCAACACGGCAACAGACACCGATGCCGAGGTCCCGGTCGAGGCCCCGGCCGGCGCCGCCGAGAATATCGTCACATCCAGATGCAGCCCCGACGGCAAGCGGAAGAGGCGGAAGCCGGCCTCGATCAACGGGTGCTTGGTCCAGGTGCGCGCCCGCCGTTTGAGCGCGTAGGTGTCACGGTAGTTCTCGGCATGGATGGTGATTTGCGGGTCGCGCGCCCGCTTTCGGCCGGCCACAACCGTCACCTCGACCGACGGGAAGACCGCAATATTGAGGACTTTGCCCGAGCCCGCAAACCAGGTGTCGGTCCACCCGCCCAGATCGCAAATCCGAATGGGGGCGCTGCATTGGATAATCATGTTTCGAATCGGAAGGTGCGTCAAATGTCAGACGGCATCAAGGCACCACAAGGACCCGATAGTAACACGCATCGAGATCGGTCGGAGGGAAATCGGTGAATGTCGCCGTGGCGGAGGTCGCAAGAACCTGGCCCAGCAGTTCCCACCAACCGCTCTCGACCGACGCCCTCCCCTCGATCCGATAGGTCCAACCGGGCGCCGTTTCCCACGCCAACGTCACCTCGCCCGAGCCGCCCGCGGCGATGCCGAGAATTCGAGGCCGAGGCGGTTCGTTGACGAGGTTGGGCTGGCCGGGCGAAGGCTGGGGAAGCACGGCGGGCGCGCTCGCCTCGAGCCGCGGCTCGATGTACCCGAATGAGCGATCCGCGGTCAGACCCGCGTACTCGAGGAAATCGACCACCGCAAGCTGCCCGTTCTGGAGCCGGCTTAACACAACCACGCCCGCGGGCGGCGCGAGCCGAAAGTCGGTGTGCCATTCGCCGGCGCTGGCTTCGCCGGGTTCGCCATCCGCCCAGACGAGTTGATACTGGCCGCCCGCCAGGACAGCCCCTTTCGGAAAGGCCCACGCCCCGAGGTTGCCGTAGCTGTTGGCAAGATACCACCCGTCCAAGGCGGCCGGACAGGACTCCCGATTCACAATCTCGACCCACGGATCGCGGTCCCCGCGGCTGTCGGTGATCCCCGTTTGGTTGTTCGCAAGAACCTCGTTGATCCGGACTTCGGGGAACGGCTCGAGTGTCGCGCGCACCGAGTTGGCATAACCCGGCGTCGCGCTCTCGCGCCGGACTTCGATCACATCGACCGCCACGCCAAACGCGATGTCCGTGCTCCCGGGGCTGTTCTGGTGCACCTCGGCGGCCAGGACGTTTTCACCCATGCGGAGGTTGTCTACAAGCCGCACAAAGGGCCCCTCCTCGATGGCGTTGCCAATGGTTCGGTTCGCAACGTCCGGGCGCGCGGGAAGCACGCCCTCGTCCATCCCTAGCCAAAAGAAGGCCCGCCCATTCAGGTAGAGCACCAGGCCGTCATCGATGATGGTCCGCAACTCGAGCGATGCGCCGTCCGGGTTGCCGTTGAATTGAAAGCGGGTCCGGAACAGGTAGCTCATCTGGCCTATGGTCAGCGGCGTCGTCTTGGGAGCCGGCAGGGCGTCGTTCTCGACATACAGAAGGGCGCCGCCATTCGGCCACGGACTGTCGTCATACACCTGATTGGTCCACCCGGACGCAGGAGCGGACGCGTCCTGCCAGTAGCGCCACGACGCGGTCATGGGCACGACGTTGACGGGGGCATTGGTGCTGGTGCCCGACACGGCACTCCAGTTGCCGACGCGCGCATTGTCCTGGCGCGCATCGATCAATTGCAGCGACGGCCCGGCGCCATTCGCGGTCGTTGGCCACGGCGCCCGTGTCAGGAACGTCACATGATCGAGCGTCTCTTCGAGGCCGCCGGCCACGGGACGCACGAGTCGGATGGTCCCGCCGCCAGGGCTCAGTTGGTTCAGGTAGTTGCCGACTACGGGCGCCTTCGATCCGTACGCGGCCTGAAAAGCGCCGACATCCCGGGCGACAGCGAGGAATCCGCCCGGCGCCAGAACGGTCCCCGCCGGGAATGTGAACGCAGTTCCGGTCAGCCGCCAGCCATCCAGCCGCCAGCTTGTGTTCGTCGATGTGTTGTGGATTTCCACAAACTCGGCGCCGTCGGGCGGCGGACGATACATGATTTCGTTGATCACGACGCGCGCCTGCGCCACGACAACAACCGTGAAAGTGCGGGCGGCGGACCTGGCATCGAGGGCATCATCGGTCACGCGCACAGTGATCCGATTCGTGCTCGGGCCCGCATCCTCGCCAATAGCCCACTGGAAAAGTCCAGTCTGCGGATCGATACTCGCTCCGGGCGGCACGTCCGGATCGAGACTGAACCGGAGGGTCTGCCGGGGGAGATCGGCGTCCGTGGCACTGTTGATGAACGAAAAAACCGTCCCCTCCGCCAGCGTGCGATCCGCAATGGCCGCCAGCGTCGGCGGTTCATTCACCTCGTTCACAACAATCGCGAAGGAGAGGGTCGACGCCTCTGTCCCTCCGATCTCGGTTGCGCGGATGACGACGTTGTAGGAGTTGGGCCCCTGCGCCTCGACTGGCGTCCAGCTCGACTGACCGGTGGCGGGATCGAGTGTCAGACCCGGCGGACCGGATTCGAGGCGGTAGCTCACCGCGCGCGGTGGCGAGTCCGGATCCCGTGCGACGACGCGCAGGACGAACGGGCTCAACTCGTCGACTGTTTGCAGGCTGACCGGCTCGAACACCGGCGCGTTGTCCACCTCATTGACAACCACCTGAAAGCTGCGGGTGGCCGATCCCGGCGGCACGCTGTCGTCGACGACCTGAACGGTGACCACGTGTGTCCCCGCTCCCTGGTCCTCGGCGGGAGTCCACGAGAACTCTCCGGTCAACGCGTTGATGGTCGCGCCTTCGGGGACGACACCGACCAGGCTGAACCGAAGGGACTGCGCCGGTTGATCGATATCCCGCGCGACGGCCTGGATGCTCAGCAGGGATCCCTCGTCGACCGACTGGTCGGCGATCGGATCGAGCGTGGGCGATTGGTTCACCTCGCGGACAGTGACTGTGACCTGTTCGGCGTCCCAGCGCGGCGGCGTGCCGTCATCGGTGACACGCACGGTAAATGCGTATTCGCCCGGCCCGTCCCCCTCGGTCGTCGTCCAGGAAAACGCGCCTGTTTTGGAATCGATTCGGGCGCCCGGCGGCGCCCCGAACAGCGCAAAAACGAGCGTTTGCCCGGCATCCGGATCCGTTGCGGACACCGTGAAGGCAGCCGTTTGTCCTTCGTCGACCGTTCGGCTGCCCACCGGATCGAGCGTGGGCGGCACGTTCAGCGTCGGGAACTCGTTGGGCCCGCCTGGGGTGGGGCGGCCCATGAAGACAAAGGGCGGCGGGATCATTCCATCCGGGAAGCGGCCTTCACTGATGTTGTTGGTCTGTGAGCCGAACGCGATGGTGTCCACCGCCCGTCCGTCGGGCGTGAAGAGCCCGATCGACTCGCCGGTGGCCGAGAGCCTGAAGTTGACATGCAACTGGCCCTGGCCCGATTGCTCCGTCTCTTCATCGGCCCACGCCAACAGAAAGCCACCCGCCGGAATCACCGTGCCGTTCGGGATCACGAACTTGTCCGGGTCCGCCAGGTCATCGGTCAGCGTGTACGCCGAGAGATCGACCGCCCGTGCCCCGGCGTTGTACAGCTCGAACCAATCGTCCGGATCGCCATCAGCCGGATCGAGCGCAACGCCCGTGTTGCTGGCCATCCATTCGTTGATGAAGACCTCGACAGGCGGCGTGCCGGGGTCATTCGCCCGGCCCGGCGTGGGCAGGTGAAACAACTGCCTCGCTTGCGGCTGGCCGTCCGGATACGAGCCGGTGGACAGATCGTCGGGGATGGATTGGTAGTTGATGTAATCGATGACCGCCGGCGCCCCGAGCTGCTGTCGCACCAGGGCAACGGCGCCGCTGCCGGGCTCGAGGCGAAACCGGGTGTGCAGCTCGTCCTCCGTGGACTCGACCGGCTCGCCGTCAGCCCAAACCAGCAGGAACGCGCCGGGACCAATGCGCGCGCCAACTGGGAACGCCCATTCCGTGAGATTCGTGTATGCGCTGGTCAGGAAAAACCCGCTCAGGTCGATCTGATTCGTGCCCGGATTGTGAAGCTCGATCCACGGATCCCGGTCGCCGAACCGATCAACCGGGCCGCTGACATTCTGGGGCTGCACTTCGTTCACGAACAGCGGCGGGAACGGCGGAAGGGCCTTCACAACCGAATTGGGCTTGCCGGGCGTGGCCACGACCGCATCGCCCGGATGCGCGGCGGCCCAGTTGCCGACACGCCAGTTGTCCTGACGCGGGTCGATCAGTTGCAGCGAGGGGCCCCAGCCGTCCGCCTGAACGGGCCACGGCGGCTCGTTCGCATAGCGGACTTCATCGACGAGTTCATCGGCCTCCGGAGTGGCCCCGGGTCTGAGAAGGCGCAGACGTTCACCGTCGTTCTGCAGGTTGCCAGGAAACTCCCCGACCGGCAGCACATCGAACCCGTACGCCGCCGCGAAGCCGTCCCGATTCGAGGCGACGACAGCGAAGCCGCCTGGACCGAGCACGACGCCGGACGGAAAGGTGAAGCCGACACCGCCGAGCCGCCAGCCGGAGAGATCGAACGGGGCGGTGGCCGAGGTGTTGCAGAGCTCGATGAACGCGGCGTTCGGCGCCAGGGGATGGTACATGATCTCGTTGATCACCACTTGATCGGCGGCCGCGGGCAGGTCAGTGCCGGTGTAGATGACGCGGACCGTGTCGGAGGCGCCGGCCACAGGCGCACCCCGCGAATCATAGCCGACAAGGCTCAGGACGTTGGTGCGTCCGCCCAACGCGACCAGGGCGGACCAACTGGTCGCGCTGGTCCACGTCACCGGCATCACGGCGCCGTTGAGCTCGATCGTCTTGATCGCGATGGGCGCCGTTCCGCTGAGCGTCACCTGCAACTGCCCCGTGCTCCAGTCATTGCCGCCGTTGCTGGTGATGGCGAAGTCCTTGACGTCCATCCCGGCCACGCGATTGGCCAGGTACGCGCGGCGTTGGGCCACCCAGCTCTTGATCGGACGCGGGTCAGCCACGGTGACGCCGTTAGCCCGCAGCGCCGAATGCCGCCCGTCCACGATGGGATCGAACCGGGCGTTCTGGAGCGGACCGGCGACGGCGTCCGAATAGGCCCGCAAATAAGCGCGCCGGAACGCCGGGGTGTTCCAAAGCCTGGTGACGATCGGATCGTTCGCGCCAAAGATGTCCGTTGTCGGGCCGTCGCTCCCGGAGCCGAGCACCATGTCGATGTCCCAGGGGATCATCCCGAAGCGTCCGTTGAGCGGTTTGTAGACGTAGCAATTCTTGCCGCGATTGTAGCCGTAGGCGTCCCAGTTCCCGACAATGTGCTGGAGAGCGAAGACGCGCATCCAATTCTCGACGTCGACCTGGTTTTCGACCTGCGGCACCAGGGCCGATCCCGTCAGGTTCACCGCTGTGACAAGGTTGAACAGGTTGGTGTAGTTGTTGGCGGAATCGGCCACCGCCCGCTTCCGCCACGCCCAGCGGTAGCGCGCCAGCTTGTACGCGCCGCCCGTGGTCGTGAACGTCTCGAGCGTCGCGTCCCGGCTGAAGGTGAAACTGTCGCCCGTATCGTTGAACTCGAACCAGTCCTCGACCTTGTAGAGGTCGCCGTCCTCGCCCGCCGGCCACCAACGATCCACATAACGACCGTTCGGTTCTTCGGTGTCCTCGTACACAGTCTGCTTGCGAGCGCCATTCTCGAAGAAGAGCACGTGCCGGCGGTGAAGGGTCGGAATGCCCATCTGGCGCCCGATCCAGAACGCGGCCTGCTCGCGTTGGGCGCTGTCGTCGTTGCCCAAGTTGCCCACCGTCACCAGGGCCACATCCCGCGCCCCCAGGAACCGGTCGTCTCCGGGAAAGGCGAAGATGTAGTCGCTGCCCACGCTGCCGCCATGCCACGGGCTGCCTTTGCCGCGCATCTCGACGTTGTAGACCACCCGCCCGTCGTCATAGACGAACGTGCAATCGACGTTGTCGTTGGCCATCGGCTCGCGCGATCGCAACCAGTCGTAATCCGCGCGCCGCTGCCATAGACGATAGACTCCCAGATTGCCCACCGGCTGGGTCTCGCCCCAGCGCACAAGGCACTCCCGATCGGGCGCGTCCGCGGGAAAACGCGCCGTCGACGAGGCCTGCGCGTTGTCGGCCGCCTCGACATGGAAAGCCACCAGCGTGCCTGATGACCTCCCGCTCAGCCGCGCCGAGTAAACGCCGTCGCCGGCCACCGCATCGCCCGCCGTCCCGTCGTCCTTCATGACCAGGTCGGTCGCCGTGCCGCCCGGGTCAATGCGGTATCGCACGCGGACCGTTCCCAGACCATCCGGATCGCTCAGCCGGGCGGTGACGACGACGGCCTGGTTGGCGGCGGGGAGGACGGGGGTGTGAACGACCTCGACAATCGACGGCCCCGCATTCGCCACCGAGCGGCTGTTGCGGGCGCCCGGCGTGCCCAAATCAGAGGGCAACGCCATCCGCCCCGCGGCCTCGAGGTAGCTGCCGCGCGTGCGCAGCATGAACTCAGGCCATCCCTTGAGCCATCGGACTCGGGCGCGCAGGGTGGCAGTCGTGTTCTGTGTCAGGGCTGGCGAGATCGGAATGTAGATGCGGTTGCACGCGGTATCGCCCCGGCCCGTCGCGCGCACATGCAGACATCGGCTGTCGCCGATTCCGCCGCTGGCCTGCACCTCGCTGCGCCGATGGTTTCCCTGGATCACCCAGCCGGTGAGCCCCGACTCGAAGCCCGGGTTGGTGATCCGATTCCCGCCCGTGCTGGGCACAACCTCGACGTTGTCGACCAGGCATTCCCCGGGGCCTTGCATCATGATGTGCAAACGGCTGGCACTGCCGCCATCGCCGTTGTCGAGCACCCCAGTCCATTCAATGGTCCCCCACGGCGCCTTCGCGCTTTCGTCCGAGTCCGCCCAGCTCGACGCAGCCGAGTGATCGCTGTGGGCGTCGATCAACTCGAGGCTGCTCCCCAGACCGTCGCTCCACTGCCCCCACCGCCCCCCAACGCCGTACCTGACCTCATCGACATCGATCAGGATGCGATTCGTCTCAGGCAGACCGAATGCGTTGGTGAGGACGAGCAGATCGGGCTTGGCCAACGCAAGCCGTTCGCCGCCGTTGGCCAGCGCCCCGCCGTAATCGCCGAAGACCCGGGCAGGATCAAGCCCGGGATGGCCGGCCAGCAGACGCGGCCTGCTCTTCGCAACCACCGCGTAACCTCCCCCCTCGATGACCGCTCCCGCCGGGAACTGGAAATCGACGCCATCCGTGAACCGCCAGCCGCCCAGTTCCACAGGCTGCCCCCCGCGATTGTGCAGCTCGATGAACTCATCGGCATCGTCGCCCGAAATCGGGTTGTACATGATCTCACTGATCGCAACGGCATCGATGGCCCGCGGCCGGTTCTCGTTGTCCGGCGACGGCTCGACGAGCCGGCGCACACCCGGCGCACCGTCCGGAAACCGCCCCACGGCCATGCCGCGCTCCTGGGCGCCGTACCGGACAGCATCAAGCACTCGAGTGGCATTCGAGTTGACCAGAAAAAGCCGCCCGCCCGCTCCGTCGAGTCCGAACCCGATCTGCTCTTCGTAGAACGCATGAAACCCGCGAGGCGGAATCACGGTTCCATCCGCAATGCGGAATCGAGGCGTCTCCGCGTCATCGGTCAGGATGCATCCGCCCACATCCGCCCCGCTGTTGCCGTGGTTGTACAATTCGATGAACCCGCGTTGTCCATCATCGGGTCGGGCGAGGAATTCGTTGATCAAGACGTCGGCCAGCGGATTGGCCCGCACGGCCTCCATTTGTCCCGGTGAACCGCCGATCAAGTCACTGGCCGCCCATGCGCGCGGATCATCCTCGCCATACGAGGGCCGGGCCAGCACCAGCGAATGCCCTCCGCCACCCGCCGCCACCGGCCAGGGATAACCGGACTCGTAGTTCACTTCGAGCAGCGTGGCGCCCTCCGGGTTCTCGAGGCGCAGCGTGCCGCCGTCGTTGGGCAAGCCATCGCCGCCGATAAATGGCCCCAGCGCATCCGCAATCCCGTACACCGCTGCGAACTCGACCGGATTCCGGGCGATGACGGCGAAGCCGCCCGCGGCCAGCACGAACCCGTCGGGAAAAGCGAACTGGATGCTGCCGCCCAGACGGTGTCC
>Ga0116149_1003316_pt1 | contig 16749 bp, 14 predicted proteins | sample AD_UKC057_MetaG_FD_89787 | JGI IMG/M metagenome (GOLD analysis project Ga0116149, IMG submission 89787) | Active sludge microbial communities of municipal wastewater-treating anaerobic digesters from USA - AD_UKC057_MetaG | ecosystem: Engineered > Bioreactor > Anaerobic > Digestate | place: USA... | reverse complement strand
TGCTCTCAATATTGGTTATGACCCACTCATCGCCAAAATCTAGCAACAAATTGAAAAAATCTTTTGTGAAATCCATGTCCCAAATTTAAAACTTTCCACTAAATTTGCAGTAGAACCCTTAAAATAAATGTTCGACCTTTGTTTTCGACCAAAAAAACGAGATGAAACATTTAACATTACAGCAAAGGTACGCATTAAAAGCATATTTGGAATGCGGAAAAACTAAAAATGAAGCAGCAAAACTATTAACCGTTGACAGAAGCACCGTATATCGAGAAATCAAACGCAATAGTCGAAAACGTGGCACTTACAATCCCGATTTTGCCAATGAGCTGGCAGAAGAGAGAAAAGAACGGTTTTGCAAGAACCGAAAGTTTGATGCAGCAAAACAAAAGCTTATTGAACACTGGATTACACAAGAGCAATGGTCTCCTGAACAAATCAAAGGTTACTGTGATAAAAGCAGTATAGAAATGGTCTCACACGAAAGAATCTATCAATTCATTAGAACAGATAAGCTTGCCGGCGGTGAAATATATAAGCAACTGAGACATAAATTAAAACATCGAAAACGACCTGTCACAAGTAAACATGAAGTGATAAAAAATAAAGTGTCCATAGATAACAGACCAGATGTGATTAATAATAAAGAACGCTTTGGAGATTGGGAAATAGACCTTATTGTTGGAAAGAACAATAAAGGTGCAATAGTTACTATCGTTGAAAGAACAACAGCTATGATTATGGTCCGAAAACTTAATAATGGCAAAAATGCCTTTTGCCTTGCTAATACAGTAATAGAAATGTTAATGCCATACAAGAATAGTGTAAAATCAATAACCAGCGATAATGGAAGTGAATTTGCCTGGCACGAAGAAATTGCCAGAAAACTACAAACTCAATTTTTCTTCGCCCATCCTTATTCTTCTTGGGAAAGAGGATTAAGTGAATATTCTAACAAATTAATCAGACAATACATCCCTAAACAATCTGATTTTGATATCTTTGATGATCAATTTATTAAACAAGTACAATACAAAATTAACAGAAGACCAAGGAAGAACTTAGGATTTGAGACACCTAAAGATGTTTTCTTTAAATCTGTCGCATTTGCTTGTTGAATTTACGGAGCAATTTAAAATCACAAAAATTTCTTGCCATTCACAACAAAATCCTATCTTTATGGGTTTAATTTCAGTGTATGGCCTTTATCAGGAAGAATAGTGCCGAATTGATGCAACTGAACGAATATCTGAAGTATTCGAAGCATCCGGTTATTATACCCCACGAAAACCCCGATGGGGATGCCATCGGTTCAGCCCTGGCTGTGTATCATATATTGAGATTGAGCCATGCAAGTCCGGTGGTGATATCGCCGAACAATTTTCCTGATTTTCTGAAATGGATGCCCGGTGCCGACAGCATTATTATTGCCAACCGCCGGCTGAATAAAGCCAAAGAGCTTATCGCAAAAGCTGATTTAATCATTTACGTCGATTTCAACGAAATCAGCAGGATGGCAGAGCTTGCCCCTATATTGCAACAAAGTAACGCTCCCGTGATTCTTTTTGATCATCACCCAAACCCGGCCGGAACATACTCGCTTGTTTTTCATTCAACCGAAGCCAGTTCAACGGCTGAATTGATATTTGAAACTTTCGAAAAGGCCGGTTTCTCAGGAAAGATGAATATCGAAGCTGCCGAATGTTTGTATGCCGGCATTATGACCGACACCGGTTCATTTAATTTTAATTCGTCTAATGCCAGTACTTTCAGGGTGGTGTCGAAGCTGTTGAAAGCCGGCATTAACAAAGACGACATTTTCGATAAGGTGTACAATAATTTCTCGGCTTCGCGGATGCGATTGCTGGGATATGCACTGAATGAGAAGATGACGGTTCTGCCCCCTTATAAAACGGCGTTTATCAGCCTCAGCATGAAAGACTTGGCCGATTACAACTACGTAGTGGGCGATACCGAAGGCTTTGTGAACTATCCGCTTTCGGTGGCCGGAGTGAGGGTATCGGCGATTTTCATCGAGCGCCCCGACCATATCAAAATATCGTTCCGTTCGAAAGGCAGTTTTCCGGTGAACCGTTTTGCATCTGCCTATTTTAATGGCGGAGGCCACCTGAATGCCGCCGGAGGTGAATATAAAGGAAGCCTTGCCGAAGCCATTGAATTGTTTGTGAAACACATAAGCCTGCAGCAAGATGAAATTAAATAAATTCAATCAGCTATTCGCCCTGATTTCACTGTTCGCGGCAGCAGCCTGCACTGGAGACAAGCAACCGAACAATCAGGAAAACGCCATCGGATTTTCCGAAATCAAGCAGTATTATCAAAAGCCACTCATCGAAATGAACCGCGATATGATTGCTGTGCAGGATGAAATGATTCAGGGGTATATTTCGCGCCATAAATGGGAAATGGAGCAAACCGGAAGCGGCCTGTATTACCAGATTTATCAGGAAGGAAAGGGTGAAAATCCGGGCGATGGCAGTCGGGTGGAATTTGCCTACACCATGTGGCTTCTCGACGGAACCCTGCTGTACACTTCCGATTCAACGGGAAACCGCGAAATTCTTATCGGGCATAATAATGACGAAGCCGGTATTGACGAAGGACTCCGGCTGATGAAACCCGGTGCTAAAGCCCGGTTTATTCTACACCCGCATCTGGCATTCGGCGTTCCCGGCGACGGATACAAGGTGCCTTACCGTGCGATTCTGGTGTACGACATTGAATTAATATCAATTAAGAACGAAATATGAAAGTCAGGTTATTGATGTTTGTTGTGGTGAGCAGTCTGCTTGCCATTGCCTGTGGTAACGACAAAAACGGGTTCAAAAAAGCCGGCAGCGGACTGGAATATAAGTTTATTAAAGAAAACCCTAATTCCGCACTACCGACTATTGATCAGGTGGTTATTCTCAACATCGAAATCACTACCGAAAAAGGTGATGTATTGTTTTCGAGTGCCGAATCGGGACGTAAATACCTCAAAAAGCTGAATGCTCCTTCGCACCCGGGCGGGTCGTTCGAAGATGCCATTGCAATGATGCATCAGGGCGATTCAGCCGTGTTCCGTATTGATGCGTATAACTATTACACGTATACCGAAAAACTCGAAAGGCTTCCCGATAAGGTAAAAAAAGGCGATAAGCTGATTTTCAACATCGGGCTTGTCGAAATTTTAAGCTCCACCCGATACGACGATGTACTGGTCGATCAGTATCATAAAGACGAAGCGACCGAAATGCAACTGCTAAGCGATTATTTAAAGCGCACGAATATAACCGGTTCAGCCCTTCCATCGGGTTTATATTATATCGAGCAGCAAGCCGGCAAAGGAAAACAGGCGGTTAAGGGCCGAAAAGTAAAGGTTCATTATACGGGAACCTACATCGACGGCAGCGTTTTCGACACCTCGCTTGATAAAAGCCCGATTCAGTTTACCCTGGGGAACGGTGAAGTAATCGATGGTTGGGAAGAAGGATTGTTGTTGATGAAGGAAGGCGGTAAGGCCCGGTTTATCATTCCGTCGAAACTTGCCTATGGCGACAAGGGGAAAAACGAAATACTTCCGTACACTACCTTAATTTTCGATGTTGAGTTAATTTCGGTGCAATGAGGCAGATCGTAATAATATTAAGCATTTGTACGTTCATGATGGCATCGTGTACGCCCGACGCCAAGGCTCCTGCACAACTTAAAAAACTGAGCCTCAGGATTCCTGCCATCGACAAAGATTATATAGGCGGAGCCATCCTGCATTTCGATGCCGAAGGCAACATGGTATTGCAGGATTTAAACCGTGAAAACATGTCGTTTAGTCAAACCCCGTCAGGGTTGCAATATAAGTTTATCGGAAAGCGCAATATGCGCAGGCCGCTGATTGGAGATGTACTCGAGTTGGATATGAAATACTATCTGAATGATGACTCGTTGCTGTTCGATTCGCGAAACAGCGAAACTGCATTCAGAATGCGCATGGACCCCCCGTCGCATCCGGGCAGCATCGAAGAAGGCTTTCTGATGATGGCCGAAGGCGATAGTGCCGTTTTTAAAGTGGATGCCAGCAGCTTTTATACCTACACACGCAAATTGGTAAAACTGCCTTCATTCATCAGGCAGGGTGACAAGGTGGTATTTCACGTAGCCATGCGAAAGGTAATCGCACAAGAAGACTTCAGTCTTGCGATGTCGGATACCGACCGGAGATATGCCGCCGACGAACTGAGTATGATAAACCGTTTTTTACTCGCCGAAGAATTGAATATCGAACCTCAAAAAAGCGGTTTATATTTTATAAGTTTAAAAAACAAAGGCAGCAAAAAACCAAGAGCGGGTGGTAAAGTCGAAATATATTACAACGCCATGTTTCTCGATGGCGGGGCTTTCGACGCGGTTGAGCCCGACACGCCACCCTTTAGCTTCACCATGGGAGCCGACGAGGTGATTCCTGGTCTCGAAGAAGCTGTCGGGTTAATGACCGAGGGTGAAACTGCACTGGCGATAATACCTTTCCGACTGGCCTATGGGTCTGAAAGATATGGCGACATACCTCCCTACTCTACCCTGATTTTCGAAATAAGCTTAAGTAAAGTGAATGCAAAGTAAACGCACAGGTTTGTTTTTCGGGTCGTTTAATCCGGTTCATATCGGACACCTGGCTATTGCCAACTATTTTGTTGAGTTTTCGGGAATCGCAGAATTGTGGTTTGTGGTCAGTCCGCAAAATCCCTTTAAAGAAAAAAACAGCCTGTTACCCGAGCGTCAGCGCCTGCACATGCTCAATCTTGCCATTGGCAGCGACCCGCGTCTGAAGACATGCGATATAGAATTTACCTTACCCAGACCGAACTATACGGTTGACACCCTGACCTATCTGCGGGAGAAACACCCCGACAATACTTTTGCACTGATTATGGGTAGTGATAACCTGGCCGGTTTTCACAAGTGGAAAAACTATCAGGAAATTATCAAACATCACCCACTCATGGTGTACCCGCGTCCGGGCTTCGACAAATCCGGCATGAGCAACACACATCATGCCGAATGGGTCATGGCACCGCAAATGGACATTTCTTCGTCGGTGTTACGTAAAGCTATTATGGATGGGCATAACATGAAGTACTACTTTGCCGAAGCAGTATGGAATTATATCGACGAGATGAATTTCTTTAAGACGGGTAAGCCATCTAGCTGAGTACCCGTTCGGGTTTTAGAATCACACCCACTCCCTTTTTACCATCAATATAAATCTTTGCCGGATGTGCAAAACGAATGAGTTTCAAGCGGTCTGATTCATAAACGGGTTTACGGCGGTTGAGAAACGACAGGTCATAAAAGCCATCCTGAACACAGGGATTGATATTAAAGTAGCCCACCCTGAACGAAGTCAGGTTTTGGAAAAAGTGGGTACCCTGACTCGGGTCAATCTGGTAATTTTGCAAGGCAGTTTCCACCAGAATTCTCACACCCGAAATCTGGGACCATTTAACCGGAATGCCCAGAAAATGGTCGGAAGAACCCCAACGTCCCGGACCAACAAGAATATAATTGCGTCTCATTTTTACCAACTGCTCATTTAAGGCGCCTATCTCCAGGGCCAACAGGGGATTATCGGCGGGGTTGAAATTCTCACCGCGAACATAAATCAGGTCGTGAACATCTTCGATAACCCCGTTGCCTAATGCACTGTAGCTGGTAATAATCGTACTTTCCTTAGGTATCGTGTTCACATCAATGGGGATGGTTTCCTTGTTCTCGACTATGGGGCGAATTTGCAACAAATGAAGAATGGATTTCCCCTTACCAATATTATCGAAGGATACGGCAAATTCTATTTCAACGGGGTTGCTCATTTCTTTCTGGCCGATTTCGAGAACGTCCGAAATAGCGTCCATCAAAGGAAGGTTTTTATACTTGAGTATATTGGCAAAGCTGACTACCTTTTTCCCTCCCGGATACAGACCATCGCGCAGCATGTGGTCGTTGTAATCGTAGGTGGATACAATATTGTGCAACACCCCGTGAGCCTCTGCCGTTTTCATGTCGAGTTTCAACAGGTTAATGCCATCGTTGGTCGAAATTTTAAAGCTGTCTTCGTTCAGATCGAGAGCAAGGAAATAATTCTGGGTTTCTTTCATCGCTATTTCGGGGCTGCTCAACTGCAGTATTTTTTTCGGATGCTTGGGCGATACACGCAACGACATTCCGCCATCGACGATATATTTACCCAGTCCCAGTGCAAGGTTAACGATTCCTTCTTCGGGTTTTTCCTTTCCAATCGGGTAAAAATTGATCGACCGGGCCACACCGGATATTTCGGGATAAAATGTTTCCTCTCGTTTTTTACCACATACCTCCTGTAGCACAACCCCCATTTTCTCCTCATCAATTACATTCTTGGTTGCCGCCATATATGCCTTGCTTTCTTTGTAATACACCGAAGCATAAACACTCTTTATTGCATCGGTAAGCATGTGCAGGGTATGATCAACATTACGGGTATGCGGTATCATATAGGTGGAGTAAATACCTGCAAACGGTTGGTAATGGCTATCTTCGAGCAGACTTGAAGAGCGCACGGCGAGCGGGTTTTTTACAATCGTGATGAATTTTCTTAAGTCTTTCAGAAATGCCTGCGGAAAACTTGCCTGAACAAATGCGTGGAGAATTTCATCATCGCTCAGGTTCGACATGGCCGTTTCGTACAACTGATTCGACTCCATAAACTGGTCGAAAACCTCGGTCGTAATTACCAGGGTACGCGGTATGGTAATGTGCAGGTTCGAATATTTATTACGCAGGTTGTTACGCGAAATCAAATTGTCGATAAAAGCCAGCCCCCGAGCTTTACCGCCCAGAGAACCGTCGCCCAGGCGGGTGAACAACAGGTATTTATCGTATTCATCACGATAGAACTTAGCAATAACACCCCGCGCACTGTTGAAACGATACCACGAAATAGTATCATGAACGTACATTTTCAGCTCGGTGGCTGATTTAAAATCGCTGGCATTAATGCCTTCGAAAAGACGAGCAATGCTAAATAAGGCCCGGGCTTTTAACCAGCGCGAAAAAAAGTGCATTCTGGCACGGTCGAGAATTACCTCATCGGGAATGTGCATAATGCATTCCTGCAAATCCTTGATATTGGTAACCCGTGCAATTTCTTCGCCTGTATCGGGGTGCCTGAAAATAAAATCGCCAAATGCAAATTCCTCGAGAATCACCCTTTTCAGATCGAAGAGAAAAGTTTTGGAATATTTATTTAAAAAAATTGCCCCGTGCCGAATGGCCTTTTCCTCGTTATCAGCTTCTGACGACTGAATAATTACCGGCAGAAAACTGTTTTCTTCACGTATTTTACGCAGGAGATGAAAACCTGCTTCACGGTCGTGCCTGCCCTTACGCGGATAGCGTACATCGGTAATAACCCCCAACAGGTTCGTCTTATATTTTTCGTAAAGCTCCACTGCCTGCTCGAAATTGGTAGCCATGAGCAACTTAGGCCTGCCCCGCATTCTCACGTTTTTCTCATGTTCGTTCAGCCCTTCCGAAACATAAGTTTTCGCCTGGGTGATGAGCATTTTATAGAGATTGGGCAGGTAGCTGGAATAATATCGAAAAGAGTCTTCAACCAGAATGATGGTCTGAACTCCCACAATTTTGGCATCATAATCAACATTGAGTTTATCTTCGAGAAGTTTGATAATGGCGAGCAAAATGCCAACGTCGCCCAGCCAGCAGAAAATGTAATCAAATATTTTTTCTTCCATGCTCTCGAGGCGCTGATTTACTTCGCGCGAAAATGGGGTGAGCACCACAATGGGAATCCCCGGATAATTTTCCTTTATTTCTTTTGATAGTTCAAAGGGATCACGGTCAACCAGGCTCAACATGGTAATAACCAGATTAACTTTCTCCTGCTCCAGCACCTCCATGGCTTCTTCGGCCGAGGTAACCTGAATTATTTCGGGAGGAAAACGCAGGTTCAGCGAAACATATTCATTAAACAACTGGGCATCGATACGTCCGTCCTCTTCCAGAATAAATGCATCGTAGGGGCTGCAAATCAGCAACACGCGGTAAATGCGTTTTCGCATCAATTTGTTGAAGGCAGTACGCTCAAAATAGTAATTATCGAGGTTGTCGCTTTGGTAAAACTTTTCCTTTACAGTTAATATTTTTGTTTGCTCACCCATTGGTTCAATTTTTGATGTAATTTACATATATTTACAAAAATAAAAACTGATTGCTATGAAAAAATTAATCTTTACAGTTTTAACGGCATGTTTTGCATTTGCATTGAGTACGAATGCGCAAAAAGTATATAGCTGCGAATATAAAAGCGATGCAAAAGTAAAAGTTTATGTTTGCGATTATAAAAGCGATGCCGACCTGGTGGTGTATAAATGTGATTATAAGAGCGACGCCACAGGCAATGATGGCAAATGGTATTTTTGCGATTACAAAAGCGATGCAGATAAAACCATTTATTTCTGCGATTATAAGAGCGATGCCGACCTGCTGATTTATTTCTCGGAATATAAAAGCGATGCGGGTTGGAAGAACACTTCGAAGAAACAACTGATGTACTGATGAAGAAGCTGATATTTTTTGGGATTTTGGCGCTGGTTGCGCTGAACCTGAACGCCCAGAAAGTGTTTTCGACACAATACGAATATCAGGCCGATGTTAAGGTTTACGTTGTGCAGTACGAATATCAGGCTGACCTTTGTGTGTATAAGGAGAGTTACGAATATCAGGCCGGTGACAACGACGGTAAATGGTTTTTCACCGAATATGAGTATCAGGCAAAGAAGAAGATTTTTTTTGTAGCCAACGAATATCAGGCTGACATTAAAGTATTTTTTGTTGATTACGAATATCAGGCCGGCTGGAAAAACAAAGAGAAAATGTATAAGTTGTTTTGATAGAAGGGTAAAATTCTGTTTTTTACATGGCTCTTTCGCGAACGAAAAAAATCATTCTCTTCATTCTTTCCTTTCTTGTTGCAATTCTGTTGGTTGTCCTCATCGGAGGGCCGGTTTACTTAGAGTATAAAATAAGGACAGAGCTGGAAAAAGGCTTTTCGGAGGCACTGAATTCTGAGGTTTGTATCGCCGATGTTGACATCCGGTGGATGAAAGGTGAAATTATGCTGACCCATCTGGTGGTGTACAGTCAGACTTTTCCTAAACCAAAAGTAAAGTTGAGTATTGCTGAAGCCGGTATTATTCTAAATCAGGAAACCGGTATGAGTTTACAAAACATGAATATCGACCGATTGTACATTACCGATTGTAACATTTTTATTATTACCGATGCCGAAGGACAAATCAACTGGGAGCCATCGCAAAACGAAGCGGAATCGTACGACAGTATCCCTTCGGTAAAAATCAATGAAATCGACATTACCAATGCAAGCATTCACATCGTAAACCACCAGAAAAAAACCAGCTATCACGTAAATGATGTTTGCATAAACTATGACAAACCCAACACTGACCCGAATACATACAATGTATATGCGCAAGTCGAAAACATACAATTGAACCCCGGCACGGGGCATTACATTTTACCACGGCTTGAGTGGCAGGGCAGCGTTATCAGCGATTCTACCGGATTTAAGTCCTGTATCGGGAATGCCCGCATCAACCAGTGGTTTTCGGAATTCAGGATTGAATACGACAAAAACACCGGTAATACCGACGTCGAATGGTTAACGCCCGAATGTGGGTTCGGTGACTTCGCCAGCCTGTTTCTGCCCATAAATCTGAAAGCTGACACGCTGAAATTCAGTGGAAACTTCAGTTCCCAACTCAATCTGAAGCTATCGAAACAACTGGGACTGGAATTACTCTCTGTGAAGTCGGAATTCGCCAATTCCCGCGTTGAAAACAAAATCAGGAATACTTCGGGAGGAATCCACGGTGTAAGCCATTTTTATTACCGGTATTCCACAGAAGGTGAACAGGTATATCGTAACGACAGCCTGACAATATTTTCAGGCAATGATACGCTGAACTGGTATGTTGCCAACAATCCCAAAGATAAAAGACTATTCAATGCCAACGCATCAGGCAGCATATCGCTCGACAGCATCAGTCATCTGTTTGAGCTGAATCAGCTAAGTCTGTTTGGCCGGATTGAAGCTGAAAAACAAACGTCTGGCGAAGTCAGACTGAGTTTCGATAATGCAGGAATTTATAATCACAAAACGGAGAGAACGCTCCGTTTCGACGAAAGTTTTGTAAGCTTATCTCCCGTTGAAACCCGTTTCGGAATTACCATTTCGGAACCTCAGCACCATTGGTTTACCATGGATGCTGCTATGTTACGAAGCGAAAACACCACATCACAACTTGTGGTAAACATTCACATTCCTGTGTTACAATTAGGCGCTTCAAATGGTGATAACAGCTTGTTGGGAACCGGTTATACATTCCCGAAGAATTCTGATGTTCAAACGTTTATCATACACTACCCGCAGCAAATAAGCAGTATTGTAAGCCTGAATATCGACAGTTTATCGGTTGGCGGGACACTGATTACCAATGTAAATTCTAAATTTACCGGTAACAACGAAAGCCTGTATTTCGGTATTCGTGCAAAAAATGACAGTTTCAACTATATCGATGCAGAAACAGGGTGCAAAAGAATTTCAGACAACCGGCACAAAGCCTTCATTAAGTCGGATATTCGCTTGCAGGGTACCCAAAAAGACATATCGGGGAACATTTGGGCAAGCTGCGTTTTAACGGCTGAAACTGACGACAGCCTGCACTTCTGTGATAACTCAATCCATGGCACTGTGATGTTTCATACCGATAGCATCGAAGTGAGTAAAAAGCTGATATCGGGTATAATACCTTACGTTCAACGGCTTATATCCGGCGAATCGCTAAAAATCAGTAAAACCACTTTACTCTGTCAGGTCAGCTATTCCGATTTTCTCATTGAACCATTCGATGTAAGCATTGATAAGTGGACCGCACATGGAAGCGGAGGGTTCAATCCATCCGACAGTATCAATATCAGTGCGGTATTGACTGTAGACCCAAAACAATTGAGTTTTATAGAGCGGAGCATACTAAAGGACAAGGCTGAACAATCGGGGGCTGACTTCGATGAACTAATACAAAGTAAGAAAATCAGCGTTTTGATGATCGTGAGGGGGCTTTTCAAGCATCCGGTTACCTACACAAAATTCCGCAAAACTGAAAATTAACAGAAAACTTCACGAGAGTAAACTCCGCTCAAAAAAACGGAAAAACATTCTCAATTCGCACCCAAAACTACCGGACTCAGGTCGCTGTCGCGGATAACTGCCTTTGTATTGATGGCATCAACGGTTATTACCGACTTTCGTCCGGTAACCTGGTTAAGCATTTCGATGCGGTGGGCAAAATATTTGCCGGAGACACCGTTTACCGGTTCATATTTACTCAGGACCATTTCGCGCGTAATCTTTCCGGTGGCATCAAAATACTCCACTTTTTGTGTAAGGTATTTCGCTTTATCGATGTAACATACTTTTTTTGAGAAGCCATATTTCTTTTCGATGTCCTTGTTAATTGGAATCATCTCGATGACATAGCACACTGTCCCGTTAATATTTTTATCGGCGAGCTTTTTGAAGTTATATTCATTCTCGTTGGGTTTACTCATGTCGGAATTGGTGAACTCTGAGCCCATAAAGCTCTGTTTTTTTTCTGTACTGACTATACGTCGCGATTTTCGCAATGCCGGCAGGTAAATCCACATATCGTCTTCTTTTGAATCGTAATCATACACCAGCATCGAAGTACCGGCAACATCGGCAGGTGAATTGAACACAATAAGCGTTTTGGTTGCATCACCCGAATTCAGGCTTTTCGATGTCGTCTGACGAACCCGCTGGTTACCCTTAGCATCGAAAATGCTCAGGGTTTGGGTCATTTCGAAGTTGCTGAGTTCAACCGTAGCAGCAGCTTTCTTGCTGATTTCGGATGCAGTCTGGGCATTCATTACCGGAATCGTGGCGAAGAATACCATCATAATTAAGATTGGTGTTTTCATTGTTGTAAGTTTTAGTTTATCGTTTTAATTTTATTTCGATGTTTTCGTTTTTTGTAAGTTGAATTGATGTCTCTCTGAACGAAGGAGCCGAGAGTACGGGGCGGATATTGTTCGAAAAACCAAAGGCTTCGCTGGGATAACCCAGAAAATTTGTATCACATTCACCGTTGGCATTGCTATCGTGACAAACGCAAACCGAATAAGTGCCCGCAGGCAGTTCTACACGAACATTGCTTACCGGAGACCGGGCCGGAACTACCAAATCGCGAAAAGCCCTGCCCTTTTTCGGAAAGGATTTGGAATCGTTAAAAATTCCTATCAACAGGTTTCCCTGATTGCTTTCGACCTGGCTTACCGAAATTTGCAAAACGTAAACCTGAGCATTTGCCAATCCGGCCATTATAAGCAATAGCATTATGCAAGCTAACTTCTTCATATTTTTCTCTTTTTATTGGCAACAACACAAATGGCGGGTACTACAATAAGCGAAAAAATAAGACACAGGCTCAGGGCGCTTATCATCAACAGAGCAAAATTCTGCAGGGCTACAAACGACGACAACAATAAAACCACAAATCCCAGCATCACCGACAAGGAATTGATGATAATGCCCCTGCCAGTGGTGGTAAGTGTTCGGAACACGGCCTCCGGCACGGTCAATCCGTTTTTAAGTTCAAATGTATATCGGTACAGAAAATGAATGGTATAATCAACACCGATGCCCACCACTACCGATGAAATCAGCGCTGTGACAACATTTACAGGAACTCCAAAAAACCCCATCAATCCGAACATTATAACAATGGTTGCCGAAAGGGGAATGCAGCCCAGCAATGCATACCGAAACGATTTAAATATTATTAAAAGCAATATAAAAACCAGCAGCACCGAGATGATGAGCGAGTACACCTGTCCCCTGATTATCGCATCTATCATTTCGTAGGTCATCAGTGCAAAACCACCATACACGGCATCCAGACCCTGGGATTCAATCAATTCGTCGGTGCGGTCGAACACGGCTTTGTAGTCGGCGTTGGTTTCAGCTTTAAACTGCACGGTTATTACCGCTTTTTCGAAGTTGAAATCAACCAATTGCTCAAAATCGGATGGGTCGCCTCCCATGGAATATAATTCAAACATCTGAGCCACAGCTTCCCTGCTATCGGGAATTTCGCCATACATAGCATCGCTGCTGTCGCAAACAGCCGATGTCATTGTTCGCATTACACCCGCGATGGAGAGCACATTACCCACCTGAGGCATTTTCCTGAGTTCGCTTTCGAGGGTATCGATGCGACGCAATACCGCAGGGTCTTTAATATCGCCCTTTACCATTATCGAAAAATTGCGACAACCCCCGAATTGCTCGTTAATCAACGCATTGGCTGTAAGATAATCGTGCTTTCGCGGCAATACGTTTTCGGCGTTAGGGTCAACTTTTATCCCAAAAATTCCGGTTGCTGCAGCAAGCAGCCCAATTGCAGCCAGCAAAATCAATAGTCCGGGCCTTTTAACAACAAATCCTGACATCGACTCAATAAAACGATTCCTTTGCGTTGATTTTGCCGTGCGTTTACGATTGGCAGCCACAATGGGTTTTCCGCCGTAAAACAACAGTAAGGGTACAATTATCAAGCTGATAATCAAAGCCATACTGACACCCCAGGCCGCTGAAACACCGGTTTGTCTTGCCGGTATCATCACATGGGTAAGCATGGTTAAAATACCGGCTATTGTAGTTAATCCGGTAAACAATACCGGCATTTTCAATCTATCGAATAACGAGCTGACCAATGCCTGCGAATTGGAATCGGGCTTTTCGAGTGCATCTTCGATGTATCCCGACACAAAGTGAACCCCATAATTATTCGAAATAGCAAGCATCATTACAGGTACGAGAATACTGATAATGCTTAGATTCCAACCTAATAAAGGCATTAGTCCGATAGCAAAAACCACCGATAAAACCACGACGAACAGCGGTATCATCACAGCCCTGAGACTGCGGAACGACAGCCACAAAAATACAATCATAAGCAATAAGCCTACCGGAAGCAACACATACAAATCTCCCCTGATATCGCGGTTCACCACCATCCTCAACTGCGGTTCACCGGCCACCAACACCCTGTCGGTACCGGGGTTCGCCCCCAACACACTGTCGATGGCGAGATTCAGCGATTCATCACTGGCATCGGGGCTGCGGTTAACCATAGCCAGTGCATACCGGTAATTCTTTGATACCAGCTTTCCGAAAATCAAATCATTATCAGCTGTCCATTCTTCGAGTTCAATAGTCTCCTCTTTGGTTTCCGGAATAAATGGTACTGCCGGGTCGACAGCCATAAAACCTCCACCCGAGTGAATTTTGCTTGCACTAAATACCGAAATTACCTTTTCGACACCCGGAATCCCTCCGATGCCTTCACAAATACTTTTAAAGCGCAGCAGGGCATCGTGATTGAAAATATTTTCGGATTCATACAGTAACAGGATCGGCTCGGTGGTTCCAAAACTTTCTTCAATTCGATTCGTATTTTGCAAGGATTGCGATTTTTCGGGAAAATATTTTCGCAGATCAGAATCAATGTGCACACTGAGCATGGGGATACATGCCGCAATAACAATAATGACGCTGATTGCTGCAATCAGTTTACGGTACTTGAAAATCGTCAAAAAATCTTTCATTTCAGAATGTGGTTTTAATTTGAAGAAAGGCCGCATTAAGCACCTTGGAAGCATAGTCATTGAGGGTTTCTTCCGGCCCAAACAAAAGCATTGCCCCCAAACTCAGGTTTACATTATCGTTAACCGAATAGGTGATCAAGGGCCTGATTATCCATTCGCGTGTACTGATTTGATATCCCAGTGCAAGTTCGGTATGCAGCGATTCGTACAAAAAGTTTTTCGACAGTAACAGACTAACACCATGGGTATATTTTTTCTGCTGATAAAAAATCATACGGTTGAAATTGACCATAGTATTAATCATTGCCTCCAGGTTATGAGCCGGTTCGGGCAAGGCTTCGAAACCGGGAGCGAAGTGGGATGAATACTGTAAGATTGTTTGAACTCCAACAAACGATTTCTCAACCGACAGGTTACCATGAAACCCGTCAACGGGATATGCCATATTTATCGCGGTATCAAGAATATGGTTATATGCAATTTCCCATTTAAAAATCATGGTCTTTGCCGGAACTTCAGCATCAAATGCCAGCATAGTCTGCCGGTGGTACACAGGAATTAAATACACCTGCATCGGGTCCGAAAAAAAATCGATGCTGTGCAGGTTAAAGCCATAGGTGGGCGAATACCCTGTAAAGGCGGTGAATCCGGCACTAAATGCATTCATATCCAGGCTCAGGCGTGTAGCGTACGAGGCGTTCCTGAAACCGGGTTCAGGTTCCGCAGCGTCGTTAAACGAAACATTATCGCCCATGTCGAAAAGGTCGAAACGATAGACCGATGGCGTATAAAACGGGATGGCTACAAGCTGCCATTTCAACCTGTCGGCAATTTTCACCGTAGTGTGCAGCATCCACTGCGACATTTTCGAATCGTCGGGTTCAGCACTGATGAAAAAATAATTGGCAGGCATCACTGGGTTTGCTACGCTATTGTAATCGGAGCGACTCCAGTCGAGAACCTTACGCCCCAGTGATACATCAAAATTTCGTGAACTGTAACCCGCATACGCTTCTCTGATTTCAGGTATATTCTGAAACTGTCCATACTGATATCCAGATCTAAATCTGACATCGAAGCGGGCATTACAGGCTTTATCCTGGCCAAAATCTCCCCTGAGGCTGACTTCGGCCAATGCTGCCGGAATATCATATTGCTCCCAGCCCACCGAGGCCCAGGCTCTTACAGAACCTTTGAGTGGTGACAATATTGAATTATTTTGTGTTTGAGTCGAAACAGACAGTGGATAAAACAGAACCACCACAATTACCAGCAAGCGAAATTTCATAGAATAAAATTTTAATTCTATTGCAAATGAAAGACATGCCCGGTCAGAATTGATTATGGCAGTGCAATTTGAACCAGAAAACTTCGCGATTCGAACAAGTTTTTAGAATCGGTTATTTTACGTTGAATATCAATACAATAAGAGTTCAGATAACACAATCCGAACTCAACACAAATTAATTTTTGCCGGAAATCTGAGTTTTATATTGCATTGGGGTTAAACCGGTAAAACTTTTGAATACGGTAAAAAATGTAGTCTTACTGTTGAAGCCGCAATCGTAACCAATGGCCTCAATCGAGAGTTTATCGTTGCTCCGGTCGGTGAGCATGGCTTTGGCTTTTTCGATACGATACTCGTTTACAAAACGATAGAAGTTCTTGTGCAACTCCGAATTCAACACCTCGGTAAGTTTATATCGCTGTGTTCCCAACTGGGCAGCGAGCGATGAAATCGTAAGTTCACGGTCGAGGTATGGCTGTTTTGTATCAAAATAAAGCATGAGTTTTTGTGCAATTCGGTGCTTCTCCTCGTCGCTTAGTTTCGATTCGGCATAGGTAGTTGTTTCAGTGTTATCGGTGTGTGCCGGCATAAGCACTTGTTGCCGCAATCCGTAAAATATAAATGCAAAAACCAAAAACAGATTCGAAATTAATATGTACACTACATAGTTGGTTTCGATAACCGAGAAAACCTCTATA
>Ga0116149_1003314_pt1 | contig 16753 bp, 4 predicted proteins | sample AD_UKC057_MetaG_FD_89787 | JGI IMG/M metagenome (GOLD analysis project Ga0116149, IMG submission 89787) | Active sludge microbial communities of municipal wastewater-treating anaerobic digesters from USA - AD_UKC057_MetaG | ecosystem: Engineered > Bioreactor > Anaerobic > Digestate | place: USA... | reverse complement strand
TCGAGGCATAGAAAGCGCCTGATTTTAAGGCCGCCATGACCGCATCGAGTGTCAAGGCTTCCGCACGTACCCAGGTCCAGCCCACCTGCCGCGAACTGTCGTTATGGACATCGTCCACCGCCAGGGCCGGGATCCGCCACCCCTTTGCAAGCAACTCGTCCCAATGCACCGAACTCACATCACGCCCGCAGAACCGGCATGTGGCGTTGTAGACTTCCATCGCGTTCACCCCATAGGCCTTGAGCGGATACAGTTCCTCGATGGTGAATCCGCACCAATAGGGATGCGCCGCGATCACATAGCCCCCGTTACCCAGCACGGTCTTTATCCGTTCTTCAGCCCCTGCCTCCTTCGCGAACGAAAGGTCCAACGGCACATTGAGGCAGACGAAATGAAACCGCATGTCCGGATTCGGCGAGGCGGGATGGGTTTCCATGCCGCTGATTAACAGGAAATCATTCGTATTGAACGGTGTGACGTCGTTGGTCTTTTCATGATCCGTCACCGCCAGTATCGAATAGCCGGCGCCCTTGTACTGTTCCACCCTTGTCGGTAAGTCCACGTCGCCGTCCGAGGTGGTGGTATGGGCATGAAAGTTCGCTTTGTACCAGTTGCCCTGCAGTTCGAAAGGGTTTACCGGCGTGGGATCGGGTGTGTTTGAAGTCACCTCCTCCGAGGCGCACCCAGCCGCGTACAGCGCGCACGTCAGGAAAAGAACCGTTATAGATTTCACTGTAAATCGCATCTGGATATCCTCCAATAGGTAGCGTTATTGTTCAATCATTTTCAAAAGGTGCGCTCCCCGCATCGTTTAGCAGACGCCTGCCACACCGCCACCCATAATAGACCACGCTTGTACAGGAGTTCAAGGTCTCACGTCAGCCTTTGCCCTATTACAAGGCATCATTATTTCCTGTTCACTGTTTCTGAGCAAATAGTAGTACAGGGATTTTTCCGGCAGGTTGGTTCTGATAGCGCGCGGTTCCACGTGGACCAACTCTTTTTCGTGACTACCGCCGCCTTCGTTGGATTGCCAAGACACCTCCGAGGCCGCATACTGCCAGCAGCACGACCGCACCTGCAACTCCGGAGAGCGGCAGACCTTCGGTGGTAACATTCAGCACGGCGGTATTGCTCTGAACAACATCGGTGACCTCGTCAAACACAATCACTAGATATGACCCCGCGTCCTCAGGCGTCAGCGAAAGAAGGGTATACGATTCCGTGTCCGCCTCCGGTATTGTTTCCCCGTCCTTCTGCCAGAGGTAGGACAAAGCGCCAAGGCCGCCGCTTGCGCCCACCGTAAACGTGTGGGATTGTCCAGCTGTCTTGTCGCCCCCCAGCGGGTCTTGCGTGATCTGAATATGTTCTCCCACCTCGAGCACCGCCGACGGGGAGGAATAGGTGATCGGGAACTCATCGGTTACATCGCACCAATAATGGCCTGAGCTGGCTAGAGTTACGCCCTCAAGGGTCAGCATCGAAGAATCCTCACCGACAGGAATCTGCGCCTTCTGGCCGTCATCAAACCACCACTGGTAGTGCAACGCGCCCAGTCCGCCCGCGGTAGTCACCGCAAACATGGCCGTGTCACCCGCGTAGCGCCGCTGATCTTGCGGAGGCGTTGTGAACGCCACTGCTGGTCCGTATACGCCTGTAAATGTCACCGTGCCGTCGCGTACCAAGACCTGGCTCTCGCCTTCAGGCGCGGTGAAACCGCTCAGGCTTCCCCAGGTTAACGCAATCTGCCCTGTGGGAATATCTGACACTGTAGCGTCACCGACGCCTTCATGAGGTATCCCATCTCCATCCAGAAAAGTCCACGGCACAGTGTCAGGAGTCACTTGGACGGCCACAGTACCCCTGGACCTTTCGAAGGTACCTATCACGTCAATAGTGGCCGTCACGTTGGTATCGGTCCGTGTGGCAGTCAAGACGCCATCGCTCCATTGGAGAAAGTGGAAACCGGTGTCGGGAATCATCGTTACCGCCGTGCCGTCGGCGCCATGATTCACCGTCTGCGGCGAAACCCCGGAAAGCGAACCATTGGTTCCCGCGGTGTAGGTCAACGTGTACTGGTTGACCGTAAAATATGCTGTTACGATGACATTCTCCGTTGCGTTCGACAAAAGGTACGTGTTACCGCCTTGGTGTATCACAGTGCCGCCCGTCGATGAGGTCGGCGTGCCAGTCAATTGCCAGCCTGGATTGATATCCACCGTGAAACTGATGGTATCGCCCCCGCCCGTGCCCGTGTGGGCAATAGTGACTGGGCCGGATAAGAAGCCACCCGCTGCAGGAACCGCCACGTAGTCCACTGTATAGCTGATGGGTGCGAAAACTGCCGTCACGGTGACATCAAATTCACCTTCGCCTTCACCTTCGCCTTCAACCTCGCCTTCACCTTCGCCTTCGCCCTCACCTTCGCCCTCACCTTCACCTTCACCCTCGCCCTCACCTTCACCTTCGCCTTCCCCCTCACCTTCGCTGCCTGTGAAGAATGCTGCCACACTTGTATCGGCTGTCACACCAAAAAGAGTGTATTCGTATCCGGCGATATGGACAATAGTGCCGTTTGAAGTTGTCACGTTGTTTATCGAAAAGCCGGGGTTTGGTGTTATCGTGATGCTGATTGAATCGCTCGGAGAACCGCTTTGTGCAATGTTGCCCGGGCCGGAGACGATACCGCCTGAGGCCGGATTCGACTGGTAGGTCACGGCGTGACTTGGTGGGGAAAGAAACTGGACATTATCGATCAGTAAGGTGCTGTCCCCTTGGGGATTGGTGAAGTGAAAGGTGAGGGTATTGCCCCATGCCGAATCATACTGGAGCGGACCAAGTGAGACATAGTGAAAAACGCCGATGTTGGCGGGTATGGTAATGGGTCCGTACAGGGTTTGGGAACCGAGTGTGACGGCGAGATCCATCGGCGGATGTGCGGACCTGTTGTTCACGTGGAACACCAGCCGGAAACTGCGTCCATGGTACAGTCCGGTTATGTCTTGCGACAAGGTTCCGGCCCCTTGTATCCCGTATACGAGATTTTCGTTCGGGATGGAACCCAGATTCGAGGTGTAAAAGGGCCCCCCTGTGTCATTGAGAAGGCTTCCGGCGCTGGCATTCCAACCGGTGATGGCAGTGGTGTAATGCGGCCACACGGGCGGCAGCGGGTCCGCTTCGAAACTGGGATTGTTCACAAGATTGACTTCTCCGTCGACCCAATCCATGCGGGCCTGCCAGTCACGCAGAAAGCCTGCCCGCCATACGTTCACCGTCTTCGCGCCGTCATAGCTCCCCTCGCGGTACTGTGTCTCCGTGCGGTCGGTCCAGAAGTAGGTGCCGTGTCCCGTCGTCCGGTACATGCCGCCCCAGTGTTGGGTGGTGGGCTGGCCGGGATCCCCGTTGAGCAGGTAGAGTACCGAAGGGGAGTCGCCCATCTTAAGATCCGTTTTCTTGTCGTAAAAGAGATCCCCCAAGGCGCCATGATGGCGGACGTGCTGCGCGACGAAGTTTACATTGCCCAAATCGCCGCTTTGGTCTCCGCCGACGTACATCCCACGGAAAGTCGAGTTGCTCTCGATCCACCACAGGTCCGCGTGGCTGTTGTACAGATAGTTGCGCGCATTCGCGTCTTGCGACGTGTTCCAACTGCCGATGGAATAGACACGGATCTTGCTCTTGATGCGCGGGGCGTCATGGACGGCTTGGGCGACATCGGTAATCGCGCCCCATACAAGAATCCACAACGGCCGGGAATCGCTGGCGTCCGCACAACTGATGATCCAGTTTGAGCCTTCGGTGGCGCTGCTATAGCCGGCAGCGGGCGAAGCCGCCGTGGCGCCTTGCTTGGCGAGTGCTCGCAGCGCGGCCGGCAACGGGTAGTCTATCGAGTGCTTGATAAGATTGGGGTAGTCTGTGTCATATGCGTTAATGACTTCGAGTATGTTGGCCTTGCGCCCGGTGCCCGGGGATCCGATGAGGCCCTCAGTGTCAAAGTAGTCGGCATACATGAGATAGTGGACCAGGGATTGATGGTCATCGGGGTCACCGCCGATGTCCGTCGAGACAATTACGCGCGGCCCCGTATCCGATTTCAACGCCGGGACGTTAAGTTGGCGCGCTCTCTTTCCCGACGTGCCGGTTACGCCGGAAAGCATATACGCGTTGCCGCCGATGTGGCCCACAATACCGGCTGACGCATATACGTCAACCAATGACCAACCGGGAGTGGCACCGACGGAGAAATTGATAGTGTCGCCCGTTCCCGTGCCGGCATGCAGAATACTGGCCGGGCCGTCCAACATGCCTCCCTCTTCAGGTAATGCCACGTAGTTCAGGCTGTAGCTGATGGGCGCGAAGCTTGCCGTCACGCTTGTATCGGCCGTAACCCCGGAGAGCGTATATCCGTTGCCGCCGACATGCCCCACAATACCGTCCGACGCATACACGTCGGTCAATAACCAGCCGGGATTCGCGTCCACGGTGAAGTTAAGGGTATCACCCGTTCCCGTGCCAGCATGCATGATACTGGCCGGGCCGTCCAACATGCCTCCCTCTTCCGGTAATGCCACGTAGTTCAGGCTGTAGCTGACGGGCGCGAAGCTTGCCGTCACGCTTGTATCGGCCGTTACGCCGGAAAGCGTATATCCGTTGCCGCCGACATGCCCCACAATACCCGCTGACGCATACACGTCGGTCAATAACCAGCCGGGATTCGCGTCCATAGTGAAGGTGATAGTATCGCCCGCACCCATGCCCGCATGCAGAATACCGGCGGGGCCGTCCAACACCCCGCCCTCTGGCGGCAACGCCACGTAGTTCACATTGTGGCTGATGGGCGCGAAGGTTGCCGTCACGGTTGTAGCGGCCGTTACGCCGGAAAGAGTGTATTCGTATCCGGCGATATGGGCAATTGTGCCGTTTGATGCGGTTAAACTGCTTATCGAAAAGCCGGGGTTCGGACTTACGGTCACGACGATAGAATCGCCCGGCGAACCACTTTCCGCGATGTTGCCAGGGCCGGAGACGGTGCCGCCTACAGCAGGATCCGACTGGTAGGTTACCGTGTAACTCCGTGGGGAAAGAACCTGGACATTATCCAGCAGCAGGGTGCTGTCCCCTTGGGGATTGGTGAAGTGAAAGGTGAGCGTAGTGCCCCATGCCGAATCATACTGGAACGGGCCGAGAAAGACATAGTGAAACACGCCGAGGTTGGTGGATATGGTCGTGGGTCCGTAAAGTGTTTGGGAACCGAGTGTGACGCTAAGGTCCATCGGCGGAAACCCGGACCTGTTGTTCACGTGAAACGCCAGCCGGAAACTGCGTCCGTGATATAGCCCCCCCAGGCTTTGCGACAACGTACCGGCGCCTTGTTTCCCGTACACTTGAAGCCCATGGGGAATAGAGCCCAACGCGGCGTTATAGAAAGGACCGGTGGCATCATTGAGAAGGCTACCGGGGTTGGCGTTCCAGGCGGTGATGCTCGTGGTGTAATGGGGATACGTCGGCGGTATCGGGTCCACCTCGAAACTGGGATTGTCAACAAGGTTGACTTCTCCGGGGAGCCATTCCATACGGGTCTGCCAGTCGCGCAGGTAGTCTTCCCGCCAGATATTCACCGTCTTCGCGCCGTCGTAACCATCCTCGCGATACTGTGCATCGGTGAGGTCAGTCCAGTAGTGGGTACCGTGTCCGGTCGTCCGATACATGCCGCCCCAGTGCTGGGTGGTGGGCTGGTCTGGATTCCCATTGAGCAGGTAGAGCACCGAGGGTGAGTCGCCCATCTTAAGATCCGTCTTCCTACTGTAGTATAGATTTCCCAAAGCGCCATGATAGCGGACGTGCTGCTCAACGAAGGTCAAATTGCCCAAATCGCCGCTCTGGTCTCCACCGACATACATCCCGCGGAAAGTCGAGTTACTCTCGATCCACCACAGGTCCGTGTGATTGTTGTATAGATAGTCGCGCGCGTTCTGGTCTTGCGACGTGTTCCAGCTGCCGATGGAATAGACACGGACCTTGCTCTTGATGCGCGGGGCGTCATGGACTGCCTGGGCCACGTCGGTAATCGCACCCCACACCAGAATCCACAGCGGTCGCGAATCGACCGCATCCGCACAACTGATAATCCAATTGGAACCCTCTGTGGCGCTGCTGTACCCTGCGGCCGGGGAATCCACCGTGGCGCCTTGCTTGGCGAGTGCTCTCAGCGCGGCCGGCAACGGGTAATCGGCTGAGTGCGCGACAAGAGTGGGATAGTCTGTTTCATAGGCGTTGATAACCTCGAAGATATGGGCCTTGCGCCCGGCGCCCGGGGAGGCAATAAGGCCCTCTGTATCGAAGTAGTCGGCATAGGTAAGGTAATGAACCAGGGACTGGTAGTCATCGGGGACGCCGCTGCTAATGTCCGTAGAAATGATGACGCGCGGCCCGGTGTCCGACCCGTAAGCGAAGCAGGACAGCACTCCCATGAGCAATCCAAGTGTCATCAACAAAATAGCTGCTTTGCTTCGCATTTTGACCCTCTCCTTTATCGTTGATTTCACAGATACTGAGAAGTTTGAAACACCATTGTCGTTCTGCACCATTTCAATTTCAAAAGGGATTAGCGCTGCGACCGGCCCTTTAGCCGGTTTCGTTACAAACTCCAGCAGGAGTTTCCCTGCCTCCCAGCACATCTCCGATTATACTGGCTTCACTCAACACGGCGAGAACTAGTCCTTCCCCGGCCCGAATCATTTGCATGGTCAGGAATCGATTGGAATCCGTCCCGGCGGTATTTCAACGGGAAGATAATACAACGAGGTATGTTTGTATCAGCCAAAGCATCGCATTCAAGGGATTTCATCAATGCTTCCTTGTATCCGTGATTATCGTCACCTCGCCATTCTATCACAGGAAGAAACAGGGATCTAAAAAAAACATTATGAGGATAATGTAGAATATGACAAACTGACTTCCAAATGGAAACCGTATTCATTCACAGCAAAAAAGCGAATGTAATGCCGTGAGTATTCTGCAACAATGACCGCCCGTCAGCGAGATCTGTATGTGACCCTGCAAGAACATATTTCAGTTGTTCAATAAAGTGCGTGCCGCGTGTGTTACGAGTTTCAAAAAACCAATACCCCCCCCCCGGCTGAGGTTATGATGTCTTGCTGCAAACCAGAATGCTTCACCTCGCTCGCAATGACGGGGACTTATCCTCCCTTTTCTCGTTCCCAAATTCCATTTGGGAACGTAATCTCTCTTGAAATTCTATTTCCGTTTTTGCGTTGGTCCGTCCTGTGTATTCCGGCGCTTGACCAGGATTGCGTGGTGGACCTTCACGGGTGCAACATTATATTTCGCGAACGTCAGAGTATGGATGATGAGTTAGCGTACCTATCACGGAGGAGTGAAGTACAACTTCGCCTGCAATTGCGTTACGAAATACAATGTCGTAACGAGCCGAGTCGAAACAGTCGTGCTGCAAACCAGATTGCTTCACTTCGTTCGCAATGACAGCGACTTACCCTCGCTTGGCGGCACGGCGGACGAGTACCCCGTAACCCAAAATAATGGCACCAAATACCCCTACCGACACCAAACCGTGGCCTTCCGACACCGTCAAATCTATGTCCAGCACAATCGGGATGGCGAGCAGAATTCCCATCAGGGATTCCCCCGCAATCAAGCCTGAGCCGAAGAGGAGGCCGGGGTCCTGAAGTCCCGGGCTGTTACCGCTGCCCGCACGTCTGAAGACTTGGTGCAGAAGGCCCCCGAGGAAAATGGGCGTTGCGAGGGACAGGGGAAGATAGATGCCCACTGCCACCGGCATGACATGGGCGCGGAAGGCGCTGCCCGAACGTTCCAATAGCCGATCCAGCAGGATCAACAGCACGCCTATTCCCGCGCCAAGGGCAATCATGTTCCAGGGCAGTGTACCCGCGCCGAAGAAGCCGTCTACGAGACTGGCGAAAAGGCCTGCCTGCGGTGCCGCGAGGCTGTCCGGCCCGCCCGTGCCGATCCCGTAAGCGTTATGCAGCAGGGTGAGTACCGGCGCAAAGAAACAGCAGGAGACCAGCACGCCCAGCACTTCGGCCCACTGCTGGCGTACGGGGGTGGCGCCAACCAGCCATCCTGTCTTCAGGTCTTGTGATACGTCGCCCGCTGTGCAGACCGCGCAACACACGACCCCGGCCACGCCCAAGGTGGCCGCGATAGCGGAATCACCCCGGATGCCCAGCGCCAGCAGTACGCCCGCCGTGAGCAGCAGGGCGCAGATGGTCATCCCGGAAACCGGTGAGTTAGAGGAACCCACCAGACCGACAATGTAGGTGGCCACCGCAACGAAGAGGAACGCCGCAATGACCATTACCACCGTGGCCGCCACGGCCACGCCGAAATTCCCGGTCAGGTAATCGTAAAGAAAAAACGTTCCGAAAACACTAGGCAGAAACACCAGCATCAACGAAGCCAGCGACATGTCACGGTCCGTGCGCGGCCGCGCCGCAGTTCCGTTTGCGCTTGCGCTCCCGCCAACACGGTGAAGCGCGGTCACTCCGGACAGGATACCGCCGCGGACGTGCCATATGGAATGCAGGCCTCCCACAAGCATTGCGCCCACGCCTATAAAACGCACGTGTGACGACCAGAGGCTCCATACGGTTTCGAGCGGGACTGCATCGGATTCCCAACCCCCGAGCATCGGGATCGTGATAACCCATCCGATGACGCCCCCCAGGAATATGAGGGACGCGATGGGCAGCCGGACAATGTAGCCCACGGCGACCAGGGCCAAACTCATGTCAGAACCGAAATAGAACGCGGAGCGGCCGATGCCGACAGCCCCCTCTACTACCGACTTCATAACATGCAACCCCGTCACGAAAAATTTGAACAAAGCGCCCATACCCAGCCCGGCAAGTATCAAGAGGATATCTTTCCCGCCTTTCTGGCCGGCTTTCAACACCTCGGCACACGCCACGCCCTCAGGATAGATCAGTTCCGGCCGTTCGACAACCAGTGCTCGGCGCAAGGGCACCATGAACACGATGCCAAGCAACCCGCCCAACAGCACAATCAAGGTGGTGGGCCAGAACTTGAACTCCTGCCAGGCGCCCACCAACAAGAGCGCGGGGATAGTGAAGATAGCGCCCGCCGCCAGACTCTCTCCCGCCGATGCCATCGTCTGCACGATATTGTTTTCGAGAATGGTTCCACGCCGGAAAATACCGCGCAGGATGGCGGTACTAATCACCGCCGCTGGAATGGAAGCGCTCACCGTCATCCCTGCCTTCAATCCCAGATAGGTATTCGCTGCGGCCATGAGGATACTAAGCAGCCCGCCCAGTACCAACGCAATGAGCGTGACCTCTTTGACGCTTTTTTCTGGCGAAGCACATGAATACGGGTCGGCACTTCGGGTTTTCATTGCGATGTCATCCTCCCTATGTCCTGCACCACCCTGCGGAAAGGCTTTATACAGAACAGCCATGTGGAGAGCGGCGTATACTTTCTTGGGTTATTCGCGTAGGCTCAAAATATCCTGCCGATGTTCAACTCCCGCATAGTAGAGCAAACATAAGGGATACCTGATGTGAACCCGGCAACTGCTATAAATGGTTTAATTGCAGTATAGCAGAAACCAGGAAATTGCGCGGAGTCGCTCCAATGCCACATTCCCCTTGGTCTTTTTTGAAGTACTATGCCGTGCTTGTCGCATTACTGGGATTTTCTTTTGGGTAGGCCGCACATGGCAACAAACCGACTCAAACCTCTCTGTATTCTGCTGGAAACCGTTTAAAAGAGGGGCCAAGTTCATAGGAGGGTTAGCATTATAACCTTTTATTCCTTTCTGAAATAGGATGAGACGGTCAGAGTCAGAAGGGAGATGCCGACAAGCAGCCAGTCTCCTAAGGCTCGTGTGAACAGGTCTTTAAGTGTCAGATTCTTATTCCCTGTGGTGCAACAGCCCCATGGTCCGGGTTCCTCTTCACCCTGCCATTCACCCTCTCCTTCAGTAGGAATCTCGCTTTCGCCCTCGCCTTCACCTTCGCCCTCTGGGTCCACGGCCCCGCCACTGGTGACGCGCAGGCGCAGTGTACCGCCACCAACTTCGACGTTTCCTTGGAATCCGGGAGGGGCATTCGCAAAGGTGACAGTGGCAAAGCTGCCGGTAGCGTCACCCTGAACCTGGATGATATCGAGCAATTGGCCTTCGGAGAAGGCGACACCGGTCGGGAGGGCAATGGTCAGAGTGCCATCAAGATTGGCGGCGCCCGTGATAACGAGCGCATTTCCCGATCCGGCGGTGACTTCGAGGGTGCCACTGGGCCCCACCTGGAGGTTGCCGTTAATGACAGCGGGGCCGCCACCAGCCAGCTTGATTTCAGATGCGCTTTTTTCCAAAGGCTGCTCAATGCGGAGTCCGTTGACCACACGAAGGAGGCCGTTGACAATGACGTTGCCGGAAGTGATGTTTGCCAGCCCGGTGATGAAGAGCCCGTTGGGACCAATGATAATGGAGGAAACCACGTTCATGGAGGCGCTGTCGGCCACACGCACGAGGCCGGGCCCGATGTCGGCGCCCAGCGTGAGGCTGCCGCCGCAGTCAACGGTGGCTCCCGAATCCACGTTGAGGGTGCCGCCTGCGGCAGCGTTATCCCCGCCGATGATTGCTTCGTCACAGGCGAGGCGCGTTGCGGAATCGAAGAGTTCGATGATGCCGTTGGCTTTGCGCCCGATCTCGAGGAAGCCGGGGAAGGAGATACTGGTCTTTTCGGAACCCTCCGTTTTTTCTTCATCTTTCTCTTCAGGAGGGAATTGGGGCGCAATAATCAAGGCTCCGCCTTCAGCGATGAGGGCGTTCCCGAAGCCGCCGCGCTCCGCGCCCAGGATACAGGCGCCGGCGACTATACCTCCGGAGCGTAGTTCCAACTGCGCGCTGCCCGCGCCGCCCACAACCAGGTCTTCCTGAATGGTGGTGGCATTTTGGGCGCCAGTGGCGAAGTAGTTTCCGGTGGAACCCTCGTTGACGGCAAGCGACAGTTCGCCAAGCTGAATATCGGCGACGCCCGCAGAGGCAAAACTGCCTGATCCGCTCAGGCCCACCATCATCGTTTCACTGGCAGATACCGTAACCGTGCGCGTATCGTTTTCATTGATGTCCAATGAACCGGACAAGGTGGCGCTTCCTGTGGCGTTTTCCTGGGAACCAAGGATGATGATGCCCGCCTCCAACCGGGTGCTGCCTTCCATGGTCCATAGGCCACGCTTCGCGTTGCCTACGACAAGGTTAAGCCCCAGGTCCATCCTGGAGGACACTTCGCCGGACGCGCCGGATAAGCGCAACACAGACCCGTCCTCGCCCGCCGGGCCATCCACCGTCAGGTTGACGGCCTGGAATCCGGCGCCCTCAGTAAGGTTCAATGTGCCCAGGCCAGCGCCACCGACAAGAACGTCGCTGTTCACAGAAAGTGAGGCACCCTCAATAACATTCAGAATGCCAACACCATTTTCGAGCAGACCCAATTGCAATGAATTCACGGTGCCGGAAATGGGTCCGGCCAGGGTGGCGGCGGCTTCACCCGCGCCACCCACAGTGAATGCTCCGCCCACGATGAAGTTTATCGTACCGGTGGGCGCGTCTGAAACCACGCCCAATGCCATTCCGGCATCGCTGCCGGGGAAAACAGCCATGGAAAGATCACCGAGCACGTCGAATTGCAGGGGGCCCTGACCGGACAACAGCGCGTTTCCCGCTCCGGCGAGGGTCATGTCGCCCACCACGGATACGGTTGTCTGCGGCTCGCCTCCGCCCAGGTCAATCTGGCCCTGTTGGTTGACGTCGCGTCCGACCTCGAAGGTGGTCGTCACGGTGAGATTGCCGCCGGAGCCCACCGTGATTTGAGAAGGCGCATCCGTCCCGGCAGCACTGTCCGGTTCCGGACCGCCAAGCAGCAGGGTATCCGCCGCGAGTGCAGCGTTACTGCTCACGTTGATTCTTCCGGTTCCTTCTACGCCGACACGCAGTTCATTGGCGACGGTCAGCGTTGCGCCTTCTATAAGGTTAAGAATACCTATACCATCTTGGAGCAGGCCCAGTTGCATAGAGTCAACATTACCGGTGAATGGTCCTGCCATAGTCGCAGCGGCTTCACCTGCGCCGCCCACGTTGAATGCTCCGGCTACGACGAAGTTTACCGTGCCGGTGGGTGCGTCTGAAACCAGGCCCAGCGCCATTCCCGCATCGCTGCCGGGGAAGACGGCCATGGAGAGGTCTCCGAGCACATCGAATTGAAGAGGCCCCAGTCCGGACAGCAGAGAGATTCCCGTACCCGCAAGTGTCATGTCGCCCGCCACGGAAAGGGTTGTCTGCGTTTCGCCTCCGCCCAGATTAAGCCCGCCTTGTTCGTCGGCTGCTCGTCCCGTCTCCAGGGCAGTCACCACGGTGAGCGACGCGCCCGGCTGCAATGTAAGTAGCGGTTTTGTACCGCTCACAAGCACACTGTCCGCTTCGAGCACGCCGTCTATCTTCAGGCTGGCGTCGCCGCTGACGTTTAGTGCGGTGTCGTCCAAGCCGCCCAGGGTAAGTGAACCGCCGGTCAGATGGGGCTCTCCCTGAAGCACGGTGATACTGTCGGCCTCGGCGCCGGCGCCATAGGTAAGGTTGTACGTGCCAGGCCTATCTAGGAGGAGATCGTTGCAGCCCGTATCGCCGTCCTGGGGCGACTGCGGGGGGGACCAGTTGGCTGCATCGCTGAAGGCGCCGCCGGTTCCGGATTCGTTCCATGTCAGGTCACATTCCACTTCCACTTCGAAACGGACAAGCAGAGAAGCCGAAGCGCTTGCATCCGCCGCGAGCCCCAGCGCTAAACCCGTATTCGACTCCGACCGGACATTTGCCTGCACTTCGATCCGGTATATACCGGGTTCCAGCAGAAACGATTGGGGAAATAGACCTTCCAGGCAGGGGCCGGTTTCGGTGGAGAGGCAATTCGTAAGTGCAAGATCACAGTTCACCCCAGGGTTGCAGAGGACAGGCGAGCGCAGAGAGGCCGAGGAGGTGCCTATTCCAAAGCCTGAACCCACAGAGCCCGGCGGCGCCGCCGCCACGTTCTCGTCCACCGCACCGCTGAATGTGAAAGTAGCCACAACGGGCGCCTCCACCTCCACTTCGACCGTAACGTTTGCACCGCTGTCAGCACGGTTGTTGGACTGTCGGAATGTGGGCGGCACGAAGGGATCCGTGTTGCAGGAGGACTGGGCTGAGATGAAAACCGCCGATACGGTACCTTGGGTATCATCGATGTCGAGCAGGAATTCGCTGGTGAATGCGCCACCTCCGAAATCATTCGACACGGCGCAGGTCGCGGTGTCTGACGCGATTACGCTATTTGGGTCTATGGGCACTGTGCTTTGACCGCAAACTTCCGTGCCTAACGGCTCTCCGGGTCCCGGCGGGCGCACGCTGCCAAAGCCTGAGGCCACCGCCTCGCTTTCTAATAAACGTACCTGCGCCCGGGCCGAAGGTGCCGACAGCAGCGCGGCCAGCAATAGCGCAACGCAAACGTGAAGCCCTCGTCGAGGGTCTACAGAAAGGCGCATTACGTTCTTTAACCGATAGTCTGTAGTTGAACACATAGGATGATATCTCCTTTGTGTGGTTTGTTGTCGATCAATTTACTGGTGATTCATGAAGCGCAAAACTCACCATAATCATTAGAGCCAGTCGCACAGTGACTGGCACTGCCTGGACCCTTCGAAAATTAACCATAAACTGTATAGACTTGCTGGGTTCTACAGTTCAGCATCACATTTTGTTAAAACATCTATTGACTCATAAATATTTCGGTTTTGAAGCAAATTTCAATCTATCTGACGCGCATCAACGGTCCTAGGGATTCTGAGTGCCTGACTATGACCGCAGTAAAGAGATGTTAGTCGAATATGATGGTCCCCGCGGCTGGATAACAGAAAAAATCATCGGGTGGACTGGGGAGACTGCGGATATATACTCTGGAACTATGCCGATGTATCTTTTCCATCCAATCTCATGAGGTTTGCCTGTTCGCGGAGATGGTTGCCCGAATCAACCCTTTCGTGTTGAAATCACGAGTACGTTATAATAAGCGCCATACATGTCAGTTCCCTGTTCGTCAAGATAGTCTTCTTATTATTTCGCCAATAACAAGGGCTGAATAATACCTGTCATTGCGAACAAAGTGAAGCAATCTTGTTTGCAGCAAGCCTGTATTGCGCAGAGGTTGCTTCGTTGCGCTTGCGATGATGGTTTTAACGTGCGTGCCTTTCTGCGCCGAATCGCCACCCCAGGTGATGTAGAACTCGTGATGCCCCAGGATATACATGATGAAAAAACGATATGCCTTACTGCTTTTTTTCCCCTTGATACTGGGATTCCCTTTTCCTGTGCGAGGAGAGGAATTTTCGGTGGAGCCCTATTCGTCACGGCCGACGGATGAGGAGAAGGATTTTGTGGCGCAGTGGAAGCGGTTTCTTCTCGGACAAGGGGAAGCCATCGCGGGACGCTATACTGCCGATCTTCCGTTCTCCTTCAAGTGCGGCGAACGAAGCAGCCGGGACTGGGTGACTGTGGAGACCGCAACCATTGTGTCCGGGGAATGGCAACAGGACGGGACGCGGGTCCATGTGTTGCACTGGAAGGACGCGGAATCCGCGCTCTATTGTGAAATGACGCTGACCGAATTTCAGGACTTCCCCGCGTTTCAATGGGTGGTACGCGTCCGTAACGATGGTCAAACCGATTCGGCAAAGCTTCACGATTTCTGGGGAATAGATATCTGTTGGCATGGAGCCGACGCTTCGATGCCGATTCTGCATCGTTCGGTCGGCTCGCCGGGGCACGAGGATGATTTTCACTTCATGAGCGAGGTCATGCACAATTCGATGTGGGACAAACGCCGCCGGATTGCCATGGACACGCCCACAAACGCCGCCTGGGCGCAGGCACACGCCTACTTTATTCCGACGGATAAACGTTCGAGCGCCATCTGGCTGCCCTTCTTCAACTATCAGACCGGCGGCGACGGGCTGATCACCGCGCTCGGCTGGAGCGGCGCCTGGCGCGCCTATTTTGATCACCAGGGGGAAGGGAAATCAACGATCCTGGCCGGTGTTGAAAACTTCGATTCGATCCTTCATCCCGGTGAAACCGTACGGTCGCCGTTGAATATGGTTCTCTACTGGCAGGGGGAGATCCTCCATGGCCAGAACCTGTTTCGCAGGCTGGTCTTGCAGCAGTATTCGCCTCGCATCAACGGCGAACTGGTAGAGGCGCCGGTTTCCGGAGTCGTCTGGGGAGGGATTCCATCGAAGGAGCATCTTGAAATTATCGGTAAAATCAAAACGTATGAAATTCCCCTGGACGTCTATTGGTTTGACGCCGGTTGGTACGGAACGGGGGTTGTGCCGTCGTATTCCGTTTTCGAGGGCGACTGGGGGCCCATGGCCGGGGATTGGCGGCCAAACCCGAATTGGCATGATGGCACGCTCAAACCGGTCAGCGACGCTGCGCACGCGGCGGGCATGAAGTTCCTGGTCTGGGTCGAACCCTGCCGCGCCATTCACGGACGGCCGATCACGCTGGAGCATCCGGAGTATTTTCTGACGGGGAACGCCGACGGCCAGATCCGTGAGGGGCAAACGCTTCTTCTTGACCTCGGCAAACCCGAATCATTGAAATGGGCGGTAGATGTTGTCTCCGGCCTGGTCCGTGAGTACAACATAGACTGGTACGAAGAGGATTTCAATATCGAACCGAATCCATACCTGGAAACGGCGGCGGAACCCGACCGCTGGGGCATGAACGAGATGCGGTTCATCGAGGGCCATTTCGCGTTTTGGGACGCGCTTCGCGCAGCGTTCCCGCACTTGGCTATTCTCAACTGCGCCAGCGGCGGAAGGCGCATCGACCTGGAATCGATTTCGCGCGGGCAACCACTCTGGCGGAGCGATTACAACTGTTTTCCGGAAGCGACCGCGGAGTCGACGCAGGATCACAGTTACGGGATTCAGCATTGGCTCCCGATTCAGGGAAGTGCGACGCGAGGCTGGACGATCCTGGATACCTATGACGCCCGCAGCGCATTGAACCCAGGCATGGAAAACTGGCTCGTTGGCAAGACGGAGCAGGAATGGCTCCAGATCAAGGCAAATGTCCTTCAGGCGCAACGCTGCAAGAAGTACTTTTTTGGCGATTATTACCCCTTGACCCACGCACAACGCGATCCGGCTGCCTGGACGGCGTATCACCTGTATCTTCCCGCGGAACGGGAGGGGATGATCCTCGCCTTGCGCCGCGCGAAGAGCGACGTCCGGGAGATGACCCTTGACCTCCTGACAATTGACCCGGCAGTGCAATGGAAGTTTGAGGACTATGATTCGGGAGAAAGCTGGGTATTAGACGGCAAGCAGATTCGCGAAGCGGGGTTCACAATTGAAATTCCGAACCGGCGCGATTCGCGGCTTATCTTTTACTCCATCGAACCCGCAAATAAACCATAAATGCCTCCACCGACGCTGAAATACTCTTTTCATACGCAAAATTGCGGCAATATCGTTTGTCTTTTCGTTAGACCTTTGGATATCGTAGGGTTCATTCGAAATGCTTATTAAGGAGTTTTCCCCATGTTACGTTCAATTGCGATTCTTGTTGTTGCACTGGTATTGGCTTTAGGAATAACACCTGGCGCGTTTGCGCAGGCGCCGGAAAACGCGGCTGGAACATCGG
>Ga0116149_1003310_pt1 | contig 16774 bp, 10 predicted proteins | sample AD_UKC057_MetaG_FD_89787 | JGI IMG/M metagenome (GOLD analysis project Ga0116149, IMG submission 89787) | Active sludge microbial communities of municipal wastewater-treating anaerobic digesters from USA - AD_UKC057_MetaG | ecosystem: Engineered > Bioreactor > Anaerobic > Digestate | place: USA... | reverse complement strand
GGACAGAGATGCGCTTAACCAAGGCAGAGACTTCTCACTGCTCTCAAGTTGAGCTTGCGCAAAAACTCCTTGTGCTCCTGCCAACCCTAGAGCCACGGCACCCACAGATGCAATAATCTTTTTCATATTAAAAAACTGTCGTTGTTTTAAGTTGTTTCGTTAATCCAACCACCGTTACCGGGGATATCATCGCCCTTTTCACCGGGAATGTCAACGGATAATCGAAAAAAAATTCCATTTTTTTATCCCACCCGCTACTCGACCAGCCTCCATCGATCCCACTCCGATAAAAGCAGTTGATCCGGAAGCAGATCCGCAAGCGCATTCTTCAGAGGAAAAGTTTCAGGAAGTTCTCCGCGGGTGTAAAACCGCGTCACTATCCCTCCCCAACTCGGTTCTGAGCTCCCAAATTGACTCAGCTCACTCAAAAACCGTCGGTCCAGCGTCAGCTGTGTTAAATATAAACCTTTGATCGGCGAAAAGCCATCGTTAATTTTAAAAAATTCTCGGTCCGGGTCCAAAGGCAAATTGATCACCACGTGTTGCCCATACCACGCAACCGCCCAGGGCATGTCTGTCGCGAACAATTCATCGCCCCGATAAAAGCTGCTGATCCTCGACACCGTCTGCGGATAATAGGGCGGCCAGACCAGGGGATACGTCGTCGGAGGCAGGAGCGCCAGCCAGAGCGGCAAACTCAGCACGGCTCCCGTAAACCAGATGATCATAGTCCGAATCGACCTGAGCCCATAGTTGATCTCCTCGATCAGCGTGAAAATAAAAGCCGAACCGAAAACGAACACGATCGGCAAAAACACCATCAGGAGATTCTCGCTGTGAACCGAAGAACCCGAGTCGCTCAATCCTGTCCGGGTCGCCGCCTGCACCACGGCTGTCAGCAGGATGCAGATGACCAGTAAAAATCGCGTGCTGTTCAATCCCCTCTTTACAAAAGGCAGCAATATCCCCGCCAGAAAACAAATCGTCAACCAGGATTCTCCCATACCGGGAATACCACTCCGGACCACCTCTGCCAGATTCTGGATCAGCTTCCGCGTGTATTCATAGAATTCGGGACCGTAGTATACCAAAATATCCGGCGTCGATACCCGCTCCAGGATATCTCCTCCCAGCTTGGCTGTTCCCACCGCCGGCGCATAGGTCGCCAGCCCGAACGGCAATCCGCTGACCATGATATTCCTCGCAATCCACGGCCCCAGCACCATCACGAATACCAGGAGAACCGTCACCCCGGCCGAAATCTTGCGTCCGCTCCGGGCCACCTGCATCACGAACCAGACCACCGGTATCACCAGCCACCCCAGGGCATACTGGTTGAGCGCAGCCAGCCCTGTCAGTAATCCGATGAGGGCACCCATCCCCAATGTCCGCCCCATCCCGGGAATGCTCTCCGTGTCATTCTTGTCCTCTGTGAGGTTCGCCATGCGAAACGAAAACAGAGCATGAAAAAGACAAAGAAGAATCACCATCGAAAGAATCGTCGGCAGCCCACTGACGGAAAAGCGCCAGATTAATTCATTGAGGAAAAGCATCGCCGCCGCGAAAATACCTACCTCACGATCGAATAACCTTTTCCCCAGACTGAACGTCAGGAGCACCGCCGCCAGAAGCAATATCTGGTTGAAAACGCAAATCACGATCTCCGGTAAATACCTTACGTCCCTGTCCTGCGGGACATATTGAATCGGAACTCCCATGAGCGAAGCTCCTTTGAACACCCCGGCCAGGAGCACCGGGTAGAGCGGCGGGTTGACGATATCCGGATGGTTGCCGATCTTCGCATCTCCGCCCGTCTCTTCCTTCACGATCGCCAGACTCGATATCCTCAGGTAATCGGTCACGTATCCCCTGCCCAGCGAGATATTCCGCGCCAGTTGCGCCATGTCCATCGCCTCGGGATTGCTCAGGTTCTTATATTCACGCAGCCCGTAAAAAGAAAAAAAGCTTCCCACCAACAGGAAAAGAATCACCCGCCGCCACCAGCGCGTCGCTCCTTCTCCGTCCAACACGTTTACCAGCTCTTGAGCCGTCTTCATCTTCAACTAGTCCTTTTGTAATTGATATTCCCGTAACTTCCGATGCAGCGTCCTGCGGCTGATCCCCAGCTTCTCGGCAGCGCGCGTCCGGTTTCCGAAAGATTCTTCCAATGCTCGCATGATGAGTAATTTCTCGGCCTCCTTCACGCTCGGAAGCGAAGCCGGGAAATCTCCCCCTTCAAAACGGTGCTCTGAAACAGAACCGCTCCGGGCTTTCCCCGAGGCTCCCGGCTCTATCTGCCGCTGCGGCCTCCACTCCCTCACGCTCGGAGGCAAATCCCGAATCTGAACCACCGAACCGCTGGCGAAAATCACCGCATGTTCCAGGCAGGCCCTCAGCTCCCTCACGTTTCCCGGCCAGGGATAGCGCCTCAAAAGTTCCAGCGCATCCCGACTCAAATGAGTCACCGCTTTCTGATTCTCTTTGGAAAACTCCTTCAAAAACTTTACCGCCAGTAACGGTATATCCTCCGAGCGATCTCTCAAAGGCGGCATCACAATCTCGACCACACGCAGCCGGAAAAACAGGTCCTCGCGGAACGTCCCCTCTTTGACCATCTTCTCCAGGTCCTTGTTCGTTGCCGTAATAAGCCGCACATCCGCGCTCAGTGTCTTGCTCGAACCCACCCGCTCAAACGTCCGCTCACCCAGAAACCGTAGGAGTTTTACCTGGATGGAGGCGTCGATCTCCCCGACCTCATCCAGAAAAAGCGTCCCGCCATGCGCCTGCTCGAAGCGTCCGATCCGCTTCTCGTTGGCTCCCGTGAAAGCTCCTTTCTCGTGACCGAAGAGCTCGCTCTCCAGGAGATTCGTATTGAGTGCCGCGCAGTGGACCGTGATCATCGGCGCCTTGGCTCGCGGGCTCAGTTGATGAATCGCTTTGGCGATGACCTCCTTGCCCGTACCGCTTTCTCCTCGTAGAAGCACCGTTGCCCGGGTCGGCGATACCTGCTGCACCACCTCCAATATCTTGAGAAGCGCCGGTGATTCTCCCACCACGTTCTCCAGCCCGAATCGGCTGCTCAGCTCCCGGTGCAGCACCGTATTCTCTTCTTCCAGATTCCGGCTCTTGAGCGCACGGGCGATCCGCATCTCCAGTTCGTCAATCTGCATCCGCCCCTTGGATAAATAATCATCGGCCCCGTGCTTCATCGCCTCGACCGCCACATCCTCCGAACCGTAAGCCGTCATCAGAATACAGACCGGCGGCCGCGAAAGGCTCTTGGCCCTCCGGATCAATTCAAAACCATCTTCCTTATCCGCCATCCGCAAATCCGTCAGGACCACGTCAAAATTCTCCTCCTCCAGCAGCCTCGTCGCCGCCTTGATATCCTGCGCCATGTAAATATCGAAGTGATCCTCCAGCGCGGCGTTGAGACCCTCCCGGGTCGTCCGCTCGTCATCCACTATGAGTAGCATCGGTAAAGCCATCGCCTGAACCTATCCTTCCTCCTGAGTCTCCACCGCTTCACCCCCGGCCGGATTGAGCAACTGCGGGCCCGGCTCCTGCAACGGCAGAAATACCCGGAATTCGGTCCCGCTGCCTTCCTGACTCTCCACCTCTATCCTGCCTCGATGCGCACGGACGATTCGCTGCACGATCATGAGCCCCAGCCCGGAGCCCTTCTCATTCGTCGTAAAAAATGGGGTAAATAAATTCTTCAACTGCTCCTGCGACATCCCCGGGCCCGTATCGCCGATGCTCACCCACACCCAGTGAACGTTCTGCTGCGTCCGCAAAGTCAGCCGCCCTCCGCTGGGCATCACCTGCATCGCGTTCTTGACCAGGTTCACCAGCACCTGTTTAATCTGGTCCACGTCAAAATGGGCCACCATCAAATCCTCCCGCAAATCAAGCTCCACGAACATCTGCCGGTTCTCCACCTCCGGCCTCATCAGGTCCACCACCTCGTGGACCACGTCATTGAGCAAAGCCGGAGCCGGCCGCGGAGGCGTCGGCCTCATCGCCTGCAAAAATTGCGTCGTGATATAATCCAGACGCCCGATCTCTCCCCGCGCTATCTTCAGGTATGAATCCAGACGGGCGATCGAATTTTTCCGGTCGTGCCGCGCCTGCTCTTCTTCATTTTCGGGAGACGCCGCTTTGCGTTTTTTCCCGAAAACACCCCGGCCGCCCTTCGTTTCCACGGCACCCTCTTGCACTTCCTCCAGAGAGCTCTCCAGCTTCTTGAGCTCCCGGCTCATGAGCTGCAGGTGAATGCTGAGCGCATTGAGTGGATTACCGATCTCGTGCGCCACGCTGGCAGCCAGAAGCGTCAAGGCCGCCACACGCTCGCTCTCCATCGCTTCAAAGGTCTTCTTCCGCGTCTCGGTCGCATCGTGAAGAATGAGGGCAATCCTCCCTTCTCCATTTTCTGAGCCGGCTAGCCGCGCCACCTCCAGCCGGATAAACCTCTGCTGCGGGTAGTAAATCTCAAATTCATGCCGCTGGAATACCCCCACACACCCTTCACTCGCCTTTAAAACCGCCTTCCAGTCCAATCCCGGCAGATACCGCTGTATCTCGTGGTTCTCATCCACTCCCTTGGGAACTCCCAGCAGCTTTTCCACCGCCTCATTGGCATAGAGAATCCCTCCCGATTCATGGGTCACCACCACCCCATCCTCAATCGTATGAAACAGTAATTCGAAAAAGGCCCGCTCCCTCGCCAGCCTCTGAATCACAGTCTGCAAATCCTCCTGGGGAAGCCAATCCAGATTCCCCAGAGCCCGGTCCAGAAACCGGGTCCGCCGCTCAGACCGATGAGATGACGCTCGCGTTTGAGACTCCTTCTTCAAAACCACTTCTTCCTTCGAATGTAGATGAAGATGATTAACGTCAAGACGATGTTCAGACCCAGAACCCACACGGGACTCCAGGGATTATTCTCGCCGATCTCCCAGAAAGTCAGGTTCATTCCGTACCAGCCTCCGATGGCCAGAGTCGGCGTCGTCAAAATGGTAAACAGGGCCAGCGTCTTGATGATTTCCTCGGTGCGGTTGCTGCTCAGGTAGAGGTAAACTTTCAAGATATTCGTCAGTGAATCCGAATAATTCAACGCCACGTCGCTGAAATACGATAATCGATCATAAACGTCCCGATAGTACGGCAATAAATTCGGGCGGATCAGCTTGTACCCCGGACGGCTCAGCTTGGACATCACCTCTTTCTGCGGTATGATGATCTGACGCAGATGGTAAACCTCTTTTCTGATTTTGACGACTTCGTTGAGCAGCTCGCTCTCTTCTTCATCCTCTTCCAGAACACGGCTCTCCAACGCGGCCACCTCGCTGCCGAGCTCATCCACGGCCGGCGTGTAATGCTCCACGACTGCATCCATCAGAAGATGCGCCAGGTGGTCAGGCGTCCGCGCAGAGAGTGATTGGGAACGCTCGCACCGCTCCGCCAGATACTGAATCGCCTTCAGGGCAACATAGTGGAAGGTCACGATAAAATTCCTCCCGATGAAAAAATTCATCTCGCTCGTATCGAACACCCCGTCTCTGCGGCTGTAGTCCACCGCGTGCAGCACTACGAAGAGATACGGGCTGAAGGTATCCCCCTCCTTGGGTACATATTCATCAAGCTTCGGGCTGGGACTGTCCTGAATACAGTCCTCAATCGAAAGGGGGTGAAAGTGAAATATATCCTCTAAAACCCATTTAATCTCGTTGGGCGTCGGGTTCTCCATATCCACCCAGAGGAAGAGATTCGTATCGGATAAAAGGGTGGGCATCAAAAACGGCTCCAGTTGACTGGAGTGCAGCCGGCCCTGAGTCGTAAAAGCATAAGAACGCACCATAAGCGTAAGTCTCTCGATTCCTTTATCTTTTTGTCTTGCTGACGCTGATCTTTAGAAAAGTCGCTCTAGCCGAAACCTGCCCGGTTACCCCTTTCCTAAATGTGAAAGTGACACTTTGTCACACAACACCCCTATTCTATACTCGCCCTACTCAAAAAGGTCAAGCCCGGCCCCTGTTTCCGCTCACTTTTTCTCCTCCCGGCTGCCTCATTTTCCTGCGTTATTTTCTTCCGGACTGGTGCTTGATTTCCCTGAACCGTTTTCTTACACTCAATTGATATGATGCTGAGTCTCAAGCATAGCACACTGGCAGGGATGATCGTGGCAGCCGCGCTTTGCCACTTTTCTCCCGGAATAGCTCGGGCAGACGATGCCGCCCTCCGGGGCTCAAGCCCTGTCCCCTCGGACCAAACTTCATCGGCACGGGCACAGGCTGACATCCCCGATTGGCTCTCCAAACCGCTCTCCCTTGTCGATTGCCTCAATATCGCTCTGGCAAATAACAGCCAGATCAAAAAGTCTCAATTCGCCATGGAGGCCGCCACGGGTCAGGCCGTTGTCAATCGCGCCATTGTCGTCCCCAAGGTCGTCGGTTCCATGAGCGTCAACCGCGTCCAGGATCGCTTTGTCGAGCAACTCCCCATCCCGGGCATTGAAATCCCGTCCGATCACTGGACCTCCGGGATTCGGGTCCAGCAGCAGCTCTTCCAGGGTGGCAAGATTGCCGCCTCTTTGAAGGTCGCCAAACACATCCGGGAACAGTCCGTCTATGCCCACCGGGCCGCGATCGCAGACACGCTTACGCAGGTCCGCATCAAATTTTACGACGTCCTCCTTGCCATCGAAGAAATCAAGGTCAACGAGGCCTCCGTCAAACTCCTGGAAAATGAACTTCAGGATAGCCAGCGCAGGTTCAAAGCCGATGTCGTCCCGCGCTTCAACGTCCTCCGTGCTGAAGTCCAGTTGGCAAACGCCAAACCGCCTTTAATTAAAGCCCGCAACGATTACCGCATCGCCAAAAACGATCTCTGTAACCTCCTGGGCTATGATATCCCCAAAACCGTCTGGGATGATATTCCCCTTAATCTCGTGGGCGAACTGGAGGCCGAGCCCTTCGATATCGACCTGGGCGTCGCCATGGCTCGAGCCATCGCCACCCGGCCGGAGCTCGGCGCACTGCGCGAAGCTGAGATCATTGCCCAACAGGAGGTCCGCCGTGCCCGCAGCGGCTACTTCCCAGGCATCGTCGGCTACGGCGGCTACCAGAGCAGAAGCAGCGATTATAAAACCGATCTCGCCGATATCCAGCATGGTTGGGTTATCGGCGGCGAACTCAACTGGGCGATCTTTGACGGACTCCAGACCAAAGGCCTCACCGATACCGCCAAGGCCAACCTCGCCGGCTCTCAGGAAGACCTCGTTGCCACCGCGCGCAATATCGAAGTCGAAGTCCGCAGCGCCTATTCCACCTTTGTCCAGGCCAAAGAAACCCTCGAGTCGCAGTTGAAAAACGTGGAACTCGCCACCGAGGCACTCCGTCTGGCCCGCGCGCTTCAGGAGGCCGGCAGTGGCACTCAGCTTGATGTGCTCGATGCCGAAACCTCACTCACTCAGGCCCGCACCACCTGGGTCAATGCCTTGCGCGACTACGCCGCGAGCCTCGCAGCGCTCGAGCGCGCTATCGGCCTCGACATCATGCAGGAATCCGTCAGCACCTCTTCCCCGGATGCCACCTCTGCGAGCGATTCTCCCATTCAGCCTTCCGGCGAATCGCCCACCCTCTCCGTGGAACCCGTGCAGGAGCCCGCTCAATAGTAGAAAACTTTCAGGCACAGCCCTTGCGCCGAAATTAAAACACCCTCCCAAACCGGGAGGGTGTTTTTTGCAATTGAGCCGGCAACTCTCTATTCCAGCGTTACACTCACTATCTCGACCTCTCCCTCCAACACGACGGGCCGAACAGAATAGAGAACCCCTTCTTCATATTTTTGTGAGTCAATAATGGAAAAAGGCCTCATGTTCACCTTTCGCCCGGCTTCTGCAGAGGCTCTCACCACATCCTGCTTCGCGCTCGGGTCCTCATTCATCGTCACCGAACCGCCGGAACCCAACTTCCATTTGCCGTTAAACATCAATTCAACTTTACTGGAGTCAGTTACTTTAAGTTCAAACGTGAGAGTATAGGTCCCACTTTTGGGCACCCGGAATAAGTAGGAAACATTCTGGTCATCATTGGGTTTAATGAGCTTGGGACCCGTCGCCTCAGGCTGCCGTCGGGGCGTGTCATACGCGTTGCCGTCTCGCTTGAAAGGCGCCATCGTTCCCAGATTCAGCTCCTGCGGGGCCGCACGGTTAAACTCTTTCACCGCCAGCCACTGCGGAGAATCCTCCGGGTTATCGCTCCCGTAATTCCTCACCGCCCAGTAGTTCTTATCTCCGTATCCACCGGCCGAGAGAAAATTAAAAAGCCCTGAGCCGGCCTGGTTCACCGCCCGCAAATGTTCGAGCGTGTTCTCCTTCATCCGCGGGTCCCAATGCGTTTTCTGCATAATCTCTCCATCGTTATTCTGGAAACTCGGGTGGGCATCCCCCTCATAATTGAGGTAAACCAGCCCATGGAGCCGTGCCCAGGCTGCGTCCGTACACATCTTGTCAAAATATCCCGCCCGTGCGTTCTTCCATTCGTCAGTGAAAGTTCCGAAAGCATTCCAGCCGGCATTATCCCAGATCGTATCTTCCGTCAGAGTCGTCTTGCCGTCGCTATACCAATAGCCGGTTCCGCCTCCGCCATAGAAGAAATAGTTCACCGGCTCCACAGCCCCGTAGCTCAATGACCGGGTGATAGTCACGATCTCACCCTCCATCTCGATAGTCTTGGTTTTCACGTCCTGCGGCTTGCCGTAGTCCGAGCGTGAATCCCTCCCGCCGTAGTAACGGTCAACAAAGGAAAGAGTCCGGTTAATGAGGTCCTCATAACCCTGCTGCCAGCAGATCACCGGTCTCACCCGGCTCATCATCTCTTTATCACCGAAAACGGAGCGGAAAATCAGGCTCATCTCCACCGAGCGCATGGCTTTGAAGCGGAACATCAGCGTGGTCTCGTCGCTTTCTCCATCAAAGTTCAGAGGGTGTCCATACGACTTGCCCTGCTCGCGGCACCAGGCGGTCTGCGAAAACTGGTAATTACAGATTTCGTTGGAATACTCCACATAGAGATTAAGCTCCGGGTCCAGCGGCGGGAAAACCGGGTTCTCTACCTTTGACTTATAAGGCTCGCGGCCGTCGCTGCCATACTTGCAGAGTCGCGCCAGCTTGCGGATATACGTGTCATCGGCCTGATGCGGTATGCAAATCCACAAATCCTTCTTTCCTTCGTTGGCCGCCATGATCAGGTATTCCCAGGCTGCGCCGCGTCCCTCCCAGTTATATTCCTTACCCGGCAGCGGATTGGGCGATTGATGCGAATGGCACCAGAGAGTACGCTCGCTCCATTTGGATTCGGGCGACCAGTTGATCGCACCCCAGCCCAGAGCGCGAATGGTCGTATATTCGGAAATCTTCTCGAAAAATTCCGGTGTGAAAAGCGTCTCCTCGGGGAAAGACTCCTCACTCCCGGGCCGGATCGGCCGCATCAGCTTCACGTTCCGGACTCCCCCGTCCGTCTCGGTGAAACGCAATATCAGCATCGTCCGATCCTGCTTCCTGTCGATCACCACTCGGGCACTGGAGCGGTTCTTCTCCGCATCGTAGGTCAGGTCCTCGACCCTTGCACTCACGGCGCTCACCTTTGCCTTGCCTTCAAAACTCAGCCGGTAAGTCCCCGTGCAATCGCCCAAACGCTCGAAGACGATCACGTTTGCGTCCTCGGTCGGCCAGTAGTTCTCGTCTGTCTTTGCCCAGTTATTCCCGCCCGTATCCCAGTGGCGTGAGGATTTCATCGCATCGGCAAAAACCGTCTCCCTTTCCCAGTAAAGTCCCGGATTGCTCAGGTTGATCCCAAGTTCCATTCGGTTCTTTTCGGCCGCAGGCAAATTCACCCACAGCGTCAGGAACAGAATACTCAGTATCTTCTTCCATCCGGATTTCATCGCCGTTTTCTTCCCGTTTCTAAAACCTTTCGGTGATGCTCTTCAAACCGACTCCCAGGAGCTTACGCACGATCTCTTCGATCGCCGCTTCCTCTCCCTGAATATGGAAAACCTGCTGCGTATGCGTCAGCGATTCTCCCGGTTTCAGCTCCGCTCCGGGCGAAGAGGTTTCGATCTCGTAGAAGGGCCCCATAACTGTCCCGTCATCCGTCGGCCCGTCATTGTAAGAGTTGATCACGTCCCCGTTAAAGGGATCCTCCTGTTCTCCCCATTGCCCGTTGACATAGTGAACCTCCCCTTCCGGCAACGTATATTTCAGGAGAGTCAGCACCTTTTTCTCCGAGTCATAACTGCCGCAGATTTCCAGCGCTCTTCCCAGGGGCAACCCGATCTTTGACCGATATTCCCCGTCGATCTTGAAGTAAATAATCCCCTCGGCTTCGTCCACGATGAGACGCTCGGCGGGAACTTTACCAAAATATTCGTCGTTCACGATTTTCCCGCTTCCGGCCTTGTTGTAGGGAATGAAAACCGTGGTCGTCTTGCTCGGATTGAACATTCCCAATAACCAGATGGAGGGCAATCCTCCTTCGCGATCCCAGGCCTTCTCTCCTCGGTTCACCAGCGTGTTTTCCGTCTGGTAAGCCACCGTTTTCAATCCCTCTGCCAGCTTCACGCCCAGGCTCTCTTCCACCTGGCTCGGACTGAGCAGGGAGATTTTTCGCTCGATTTCCATATGGAATTCCGTCCCGCTGGCATTCGTCAGTGTCGCCTTCCGCCCGAAGGTAAAGCTCCGGGGTCCGTGGCCGATCAGGGGGAAACTCTCCGTATCAATCAGGGACGGAACATTCCAGTTTGCATAGACCTGCTCCTCGCCGGGCTCGAAATACCAGGAGAATTTTCCACCCTCGGGCCCCAGCCAGAAGCGCTCTTCACCCCCGAAAGGGTTGAACTGCGGGCTAAGCCCGCCCGAGGCGATCCTCTTGTGGTTAATCCACCCATAACTATCCCCGGAGACGCCCGACGCCGTCGATGTCATCACGCGCGCCTGGTAATCCGGGACAATCAGGACGCGTGCCTGACCGTTCTCGCCGACAAGCTCCAGCGCCTCTATTCTCTGACTCTCGAAAAAGTCTACGTCATATTGATATGTTCCACTCATTTCTCTCGTATTCTCCAAAGTCCGGCAGGAGCAGAGCAACCCGCAAATGCCGGCACAGATAATAATATTGCTGATTTTCATGATGTCTCTTTTCCTGTTGAGTCATCTTCGTATCGGCCTTCACCGCGACAATTCGTACTCCCGAAAATCAGTTTTTTCGCGGATTGGCCGCGCCGGAGTTTCTCCCCCCGGCGCGTTTGTCTCTCGGCCTACTCCTCGAGCTCTGCCGCGGCCGCAGCAGCACGGGCCTCCGTCACTTCCTCCACCAGTTTCAGATGGTTCAGCTCCAATGAAATCGGAGTGTACTTTTGCCCGCGGAAGCTCAGAGTATTACTCCCGGCGGCATACTGAAAGTCTTCTGTTCTGCGGCTGATCTGCCACTCCACGGCTCCCTTGCCCGAATCCACCACGCAAAGCCCAACCTCGATATAGTCGATATCCTGGCTCTTCACACGGCCCTTCGAGCTGACTTCTTTCACCTGATAGTGCCGGATCACTCCTCTGATTTTCCCGTCGGACCCTTTCTCTTTCGATGGCACCACTTCCAGAATCTCCAGGCCGCCCGTATTCTCCAGGGCATAATAGCCGCCGAAACCCTTGCTCTGCACTGCGCCCTGCTCTGCAGCCTGCGCCTGCAGCGCTTTCTGACCCTTCAAGTAAATCGGGTAGAAGATACAGCCGCAGACCACTACGACCGTCGCGATTCCCACGACTCCCGCCAGTGCTCTCGGAATCTTCGGCATCGCGGTCTGGCCGCTTTCTCCGCTCGTCCCTTTCTCGGTCATCAACCCATAGTAACCGACAACCACGAAGCACAACGCCGGCACGATATAGGAGAAACTGATCCCGGCTCCGTCCGAAACCCGACCCTGCAAAGCCGTCAAAACGGCTCCTCCCAGAATCGCCATGATGAGGCCGCAGCCGCCCAGCTTCATCTTCTCTCCCAACCCTTCACTGGCAATGCCGTAAATCGTCGGGAACATCAGAGACATGCACCCCGATATGCTGATGAGCGAAACTACTCCCACGACTCCCCCGATAAACATCACCGGCAGACAGAAAAGCACCGCAAACACCGCGAGCGTCGCCAGCAGCATATTCGGCGATATATACTTCATGAGGAACGTACAGACAAAACGCATCCCCACGAAGACCACCAGCGTAATCGTGTAGTAATCTGAAGCAGAGGCCTCCAATAAATTCAGCTCCTGCATCACGTAACGGATTGTGAACGACCACACACCGATCTGGGCCCCGACGTAGAAGAACTGCGCCACGACACCCCAGAGATACTTCCGATTCCGGAAGAGCTCCTTCATCTCCATGAAGAATCCGCCCCGTTCAAAGTGAAACGCGTCAAAAGGAATCGAGATAAACGCCCAGATATTCCTCATCACTCCCTTCTGCACCGGTGCAGCGCTGCAGGTCGGCATCCGGCAGAAGAGAATCGCAAACCAGAGCACTACCAGCAGCAGCGCGAACCCGACATAGGTATTCACTGCACCCTGCAGCTCTCCGAGCTGAATCTTCTCCAGCCCATCGGCATTGATCAAACCCATGATCGCCCGATCTTCCGCATCCAGAGGCTGCAATTTGCTCAGGATAAACCATCCGCTCAGCATCACGCCCAGTATCGAACCGAGCGGGTTAAAAGACTGCGCGAAGTTGAGACGCCGCGTCGCCGTCTCCGGTGCCCCCATCGCCAGAATATACGGGTTGGCCGCCGTCTCCAGAATTGAGCATCCTCCTGCCAGCACATAGAGCGAAATCAGGAAATACATGAACCTCATGAGAGGCGTTGCGCCGCCAAAGAGCAGACCGGCAGGGTAAAACATCAACCCACCCAGCGTGAACATGCCCAGCCCGAAAAGCACACCCACTTTGTAGCTGAATCGCTGCACGATCAGTGCCGCCGGGATCGCCAGGCAAAAATACGCCCCGTAAAACGCCAACTGGATCCAAGACGTCTGGAAGTCGCTCATGCTCATCAGCCGCTTGAAAAAAGCCAACAGCGTGTCGGTCATGTTATTTGCCAATCCCCAGCCGGGAAAACAAATCGTCACCAGAATGAACGGGATAAGTATACTCCTCGGGACCAGAGGAATCTTGGACTTGGATGAACTGCTCATATTTCTTCTTTAAATTTCGGTTATTCCCCTTATTTCCCCAGCCACAAATCAATCGGCTTCTTCACCTTCGGATGGAAAGGCAGCATCACCTTTGCACCCGTCCGGGCCGATTCATAAGCCGCCAGCATCATTTCCAGCACCGCTCGCCCGTCCTCACCGGTCACGCTCGGCTCCTTGTTATTCCTCACGCAATCGATGAAATGTGCCAGCTCATGCGGATATCCCTGGTTGAAAACCTCTTCAAAAATCGTAAAGCTCCACCCCTTCGTGGTGCCGGCCTTCTCCATCGCGTACCCGTACCCCTTCTCGCTGTAAGTCAGGGCCGAATTCCCGACGAAGAGATCCGCGAAAACAACCCCCTCCGTACCGTATATCTCGATCCGGTCGTCCATTCCTCCCTGTTTGGCCCAGGAGTTCTCCGCGACACCGATGGTCCCGTCCTCGAATTCCGCAATCGCCAGGGAGTTATCCTCCGCTTTTGTCCTGCCCGTATGGTAGAGCGTCCGCATCGTCGCATACACGCTCTTTGCCGCTTTGCGCTTCAATATCCAGCGAAACCACCCGAACGCATGGCAACCCATATCCATCAGCGCTCCGCCGCCGCTCTGCTCGATATCATAAAACCAGTCGCTGTGCGGTCCGCTGTGCTTTTCGCATTGACGCAATTGGAAAATTTTCCCCACGGCACCCTCTTCCACCGTTTTGCGCACCCGTTCATATTTGGGCGCAAAACAAAGCTCTTCGGCATACATCAGTTTGCGGCCGTGTTTCTTGCAGGTTTCGATCATCAAATCCGCCTCATCCAGATTCAGGCAGAGCGGCTTCTCTATAATCACGTGCAGCCCGTTCTCGGCGGCAAAACAGGCCGCCGCACAATGCAGGAAGTTCGGCAGGCAGATATCCACCACCTCCGCTCCCGATTTCAGGATCGCCTCTTTCCAATCCGTGTAGTAGTTCGCGATTCCCCAATGTTTCGCAACTTCCCTGGCCCGTTCTTCTCTCCTGGAGTAGATGCCCACGACCTCTGCATCCGCCACAAATCGCTTGTACGACTCCAAGTGTATATCCGCGATGAAACCCGCGCCCAGCAGTAAGACTTTCGTTTTGCTCATAATAAAGCTAATTTCACCCCCAATCCTACCAGATATCCGCAGGATTGCAATACAGAGTTGATGTTTTTCTTTCTTTTTGATACAAAAGGTCTTCGCGTCGATGAACGTGCCGAATAAACTAACGCTTTCGCGGCTCCTCCTCACCGGGGCGTTCATGTTGGTGATGAATTTCCAATTTCCTTTCTCCAGGACCTTGGCCCTCCTTCTTTTCATCACGGCAGGATTGACCGATTTCTTTGACGGCCACATCGCCCGGCGCGATAAAATCGTCACCAATTTCGGCATCCTCATGGACCCCCTGGCCGATAAAATCCTCACCTGTCTGGCCTTTATCGTCTTTGTCGAGCTAAGGATTATGCCCGCATGGATGGGCGGCATCATCGTTGCCCGTGAGCTCGCCGTTACCGGCCTGCGCCTCCTGGCCGCCTCCCGCAACACCATTATTGCCGCCGAACGCTACGGCAAACACAAAACCATCTCTCAGATCGTCTGCATTATCGCCATCCTGGTCGAACTCTCCTACAAGGAATGGGGATCCTATGCCGTCGCTTTCTTCTCTTTTTATAATTGGGCTCATTATTTCGTCATCATTTCCATCTGGGTCGCCGTCATCCTCACCGTCGTCTCCGGGACCATCTACCTCTGGAAAAATCGCGAGCTCTATATCCGCGACATCTGAGTCCGATCCCCTCCTCTTCAGGTTTTTTGAACTTTTTTGGCAAATATTTGTTTTTTTATCCCCTCTCTTTGGCTATCCTTTCCCCCAGGTTTTTATGCAACTGTTAAATCTCTTTGGAAAAAATAGGCGCACACTGAGCACCCTTTGCCTTTGCGCCGCCTTCGTCGTAACCGCTTTTGCTGAGGATTCCCAACCCTCTCAGGAGTACCTGATTGGCGCCCGCTTGCCTTCATTGAGTCCCGACGGCAAAACTCTGGCCTTCGTCTACCGCGGCGATATCTGGTCCGTCCCCTCCGCGGGCGGACGTGCCACGCCGCTCACCCTGCACGTTGATATGGATTCGGACCCCGTCTGGTCTCCGGACGGCAAATGGATTGCTTTTTCCAGCACCCGCAGCGGCAACAGCGATATTTTCGTCATGCCCTCGGAGGGCGGCTCTCCTCGCCAGCTCACCTTCAGCAGCGAAGCCGAAGTCCCCTCGGGCTGGTCCCCGGATAGCTCCGAAATCCTTTTCTCCGCCACACGTGACGGCAAAGGCCCGGGCATCTTCTCCGTCAGCCTGGACCTGATTACTAAGAAATATGCCGAGGATTTCGCCAAGCTCAATTCCCCCGCCTTCTCTCCCGATGGCAAAACCATCGTCTACGGGCGCTTTGGTTTCCCCTGGATTCGCCCCCGTTACTACGGCTCCGCCGCCATGCAGATTAATCTCATGGATGTCGCCACCTCCGAATGCAGGGCCCTGGTAGATGATCAGAAACAGCACCTCTGGTCCCAATTCATGCCCTCCGGTCAGGAAATCCTCACCGTCACCATCGGCGAAAGAACCCCCGGCATCCCTACTCTGAGCGAAATCGGCACGACGAAAAAGTTCACCGATACACCGGCCATGACCCCCAACCTCTGGATATTCAATCTTCAGGGTGAGGGCCGACAGGTCACTCAGTTTACCGGCGACGCCGTCCGCGCTCCTTCCGTCGCGGCCGCCACGGGCGATATCGCCTTTGAATACGATATCGACCTCTACATCCTCCGCTCCGGCTGTGAGACCCCCGAAAAGGTCCTCATTCAGGCCGCCGTCGATGCCAAAACCAATAAGCGCAGAAACGAGCGCTTCGACAGTAACAACGCCGAGGAATTGGCCGTTACCGAGGATGGCTCCACCATTTTCTTTGGCCTCCGCAGCGAAATCTGGTCTATCCCCACTCAGAAACCTTCCGGGGTCGCTAATCGCTCTGCCAACATTGCCAAGCGCCTGACCGATTGGGTCGGCGAGGATTCCAATTTCACCGTCCCTCCGGGCAAAAACCCGACCAAACTCTACTTCCTCTCTGACCGCCAGAAGAATCTGCGCCTCTACGAGCTGGATTTGGAGAGCGACAACGTCACATGCCTCTGGGACCGCGAAGAGGATATCCTCAACCCGCTCTTCTCTCCGGATGGTTCGGACATCGCCTTCTGGGTCTCCGGCGCCGAGGGCGGACTCTACCGCCTCAACCTTGAGACCCGCAACCTCTCCAGACTGGTGAGCCTGCCCGCCTCCTACTTCTATGGCAATGGCGGCACAACTTTCAGTTGGTCGCCCGATGGCCGCTGGATCGCCTATACTCAGAACGTCCCCCGCGGCGCTCGCAATATCTTCGTTATCGGCTCTGAAGGCGGCACTCCCATCAACGTGACCCAGCTCAATGCCATGCACGATCAGCCAACCTGGTCCGTCGACGGCAAGTTCCTCTATTTCCTG
>Ga0116149_1003308_pt1 | contig 16775 bp, 15 predicted proteins | sample AD_UKC057_MetaG_FD_89787 | JGI IMG/M metagenome (GOLD analysis project Ga0116149, IMG submission 89787) | Active sludge microbial communities of municipal wastewater-treating anaerobic digesters from USA - AD_UKC057_MetaG | ecosystem: Engineered > Bioreactor > Anaerobic > Digestate | place: USA... | reverse complement strand
GGGCGGCAATTTGAAGAAAGATACCTGAAAGCAGGAAAGACAGAACAGAAAGATCAGGATGGCCAGCGAGGTCATGAGCGTGGTCTTCGTCGCCTTCCCCGTCAGGAGGGCTTCGCGTTCGTCGCGCTCCCTCATGAAGGTCAACCTGGCCAGCACCCTGTCCCGGAACGCCCCCGAAAGCACAAGCCGGATGCTCAGGTAGATGGAAAGGAGCATCCACGCGGCATAGAGAAACCCGCTGGCATTATACGCCGTCTTGAGGTGGCCGGCAGCAAGCCCTGCATCGAACACGTAGTTGAACAGGGCGATTCCGGCCAGAACAGGAAGCCCGCAGAGAAACACCTTCAGTATAACCTGATCCAGCCTTTTCATCTCTTTTCCTCCTCGACTGAAAAAATGTCATTGATATCCGTCTTGAAATACCGGGCAATCCGAAAAGCAAGCCCCAGGGAAGGGTTGTAGTTCCCTTTCTCGATCGCGACGATGGTGGCCCGCGTCACCCCGACCCCTTTCGCCAGCCCCTCCTGAGTGATACGGTGCTCCGCACGCAATACGTTCAACCGGTTGACAATCCTTAACGGCTCGCATGATCTTCCCATCTCTCCCACCTGAAGTATAGTTAATATTACTTATAGTATAGTTGATATTACACCATGTCAAGTTAATTATACAGACAAGTGCGCGAAAAGGGGTTTGGAGCCTTCCGGTCCCTTTTCCAGTTCGGTTGGTCCCATCATTGTGGTGCCCGATGTCCCGGCCTGACAGACTATAGCGACGATATCGGGTCCGGCGGACGTTGTTCAGGTGGTTCGCGATCTCGAAGTATTCCGACAGGCAACAGGGCAGGTGTTTAACGCAAAGTGTGGGTAGCATGCCGGCGAACTGCCGGCGCGCGAACGTGAAGCAGACCGGTACTCTTTGACCTCAAAGGGGCCTTCGTTCGTCGGGTCTGACCCGGGGCGACTGTGCCGGCCCGACCGGGGGACACCGCAGGTGTTAGAGAATCCACAGAAAGCAGGTCCTGCCGACTGATCCAAGAAAAAAGAGGTGATGAGCTTATGGCAAAGAAACCCGCCAATCTTCTCTATGATGTCGATGACCGGCCCCCGGCCGGCGTGTGCGTGGTGCTGGCGATCCAACACATCTTCTTCCTGACGGGCGGTTTCATCGTGGTGGCCATCGTCATGGGCCAGATGGGCTGCAGCCCCGAGCTCATCCGCAACGTCGTGTCCATCACGATGATCGCGGGAGGCATGGCAACGATCCTCCAGGCCCTGAACCGCGGCCCCGTGGGCAGCGGCTACCTCTGCACCGAGGGTACGGACCCGAGCTTCCTCTCCATCTCCATCCTGGCAGGCAGCGTGGGCGGATTGCCGCTTATCTTCGGCATGACCATCGTCTCCGGCGTCATCGAATGCCTGCTGTCGCGGGTCATGCACCGTCTTCGCGTCATCTTCCCCCCTGACGTTGCCGGGGTGGTGCTCACCATGGTGGGTCTTAACATCGTCCCCATCATGATCCTCGACTTCATGGGCGTCAAGGACAGGGTGAGCCCCGTCGAGACGGCGAACGTTCTCGTCGCGTCGATCACCCTTGCCATCATGGTGGGTATGAGCGTGTGGGGCAAAGGCAAGCTGCGTCTCTATTCCGTCATCGTCGGTATCGCGGGCGGTTACGCGGCCTCCATCCTCCTGGGGGTGCTGACGGTCGCACAGATGCGTGAGGTGATCGATGCGCCGGTGGTTTCCGTGCCTGACTTCTCGCACGTCAGCTATTCCTTCGACCCGGCCCTTATCATCCCCATGGTGATCGTCACCCTGGCCTCCACCCTGAAATCCGTCGCCTCTCTCACCATGTGCCAGAAGGTCAACGACACGGCCTGGGTCCGCCCGGACCTCGTCAATATCGGAAAGGGCACCCTGGCCGACGGGCTTGCCTCCATCATCGGCGGTGGGTTGGGGGCTTTGGGGAAGTCCCTCTACGCCGCCAGCGTCGGTCTCACGGTGGCCACCGGCGCTACGAGCAGGATCATCGCCTGGTATATCGGGTTCATCTTCATCGCGCTGGCTTTTCTGCCGAAACTGGCGGCGGTCTTCAGCATCATGCCGAAGCCCGTCATGGGCGGGGCCATGGTCTATATGGTCGCGTTCATGGTGATCTCCGGCATTCAGATGATGACCTCCCGGATGATCGACAACCGCAAGACCTTTGTCATCGCTGTCTCCCTCATGTTCGGCATGAGCGTGGACATATTCCCCGACCTGTACCGCCACGCCCCTGCGTGGCTGGAGCCCTTCCTCAGTTCCTCCCTCACCGTCACCACGGTGCTCGCGATCGTTCTCAACCTGATCATGCGCATCGGGATCTCCCGCCGCGCTACCCTGAAGGTAACCTCCGGGGAACATTCCTCGGATATCGTGTTCCGGTTCATGGAGGACCTGGGCGCCTCCTGGGGTGCCCGCAAGGAGGTTGTCTACAGGGCCGTGGCAGCCATGAACGAGTTCGCGGAGGCCATCGTCCACTGCGGAATGGACGGCAGGCAGGTCCTCATGACCGCCGTCTTCGACGAGCTGAGTTTGGATATCCGCATCACCTACGAGGGCCCGCCGGTGGAATTCCCCGAGGAACGCCCCGACATGGCGGCCATCATCGACGACCCGGAGGCGCTTGCCCGCATGTCCGGATTTCTCGTCCGCCACTTCACGGACCGGATCAGGATGTCCCGGGAAGGCGAACGGACGAGGGTGGACCTCCACTTCGACCATTGAGGAAGGTTTTCTTCGGAAAGGAATGCCTCACTCTGGAGACCCGGCTTGGGGCGCACCCGGAATGTTCCCCCGCAGGTTCTTGAGAGGCCGACCGGCAGACGTTCGGGACCAGCCCGGTGCTTCAGCCGGGCAGCGAAGCGATGAGGAGATAATGATACTCTCCCACGTCGGATACGCTGTCGGTGTGAAAGCCGAAGGGCGCAAGAAGGCCTTCAACATCCTTTTCCGAAAGGCGTATCCTGAGTGGCGGGCCTGGCGGGCCCTCGATCTTCTTGAACTCCAGCACGGCAAGTTTCCCACCCCGTTTCAGGACCCTGAGTATTTCGCTGAGAACGGTCTCTCCCGTCGCGTCGCGCAAGAGGTCGTGAAGGACCGTTGCCACGAGGCAGAGGTCGATGGTCCCGTCTTCGAGGGGGATGGACTCGTTCGCGTCGGCGAGGAGCGTTTCGATGTTGCCGAGGCGTTCCAGTGACGCGCGCTCCCTCACCCGTGCGAGCCCTTCCTCCCAGGCGTCCAGGGCAAAGACGCGCCCGCCGGGCCCGGTAGTCTCCGCGAGGCGGACCGTGTAGTTGCCGGCACCGGCTCCGAGGTCAAGGATGACCGTCGACGGGCGCACGTTAAGCGCCTCGAAGACACGGTCCGTGTCGATAAGATCGAATGCGCTGCGGCCCGCACCGTGTGGTTTTCGCGCCTCCTCCATGATCTTGAAACCCCCTTTTCGCTCTATGTCGCCCCGGTCTTAAGGAGAAGCGTCTTGCTCCTTTAATGTGCGGCATCAAGGGTTCCGCTGTCAATCCCGGGGGCAGGGGACGCTGCCTCAGTGCGGTGGAAGTCCGGCTCCGGAAAGTGTGCGGAGAGGACTTTCCTTATGCTAACCCTCGTGCGAACGCCATGACCGCCTCCGCGGATTCCGCCGGTCTTGTCTGCAGCAGGCAATGCGGCGCATCGAGCGTCACAAGCTCGAAGGATGCAAAGCGGGTCCTGAACCAGTCGGCCGCCCGGGAGGGGACCACCCGGTCCTGTGCCGCCTGAAGATAGAGGCAGGGCAGGGGGAAGCGGTCATCGGGGAACGGGTATCCGTCGGCGATGAGCCTCGCCCGCCGCCTGAGACCGGCGGGTCCTGCTAGCTGCACTGATCGGCGCAGCAATTCTTTCAGGGCCTTATCGGCATGGGAGTGAAAGAAGAGGACGTTGAGGAGACCTGCCGGCAATCTCCTCGCCAGTGAGGCTGCCCCCGGGATCGAGGCGGCGGCGCGGATCAGGAGGGGATGAAGGGGTTCCGCGAAGGCGGCGCTGAAGACGACGCCTTTGACGCTCGCGGGCCTCGCATGCAGAAGCATCAGCGCGACGAGACCGGAAAAGGATTCCGCGACGAGGACGGTGTCCTCACCGGTCAGTCGGGCGGCCACAAGGTCGGCGTGGTCCTTGAGGGAAAAATCCTTATCATCGGGATAGGTTATGACGGTCCGCGGGACATCCGGCGGTAGTGCCTGGATCAACGGTCCGAAAAACATTCCCGTGCCATCGAGGCCGGGCATGAGGACAAGCCTTATGGCGCCGGGATCGACCATCATGTCCCTGAGCTTGTGAGGACGTTCCTGATCCCGTCACAGAGAAGTCTGGACATCTCCTCCCGTGTTTCTCTCGTCGCGGACCCAAGGTGGGGAAGCAGAACCGTTCGCGGAGCCCCGCGCCACTGCCGATCGATGTCCGGCTCGTTCTCGTAAACGTCGAGTCCCACACCGCCGATCTTCCCACAATGGAGAAATTCGATCGCCGCCTTCTCATCCACGATCCCGCCCCGCGCCGTGTTGATGATGAAGGCCCCTTCGGGGAGCAATGCCAGGTTTTCGCGGTTGAGAAGCCCGCGTGTCCGGTCCGTGAGCGGACAATGCAGGGACAGAACGCTGCTTCCGCGCAGCAGGTCGTCGAGCGGCAGGCGCCGGATTGTCTCTGCCCCGAGGTCGACAGGTTCGCCGGTGTCTTCGCGATCCCAGAAGACGACCTCCATGCCCATGGCCCGGACGCGCCTGGCGAAGGCCCGGCCGATGGGGCCGGAGCCCAGGATCCCGCAGGTCTTCCCGGCGAGGCCCGATCCCAGGAGAAGATCGGGAGCCCAGCCTTTCCACTCCCCGGACCGCACCAGCGCCTCGCCTTCGCGCACCCGGCGGGTGAGCGCCAGGAGGAGCGTGAGGGCGAGATCGGCCGTGGCGTCCGTCAACACCCCCGGTGTGTTCACGATGCGGATGCCCCGTGCGTCACAATAGTTCCGGGGAAGGTGGTTCGTGCCCACGGAATAGGTGCCGATGACCTTGAGGTTCACGCAGGGTTCCAGGTCCATCTCCGTCAGGGGTTCCGACAAGAGGACGACAAGCGCCTCTGCCCCGGGGAGCGCCTCCGTCCAGGCGGCGGAGCGGTAAGGAGCAATCCGCGATTCCGGAAAGTCGCGACCGAGGTCCTTGACATGGGGACCTATGAGGGGTGATGTGCTCAGGATCCGGATGTTCATTTGCCTGACCGCCTTTCCGCTCAATACCGTTCTGTTCAAGAAAGTGTAGTAATGCCCGTTTTCGAAGTCAAGACAATCTCGTGTTTCGTATTTCAGCAGGGAGGAGAAAACGAAGGGATACCCGCACTGTCCCGCCGCCTCGCCTGGCGGGTCGTCGAGGTCGATCGCCCCCGGGAGCAGCGGGCCAGGTCGAGCTGCGCCGTAATAGGATCCCTGAACATTAACAAGCGGTTACCAGCCCGATCCTGCGAAAAACAAGCCCATTCCTGGAACGGGCGGTTTTTCCTTGACAAAGATGGACCAATGGGAATAGTATTATCTCATGGAACAGCGTTCCAGCGGACGGAACACCAACGGAGGAGATATGAACGATATCTCGGAAAAAAGGTTCCAAAACAAGCTCCTGGAAAGGGCGTTCAGCATTCTGGGCAGTTTCTCTCTCGATAGAAAAGAACAGACTTTATCGGAATTGTCACGGGCAGTGGGCCTGGCAAAATCGACGTGCCACAGGCTGGTGTCGACGCTGATCGCCTTTGGGTATCTGACCTACGATGAGTCATCGAAGTACTATTCTCTGGGACCGAAGTTGTTCGAACTGGGTTCCGTGGTCTACGACTCGATATCGCTCCGGAAGATCGCGTCGCAGCACCTGAATGACCTGCTGTCCAAGGTGGGGAACAAAGCGGTCGCCCTTGCGATCTTCGAGGACGATGAGATCGTCTACCTTGACAGAAAGGAAGACAAACGCAACCCGATCAAGTTCAGCACCACCGAAGTGGGCAGGCGGAGGCCTCCTCACTTCGGCATGTTTGGCCTGCTGTTCATGGCGTACCTTGGTGATGATGAGGTGGAGCGGCTGCTGGGGAAATACCCGCTCGTCGCGACGACCGCCAAGTCAGCCAGAGATTCCGCGGAATTCAAGCAAAGGCTGAAGAGAGTGCGGGAGGTGGGCTATTCATTCGACGATGAGGGAGCATTCGAGGACCTCTCCGGTGTCGCTGCAGCGATCAGGGATGGAAGCAATGCGGTGGTGGGAGCCGTTGGATGCAGTTTTATCTCGGCATCGGTGAACGATGAAACACGACAGGCGGTGATCTCGGCCGTATGTGAAGCGGCGGCAAGGATATCGGGGAGCCTCAGCAACACGGTTCTGCCGAGAGCGATCTGGGGCAGGAGATGATGAGTTCGGATTCGGACGGTCGCAAGAGTGAGGGACGGGAGCCGCAGGAGGATAGGTAGAAGCGTATGGATCTGTTGAAGGTGGAGTATCTATCAAAATCGTTCGGGGCCCTCTGGGCGGTGAACAACGTGTCCTTCTCGGTCGCTGAAGGGGAGATAGTGGGCCTTATTGGTCCCAACGGTTCGGGCAAATCGACGGTGTTTCATCTCATTACCGGTCTGCTCAAGGCCAACAAGGGCAGGATCAGCTATCAGGGCAAGGACATCACGCGTTTCAAACCCTACCAGGTATCACGGTCCGGGATAGCGCGGACCTTTCAGATCGTCAGACCCTTTCCCGAAATGACGACCTTGAAGAACGTCATGGTAGGCAGGGCTTTCGGCAGTTCCAGCGCGCGATCGATGCATGATACCGAGGACGATGCCCGGCGGCTGCTTGAACTGACCGGCCTCGCGGACAAGGTGTCCGCGACGGCGGGCCACCTGGGTCTCGTCTACAGGAAGAAGCTGGAACTCGCACGGGCGCTGGCGACAAAACCCAGGCTCCTTCTGCTGGACGAAGTGATGGCCGGGTTGAACCCTACCGAGATGATGGAGACCGTGGAATTTCTGAAAGGGCTCCGGAATACGGGAGTAACGATGATCGTGGTGGAGCACGTGATAAAGGCGCTTTTCAGCATGACGGACAGGGTTGTCGTGCTCAACGCTGGAGAAAAGATCGCCGAGGGTACGCCTCACGAGATCTCCCGGAACGAAGAAGTGATCAAAGTCTACCTTGGGGATTACGAACATGCTTGAGATTACAGGGATAGATGTTTTTCATGGTGACCTCCAGGCTGTATGGGACGTCTCGTTGAGTATAGAGGGAAAGGGGATAACCACCCTCATAGGCTCCAACGGGTCCGGGAAGAGCACCGTGCTGTCAACCATAGCGGGGTTGCTGAAGCCGGTCAGGGGAAGCATCTCCTTCGACGGGATGCGCATCGACACGCTGCCCGCGCATAAGATCGTCGATGCCGGCATTGCCATGGTGCCTGAGGGGCGAAGGCTGTTCCGGGAAATGACCGTGATGGACAACCTCGAAATGGGAGCCATAACGAAAAGGGCCAGGAAGATGAAGAACGAGACCATGGCATGGATCTTCGATGTCTTCCCCATCTTGAAGGAAAGGGCCAGGCAGAGGGCGGACACGCTGAGCGGCGGTGAACAGCAGATGCTGGCGATAGGCAGGTCCCTTATGTCCCAGCCGAGGCTTCTGCTCGTGGATGAGCTGTCTCTCGGCCTTGCGCCGGTGGTGGTCCAGAGGATAAGCCAGACTCTGGACGAGATAAACAAGACGAAAGGGATAGGCATCTTCCTGGTGGAACAGAATGTCGTCATGGCCCTGGAACTGGCTGAGACCGGCCACATTATCGAGAACGGCCGCATTGTGGGAACAGGAAAAGCAAGCGAACTCCTCGCGAGCGATCAGGTGAGACAGGCCTATCTCGGAATGGAAGGCGAATAAGGCTTAAGGAGAAGATATGGAGTTTGCTCAATACATCACCTATGGGGTCATCAATGGGTCGTTGTACGCCCTTGTCGCCATCGGTCTTGCGCTTATCATGGGAATAATGGGGATCTTCAACATAGCCCAGGGATCGCTGGCTATGATAGCCGCGTATGGGAGCGTCCTCTTTTTCCAGCACATGAAGATAGACCCCTTCGTGTCCCTGGCGCTTACGTTGCCTGCCATGTTTCTCATCGGCGTTTTCATGTACCTGACCATGTTCATGTCCATGAACAAATTCGATGCCGGGCAGAAGCTGAGGAATTCGATGCTCGTTTCCTTCGGGCTGGTCCTGATCATGGAGACCCTCGCGACCATACTGTGGACGGCAAACGAGAGGACTGTCACCACGGGATACTCCGGCACCGTCATGGCCCTCGGCGATCTGCGGATTCCTTACACCGGTCTGGCCACCATTGTTATGGCCATAGTCGTCATTTTCGGGCTCCACTCCTTCCTGAAGCATACGACCTTCGGTAAATCCATATGGGCTGTGTCCCAGGACCATGACTGCGCCATGCTCATGGGGATCAACGTGAGAAGGACGACCCTCGCCGCCTTTGGGATAGGCGTCGCACTTTCCGCGTTTGCCGGGGCGGTGGTCAGTCTTCATACGGTGAGCCCGGCTGTCGGGATAGATTGGACGAACAAGGCACTCATCCTCATTGTGCTGGCCGGTGTCGGCAGCATAAACGGCATCTTCTTTGCCGGTTTGCTTCTCGGTATCGTGGAAGCCCTGGGTGTCTACCTGGTCGGTGTCCACTACACGGGTGTGGTGGGTCTCCTGATCTTCATTATTGTGCTTATGTTGAGGCCGCAGGGTCTTTTCGTGAGAAAAGCGGGGGTGTGACGTGGTTGAACGGAAAAAAGGACTGGTAATTGCTGCTGTTGTGATCGTCGCCCTCGCTTTGGTCCCTCTCTTTACGGGCAGGGAGTATGTGTTCAGCATACTATGCATGCTCTTTCTCTACGTGACGCTTTCGCAGAGCTGGAACATCCTGGGAGGATACACGGGCCAGATAAATGTGGGGCAGGCGGCGTTCTTCGGAATGGGCGCCCTCGTGGCCAGGCTGCTGTGGGTGGCCGGCGCACCCTTCTATTTGTCCATCCTGGCGGGCGGCCTGAGCTCGGTCATTTTGGCAATCATCATCGGGCTGCCTGCCCTTAAGCTCAGGGGCCATTATTTTGCCATAGGCACCCTCGCGGTCGCGACCATAGCCCAGATAACCGTCGGGAACATACTCCCGGGGATCAGCTTCCTGCCCGCTCAGCAGATGGCAACGTACAGCCTGATCCCCCGCTACTATGTCTTCCTGATCATCATGGCCGCGGCCCTTGCAGCCATCTATATCACGGTCAATTCGCGGGTCGGTCTCGGGATGGAAGCGACGAGGGATGATGAAGAGGCAGCGCAGATGGTTGGTGTCAATACCTTCAAATACAAGATGATCGCCTTCGTGATCAGCAGTTTCTTCGCCGGTCTTGCCGGCGGCGGGTTTGCCTATTTCAATGCCAGTTACTACTGGTATCTTCCTTTTACGCTGATGTGGTGTTTCGAACCTATCCTTATCGTGTTCATCGGCGGAGTGGGCAGTTTCCTCGGTCCTGTTATAGGCTCTGTCTGTTACGTACTGCTTAAGGAGCTTTTCGCCCTGACCCTGGGCGAGGCGAACCTTCTCATTTTCGGAATTGTGTTCATTCTCACAATTCTCTTCTTTCCCAAGGGCATTATCGGCCTGCCGGCGAAATTACGCCAGTTGTTCTACAGGAGAGGAAACGTTGTCGGTCGTTAGGTTTGTGGAGTATCAGTAAAATCTTTAACCAGGAGGTTTGGAATGCAGAGTAGACGGTTTACATTAGTTATGGCAGCGGTAGCATTCATCTTCTTCTCGTTCGTGAGTGTGGCCGCCATCGCGCAGGAGGCACCCAAGTCGATCAAGATAGGCGCGTCGATCTCCCTGACGGGACGGTTCGCGGCCGGAGGGATCGACGTTGCGGACGGGTACAAACTGGCAGTGAAGCACGTTAACGACAAGGGCGGGATCCTTGTCAAGCAGTTCAACAAGAAGATACCGGTGGAGCTTATCATCTATGACGACGAATCGGATCCAAGCAAGACCGTGACGCGTCTGGAGAAATTGAACGCCGAGAAGGTGGTCGCCTACCTTGGTGAGTTCGCCAGCGACATGAACATCGCCGGGCTGGGTATTGCCGAGAAGAACAAGATCCCCTGGGTTGGTGTGACGATCGCGGTGGAGAACGTGTTCAACCAGGGCTTCAAGTATATTTTCGGTCCGAACATGTTCTCGTTCATGGAAGTGGCCGCTTTCCTCGATGCCCTTGACAAGATCCCTGAGAGCCAGAGGCCGAAAAAGATAGCGAACTTCGAACTTCAGGTAGACTGGGGCAAGGAATGCACCAAATACCTCCACGAGTATGCCAAGAAACGGGGTTACACCATCGCGCTCGAAAAGAAGTTCGCCCCCGACACGAAGGACTTCTCCTCCATGATCATGGCCGCCAAGTCCGAGGGTTGCGACGCTGTTTTCGCGGTCCCGACGCCTCCCCAGAGCATGGCCCTGATCAAGCAGATGAAAGAACTCGATTACGCCCCGAAAGCTACCTGTTTTGTCAGGGGTCCGGACCTCTCAAATTTCTGGCAGGTGATGGGGAAGGACGCGAACTATATCATGACCTCTGGTGAGTGGACGCCCGATATGCCCTATCCCGGAAACAAGCAGCTCGTCGCCGATTATCGGAAACTCAATCCCAACAAGCTGATGGGTATGCCTGTCGGAAACGGATATTCCGCGTTCCAGGTCCTGGCAGACGCGATCTCCCGCGCCGAGAAGCTGGACCGTGATTCCATACGGCAGGCCCTGACCACGACCAACATAGTGACGGTAAAAGGGAAGGTCACCTTTGACAAGCGCGGAGTCGGCAACGTTCCGCATGTTCTGGCACAGTGGCAGAATGGCGAGCTTGTTGTCATCGTCAGCCCCGACTACAAGACGGCACCGGTCCTCGTGGCAACGCCATGGAGCAAACGGAAGTGAACAGGTAACAAGAAGCGGGAAGGCCCTCCGGGCAACCGGAGGGCCCCACATCAGAACAGCAGCGATGTGTTTCGCAGCAAGGAGGGAGAACTATGCCTGTCGCAGGGTTCAATGAATACAGACGCGAAGACGCGCAAAGATACAACGATCGCAGATGGTGGCTCGGCCTGACCTGGGGAGATCTCTTTGACAAGGCCACGGACACCTACCCGGACAGAGAAGCCCTGGTGGACGATACGAGGAGGTTTACGTACCGGGAGTTGAGAGATAGCGTGGATCGGCTGGCCGCGAGCTTTATCTCTCTTGGGATAGGGCAGGGAGATTTCGTGCTGCTTCAGCTTCCGAACTGGAACGAGTTCATCATTTCCTTTTTCGCCCTGCAAAAGGCAGGCGCGCGAACGGTTCTCCTCATCGCCCGTCACGGGAGATCGGAGATAAACTACTTGTCCGAGCTTACCCAGCCGAAGGCGTGGATCGTCCCCGAGACCTACGGCAAGATCAACTATGAGCCCCTGATAGCCGACATACGGAAGGACCATGCCTGCATTGAACATGTCGTCCTGGTCAGGGCGAAGCAGAAGACAGGACATATCGATCTCGAAGACCTGATCCGGAAGGGCGCGCGCGACGAGGCATCGCTCAGGATGATAGAGGAACGAAGACCCAACCCGATGGAGTTGTCCCTTATCCTGCCGACAGGCGGTTCGACAGGCCTTCCCAAAGCGGTGCCGAGAACGCACAACGATTTCATCACCAACGTCGAGTACCACTCGAGGCCCTGGGAGATCACAAGCGAAGACACGCTCCTCACTGTCGCTCCGGTCAGTCACGGCCAGGGGATGCTCTGTGGCGTCGGGCCCGCTTTCCTCAACTACGCGAGGTACGTGCTTCTCGATTCCACCAGACCGGAGGACATATGCGCGGTGATCGAACGCGAAAAGGTCACGGCGCTTCCGACGGTTCCGGTCCTGATCCAGAGACTTGTCAACCTGGAGGGGCTTGAGAAATACGACCTGCGTTCGTTGAGAAAGATCTATTCCGGTGGCGCACCGAGCAGTCCGGAGCTCGTAAAGGCCGTATACGAGAAACTGGAGTGCAAGTTCGTGAACGCCTATGGTTCGACTGAAGGTCCGTCCGCCATGACGAATCTTTATGACGATATGAACACCATCTGCACCACCGTGGGCAGAAAGGACTGCCCGTACACGGATTTCAAGGTGATCAACCAGTATGGTGAGGAATTGCCTCCCGGAACGGAGGGTGAACTCGTGACGAAAGGGCCGACGATCTTCACGGGGTATTTCAAATCGCCCGAAGACAACGCTCAGATCTTCACGAAGGACGGCTATTACAAGACCGGCGACCTGGCGAGGATCGATGACTCGGGGATCATTACCCTTACGGGGAGGATAAAAGAGACGATCCTCAGGGGCGGAGAGACTATCAGCGCGATCGGGATCGAACGGCTTATCGGCTCTCATCCCGCCATAGCGGATGTGGCGGTCATAGGAATGCCCGACAAGGACCTTGGCGAGCGCATCTGCGCCTACGTTGTCCGCAAGGCCGGCACCGCTCTCACCCACGAGGAGATAGTGGCGCATCTGAAGGGATTGGGCGCATCGGTCATGCAACTCCCGGAAAGGACCGAGTTTGTGGCATCGATCCCCACGACCGGTGTGGGCAAGGCGGACAAGAAGATCCTGAAACAGGACATTGCAAAAAAACTAAATTATTCACTCTGAGAGGTTCGAGATGAAGTATGCAAGATTGTTCTCCCCATTGAAAGTCGGAAGCTGCGTATTCCCCAACCGGATCATGTCGACGGCGGCGGTCACGAGACTGGCGTCGGAGGAAGGGCACATAACGCCGAATTTCGTCGAAAGGTACAGGAGACTGGCTGAGGGCGGGCTGGGCGCAATGGTTGTCGAGGCCGCCGTAGTGCTCCCGTCAAAAAGCTCCTTTAATCTGCGGATCAGCGATGACGCGTATATAGAGGAATTGAAGAACTTCGTCGACGAGATCAGGAAGGCCAATAGAGAGGTCAAGGTGGGGATCCAGCTCATTCATTTCCTCAAGGTTGCCAGAAGCGGCTGGAGGCAAAAGGTTGAGGATCTGAAACCGGAAGAGATAGCCGTAATACCCGGTCAATTTGCCAGCTCCGCCAAACGGGCGAGGGCGGCGGGTTTCGATTTCGTGGAGCTTCACATGGCCCATTTCACGACCCTTGCTTCGTTCCTGTCCCTGGTGAACAAGAGGCAGGATGAATACGGAGGTGACTTCGAGGGGCGCGTGAAACTGCCCGCGGAGGTAGTGAATGTCACCAGGGAAGCCGTGGGTGATGACTATACCATCGGCGTGAGAATGCTGGGTGAGGAATTCACGAAGGAAGGTAATACGCTTCTGCAAAGCGCGCGCGTGGCGAGACGGCTCGCTTCCCTGGGAGTCGACTATATCAGCGTCTCCGCTGGAGAGAGATTTGAGGATGCCGATCCCCCTCTCGAGAATTTTCCCCCATTCGCGGGCACCGGTTACAGCGGTTACAGGATGAGCCCGAGATGGTGGAACCCGGACGGCGTGCAGGTCTATCTGGCGGACGGCATACGGAAAGCGGTGAGACAGGCCGGCTACGAGGTGCCCATCGTGTGCGCCGGCAAGGTCAGGATGCCCGATCTTGCCGAGAAGATACTTGAAGAAGGAAGGTCGGATGTCATAGGCATGGCGAGGACCCTTTTTGCCGACCCTGACTGGCCCGTGAAGGCGAGAGAAGGCAGGGCTGACGAGATCGTGAAATGCGCCGCCTGCGGGTACTGCAGCGAGGCGGACGAAAGGTATGAAACCGTCGTCTGCATCGAATGGCCCAAGGGCGCCCTGTCCGCTCCATCTCCGTGGCTCCTTGCGCCTCCATGCAAGGCCGCCTGCCCGGCAGGATTGGATATCCGGAGCTACATCGATCTGGCTGCACAGGGAGAGTACGAAAAGGCCCTGGCGGTGATCGAAGAGAAGATCCCCTTTCCCGCATCGGTGAGCCGGGTGTGCCCGCATCCGTGTGAGAGAGTATGCAACAGGGGCACGTTCGACCGACCGATCGCGATCAACGGGTTGAAACGGTTTGTCGTGGATGCCGTGGCGAAAGCGGGAAAAAGGGAGAAGGTCGAGCCTTTTCCGAGGACGCGGGATGAAAGGGTTGCCGTGATCGGTTCGGGACCGGCGGGCATGACCGCCGCCTTCGAGCTCGCGAAGCTCGGTTACCCCGTTACGGTCTTTGAAGCGGCCCCCGTACCCGGCGGCATGCTGGCGCTCGGCATTCCCGAGTATCGCCTGCCGAAGAAGATGGTAAGGGAAGAGATCGATGCCATCGAAAAACGCGGCGTGGAGATACGGCTCAATACCCCTGTCGGTGAAGGCGGCATGCCTTTCGGCAGCCTGCGCGAGGAAGGGTTCAAGGCGATCGTTGTCGCCATAGGAGCCCACAGGAGCGTGAGCCCCGGGATCGAGGGCGAAGGGCTCGAGGGTGTGCATCATGGTGTGGGTTTCCTGAAGGCGGTGAACCTGGGAGTCTCTGTGACCATCGGGGAAAAGGTCGCGGTCGTCGGCGGTGGCAACGTTGCCGTCGATGCGGCAAGGACGGTCCACCGCATGGGAGCGAAAGAGGTCACCATATTCTACCGGAGATCGAAAGATGAGATGCCCGCGTACCCGGAGGAGATCGAGGCGGCTGAGACCGAGGGCGTGAAGATCGTCTTCCTGTCGGCACCGGTTGAGGTGACAGGGAAGGACGGGAAGGCGACGGGTTTGAGATGCGTGAGGACGGAGCTCGGCGCGCCGGATGAAAGCGGCCGCCGGACGGCGCATCCCGTAAAGGACTCGGAGTTTGAGATCGCCGCGGATTGTGTGATCCTCGCGGTGGGCGAAACGCCTGATGCCGGCTTCTTCGGGTCTGCGGGGCTTCCCATGAAGGTGCAAGGGGATTCGCAATGGACCGGCCAGGAAGGCATATTTGCCTGCGGCGATGCGGTAACAGGGCCGGCGACCGTCATCGAAGCCATCGCGTCGGGCCGCCGGACGGCGACGGGTGTTCACAGGTACATGTGCGGTGAATCCCTCGACTATACGATAGCGGAGCCCGCGGTGATCCCGGTGGAGGACGTCGAACTGGAGCGTTTCAAGAAGAGGGAACGGGAGAAGATGCCCGCCCTCAACGTGCCCGACAGGGTTGGCAATTTCAGGGAAGTGGAGCTTGGCTTCACGGAGCTGATGGCGTCAAGCGAGGCTGAGCGGTGTTTCCAGTGCGGTATGTTCCCGAGGAAGGACAAGAACATCGGGTAGTCCGCACCGGGGCAACACGAGCACCAGCAACAACATAGATGGAGGTACCACAATGTCAAAAGAATGTTTTAACGTGTTCGATGAAATGTACAAGCGGAAGAAATTCACCTGGAGTGATGCGGTAAAGAAAGGCAAGGTCATAGCCATCTCGGGTACGGTGGCCACCGACGAGAACCACCGGACGCTCTACGCGGGCGATCTTAACGCGCAGATGCGCTATATATTCGAAAGCGTCAAGAACCTGCTCGAAAAGATGGGCGCGAGCATGGACGACGTCATCAAAACGACGGATTACATCACGCCCCAGGCCGTCCCCGACTACGCGAAAACGGCCGGCATACGAAGGGAGTATTTCAAAGAGGACAGCTATCCGGCCGCCACGGGAGTTGTGGTGCACAGCCTCCTCAGGCCTGACTGGCTTATTGAGATCGATTTTCTTGCAGTCGTGGACTGATAGCGACAAGAGCGACGTGAGCAGGGCAGGCCCTGCGGAATCTCAGCGGGGCCTGCCCACGAGAGGAGAATATGGACCAGGGTGAGGTGATCGTCAGAAAGGATGGGAGAGTGCTCTATCTCACGATAAAGCGTGAGAAGGCGCTCAACGCTCTCAACAGGAACATACTGGAGGGACTTGCGGTCGTCTTCGAAGGTCTCGAAAAAAAACGTGATGCAAGCGTGGTGGTCATGACCGGATACGGTCCGAAGGCCTTCGTGGCCGGCGCGGACGTGCGGGAGATCAAGGATGCAGGCGCGGGCAGAACGGAGTTCATCAGGATGGGACAGAGGGTTTTCCACCGGATAATGACGTCCCCCAGCGTGGTCATTGCCGCCGTGAACGGGTTCGCACTGGGAGGAGGTTGCGAGCTGGCGCTGGCCTGCGACATACGCATCGCGTCAGAGAATGCCTCCATCGGCATGCCCGAGACAGGCATTGGAGTGATGCCCGGCTATGGGGGAACGCAGTTGCTCTCCCGCTTGCTGCACCCTGGAATGGCGAAATACATGATCTTTTCGGGAACCCCCGTGAATGCCTCTGAGGCCCTGCAACTGGGCCTCGTCGAAAAGGTCTACCCTGAGGGCGTGTTCATGGAAGAAGTGGAAAAGCTCGCGCGGAAGATCGCTTCGAGAGGTCCGATCGCCCTCGAGTGCTGCAAGAGGGCCATCGACAACGGAGTGGGGCTGCCCTTGCGGGAAGCCCTGGAGGTGGAGATCGTCGAGTACGACAAGGTGGCCCGTTCCCGGGATGCCGAAGAGGGTCTCTCCGCCTTTCTCGAGAAGAGGGAACCAGTCTTCACCGGAACGTAGATAAGGAGATCACAATGGAAATAAAGAAACTGGGCGTATTGGGATGTGGGCAGATGGGATCCGGCATCGTTCAGGTCTTCGCG
>Ga0116149_1003300_pt1 | contig 16787 bp, 7 predicted proteins | sample AD_UKC057_MetaG_FD_89787 | JGI IMG/M metagenome (GOLD analysis project Ga0116149, IMG submission 89787) | Active sludge microbial communities of municipal wastewater-treating anaerobic digesters from USA - AD_UKC057_MetaG | ecosystem: Engineered > Bioreactor > Anaerobic > Digestate | place: USA... | reverse complement strand
GCTGGCCGTGGGTCATCTCGTGCATCACCACAGCCGATGCGGTGTCACCGTCCAGGTTCGGCCCCACAAGGAAGGTCGTCCCCGACAGCGCATCGTAGAAACCATTGATCTCCGGCCCCACGCCGGATTCAAACATCTGCACCGTGTCGTCAAAGGTGCGGCCCGTGCGGTCGGCAAACTCGCGGGCAATTTGCGTCTCGTCGTTCGTGTCGAGCACCACCAGGCCGCCCTTCTGGCCGAGGGCGCCGCGGTCCAGCATGGTCTTGATGGCGCCGGACAGTGACGGGAAGCGCCTGGCGAAGGCGGCGGGCAGGGATTCGGCGGTGATGCCGGACGCAGAGGGCGGCGCGGCCGCGCTGCGGCGGATGTCTGGGCTGGACGGGTCGAAGGCTCCGGCGTTGCCGATGGCGGATTTGATCTGCTCGGGATCAAAGACCACCATCTCGTTCTCGATAGGCTGCCCCTCCTTCGCAAAGATAGAATAATCAAGGGCTACGCCATCGTGACCAAGCTCTCGCAACCTATTTGTCACCTCTTGGGCCGCGGCGGGCGTGACCTTTTCGTAAGCCAGCGAATACGGGAGGCCAAGCTCGTGGCGAAGCAATCCTATCTTCGTGTCTCTAAGGGTCATGCGGAGTTTCATCGGGTTCTGCACCGACAGATACACGGGCATGATGTTGGGATCTGCGTTGCCTCCCTTCATGTTGGCATAGCTGCCCGCAGTGCCGGCGCTAGTTGAGAAGTAGAAGCCTCTACCCAAGTATCCGTGATCCTTTTTCGTGGAGTCTTTCTCTCCATCAAAAGCATCGAAGCTTTCTGCGGTCCCGTGATACACCACCAGCGGACGGCCCTGCTCATCAACCGCTTTGGAGTCAGCAAACCACTCCCAGAACTTCCGCACACCTTCTTCGGTCGGGTGGATCGGCTGGCCCTTGCTGTTCGTGGTGGGGCGCTCGATGCCGTCTATGGTTACGGTCGGTGGCAAGGGGGCTGCGCGCGAGAACATCGCAACGCCCTGCTCAGTCTCCTTTGTCTTGATCTCGGCAAACAGACTGTCGAAGGCTTCTGCAACCGGCGCAATCTCGCCGTCGATCAAGTACGGGTATCGGTCCTTGTCACGCACAAAGTCGTCAATCTGGCGCACGTTCGCAAGGTAGTCGTTGTCGTACCCGTTCATGCGCATCTTGTGGATGACATAGTTCTCGAATGAGCGAGCGCCGCGTTCAATGATGCGTGACCAGTACCCATCCGGCCCCTTGTCGTTCTTGGCAGACCGGGCCTTCATCGGGGAATTGTCCAGCGCCTCCACCAAGTCAGCAAATGCGCGCTCCACCTCGGGGCGAACGCCCTGCGGATGCGACGGATCAACATGCCAGTTCTTCGGGTCGTAGTAGCCAGATTGAGGTTCTTTCGCGTGATAACGCTCAAGCTGCGCCTTCGTCAGCGGCGTGCTGCGCGAGGTCTTATGCACATACATCGGCTCAGGCCGGTACGTGATGTAGTTCTGCGTGCGGTACGCCTCTTGCGCGCCGATGCCTCGGCCAATCTTCACTTCGCCACCGCGCTGGCGGGAGAAGTAGTTATCAAGGGCGTGGAACCACTCATGGGCCAGTGTGCCTGCTCCGCGAGTCTTGGTCAGGTTGATAACCAAGTTGCTAGGCTCGAAGTGAGCAGAGGCATTGCCGCTTCCGCGAGCGCCAAAAGCAAGGCCCAACGATCCATTCAGGGAGATTGCCTTGGGTGGCACGCCGACGATGTTCGCCAAATCCATCAGCGCGTCGTATGCCTGATTGAGCATGCCTTGGCGATCCTTGCCGCCTGCGCCTTGAGAAACCCAGTTCCCAAATTGCACGCCTCTGAATCCAAAGGTGTCACCGAACTGCTCCGGCGTTACATCCTTGCCGTTGCGGTAGTCGCTGCCTGTGCGCGGGCGGTTCGTGTCGTTGCGCACATCACCCTTGCCCACGTTATCGCGATCCTTGACGCCATCCCATGCCGCCACAAGGTCATCGTGATTGTCCTTGATGTAGGCAAACGCTTCCTTTGTCGTGGCAAACGTCTTGAGCTTGCGATATTCCCGGTCGCCCTTCTTGTTGATGGAGTACATCCCCTCCCGACCGCGAACCTCAAACTGCATCTTCTTCGGGTCGGCGGCGGTGCCGAGTTTTTCATTGATCTTGTCGAGCGCATCAAGGACGTTCCGTGAGCCATCGAACCGCTCGCGACGGCCGTCAATCTCAACAACCACCTGCGGGGTTTTGGTCTTCGTGCCGTCATCATTGAAGGTGTAGGCGTCCGGGTATTCATCCACGCGGCCGATGCGCTTCCACTGCGAGCGATCAATCGCCTCCAGAAGCATCACCTTTGCGCGGAATCCATCCAGCCCACCGTATTCCTTCATTCCATCAAGGAATCGCTCTCGGCCAACTTTCCCGATAACCTGACTGACAAGCTCCCGGAACATCTTCACCTTCGCCACCCATGCCTTAACCTTGTAGGCAACACGCGGCTTTGCTGGAATCTCCTCTCGCGCCGCGAACATCACCGATGCCTCAAAGGGATCTTCGATAGCGTCAATGTCGGCAGCAGGCCAAACCTTGCTAAACGGCTGAGACGCAATCTCGTCGTCAGTCCATTCCTTCGCCATCGATGCTTGCGCGTCCTTGCGGGCGCCTTCCAGCTTTGTGCCGAAGTCGTCGATGGCGGTTGGTTTTGCTTCTACCTTGGGCGACTCTGCGGGGGCCGGCTTCTCGTTTTTGGGAGCTTCTTTTTCCGTCGAAGCCCGCTCAATCTCGCGGATCAGGTCGGCCATCGAACGAATGCGCTGAATGGTCGGATGGGTGCCGCGCCAATTTCCGGTATTCGTCAGATACCAGCCGGGCATGTCCTGCTGAATTTGCCAATCCTGACCGGCAATCGTTACAACGTCACCGACGTAATACGGGTTGAACATCGAAACCGTAGTCGGATCGCGACGCGGACCTTTCAGCGTAACGGCGCTAGGAGTTACAGGCTTCTCTGCCACCTTCGCACCATCATCTTTCCACGGCAGCACCTTCCCCGGCAGCAATTGCTCCAGCCCGCCATTAGCCAAAAACGCCATCATCGCCGGCTTGCCGGTGATCGTCTGCCAGGCGCCCGCCGTGTCCCTGAAGCGGTAGTTGCAATCAGCCATCAGTTGCCCCAAAGTTCCTTGTCGATGATCAGCAGCCCGCACTCGTCGCCGGCTGCGCGCTCGATGCGCGCCAGCCAGTCGCCGTACTCGCCGATGCTCTTCCTCTGGATTTCCAGGAACTGCAGCAGGTGCTGGCGCGTCATCTCGCTGGATGCGGCCCGATACCAGCCCTCGTACTTCTGCCCCAGGGCCAGTTCGGTATCGAAGCCAAGCTGAATAGCGGCCTCCAGCCCATCCGGCCGCTTGGTGATCGCCGGCAGCGCCGGCACCTCGGCCACGTCGCCCATGTCGTTCATGAACTGGACGTGCTTTTCGTAGTGATCGAGCTCGTCCTTGGCCTCGCCGGAGAAGAACGCCTGCGCCCCGAAGTAGCCCGCGCGCTGCATGAAGTTCGCCACCTGCTTGTAGAGGTGCGAGGCGTAGAGCTCCTGCTGTACGGCCTCCTGAATGATCTGCTTGTCGGCGCGGCTCAAAATGGATTTCACAGGCATGGCGTGTTGTCCTCGGTCAGAGTGGCGGAGCCGTTCACCTCGAGCGCCCCGGCCTCCATCATCTGAATCAGGATGTCGTGGAAATTGGCTTGCACGTACTCGATACGCGCAGCCTCGGGGAGCTTGGCGGCAGCCTTCTTGGCTTTGTTGGCCTTGCGGGTGGATTCGGAATTCAGGTCCGAGAATAGGGCTTCGAGGGGGCTGGGCGCATTCCCTACGGCGGGGGAGTCGGCCGCTCGCTGCTCGGCAGCCTTGCGTCTATCCGCACGCTTATCGTCGGCAGCCTCATTCTCAGCCTTGCGGGCAACCGGGGTCTGGTAGCCGTTCAGGACTTTTGCGTTCGGGTGGTCGTGCAGGAACGATCCGAACGCGCCTGGCCTGATTTCCTCCAGCTTGTCGAGCGTGGCACGGGTTAGCTCGGCGCCGTCCTTGAAGGCTTGGCGAACTGAATTAACCCAGTCGCTATCCGTTTCGTCGCGGAACCCTTCATTGTCATAGCTCTCGCGAACATCAGCCATCGACATGCCGTAATCGTCCGCAATCCAACGCATGCGCGCCTCGAAATACTGCTTAGGCGTCATTTCGAGAGGATTTGGCATCGGCTTTGCCGTAGGCTCTGCGCGGTCGGCCATGTACCGATCTATGAACTTATCGTAACGCTCGTTGCTGCTGTAGCGCGTATCCGCAGGATCGACGGGGAGAACGTCGCCAGTCTCGTAGTTCCACCATACGAGGCGGCCGTCTTTCAGCTTGAACACGTTTCGCACGTCGCTATCGTCAACAACACGCCCCTTGGTGACTCCGTAAGCGATGCGGGTCTTTTTCTCAAGCGAGAAATAACCTACCCCTTGATCTTTTAATGTGCCCTCGGGGGTTTCGGCCTCAAGCTGGTACGGATCGGAGACGTTTTCAGCAAGCCAAGCATCAAGCTGTTTCGCGGTCTTGATGTTGGCGACAGGCTCGGCGGTCAGCTTCTTGACGGATTCTTGATCGCCGGGCGTAGCGTCTGTCGCCGGGCCAGTATCGGCGCGGGTTTCGTTCTTGATGGGTACTTGATCACGACTGTCCAGCCAATCCAGAAAAGCAGACCTGCGCCCCTTGATTTCCCCCGCGGGGATTCCCGCCACGTCGTACAGCAGCCGCTCAATCCTCGGCACTGACGTATCGAGCTTTGCGCTTGGCGATGCGCTCACCTCCTCGACCGTCTTGCCCGTCAGCGCGGCAACGATCTCCGTTCTCGCGTCAGCGTTCTCCGGCCCGCTCAGGCCGTCTGGCGAGCCGACACCATCCGTGCGGTCCATCAGCACCTGGACGGCGCGGCTTACTGCATCCCGCCCACCTCCTGCTGCTCCAGCAGGTTCAGGCGCCGGGCCGCCTCGCACAGGGCCGGCGGAAGCGGCACCCATTCCAGGTCCGGCGGCGCCATCAGGTCGTTGAACCAGATCGCCTGCGCCTCCGTGCACGTCAGCACGCCCTTGCGCACCGCCTTGCGCAGCCAGCCGGGCATTGTCCTGCAGGTCAGCGGTTTGGCCATCTTTCGATCCCTTGGATAAGGTTGAGCTTGGAAACTCCCGCGCCAGCGGAATCAGATCTGCAATCGGCGCATTCAGCCGGATCACCTTCACGGGCTCGCCGGACTCGCGACTGGCAAGCCACTGGTGGTGCCCGTCCAGCACGTAGTTGTCAGCCGAAACCAGGATGGACCTGTCTCCACCCTTGAAGCCCGCCGCCCGCCGCACTTTCTCCGGCGAGAACTCCGCCTGCGTCGGGCGCAGGGAATCGGCCGGCACCTCTTCGGCCGTATGTGACACCCCTCTGGCATTCATGAAGTTGGTCATGGCGCCGCGGTGCTCGGCCTTGATCTGCGGCATCTCCGCTCGCGGCACGCCGGCCGTGCCGGATTCCGCGCTGAATTTGGCCCAGCCGTTGCCCAGGTCGGCGCCTTCGATGGACGGCGCGGAATCCGGCACGGCCGGCGCCATTGCCTTGGAGATGCGGGCTTGCAGATCGGGGTTCAAAGTCGCCCACTTGGCGCGCGGGATGTTGCGGGCAATCACAGGGGGCAGGCCAAGGCTGCCGGCCAGCGCCTCGCGCTCCGGGCCAAACATCGAATCCCAGCGGGCCGCCGGATTTGCCGCCACCCCCTGCAGGGCCTGCCGCATTGCCGATGCGAACCCATCGTTGCGCATCAACCTGTCACGCTGCGGAGCGTTCGCCGGCACGGCCAGCGCCATCGCAGCGTCCATCTGCTCCGGCGTTCCGGCCGCCACGCGCCGCATGATTGCCGGATCCTTGGCGGCAGTATCGGCGAACTGGCGCACAAGGTCGGGCGTGCTGCGAGTGATCTGATCCTGCGCGGCCTGCTCGACCACGGCCTTGCCTTCGGGCATCGGCAGGCCCGCTTGAGCGGCGCGAGCCGCAGCGTCGGAGACGGCGGCCTGCACAGCGTCGGCGGCATTCGGCCGCAGCTCGCCAGGGGAAGATGGCGCCGGTTGTGCCTCCTTCTCGGTTCCCGCCGGCTGGCTCTGCGCGGTGACGGCCTGCGCAGCCGCCTGCATCTGCCCGGCCACACCGGTATCAACGGCGATTGCCGCGCCGGCCGACAGCGGCCCGGCAGCCGGATCAATCCCCATGGCCCGGTGCGGCGGCTGATCTGCCCCGGTGGACTGCAGAATCTCATCGTCCGGCCCCATCACCGCCCGGTCGGCCTCCCGCTGCGCTTGAGCCTGGGCGGCCTGCGCCTCCAGGGCGGCCCGGCCATCGGGGGGCGCGCTTTGTGGTACGTCGGCCCGGTCCTGCTCCTGCTGCTGGAGCGCATCGAGCTGGGCGGCGTAGGCCTGACGCACCAGCTCAAGACCAGCATTTACCGGTGGCTGTTCGGGCTGGCCTTGCTTGGCTGCCTCAAAATCGGCCCGCTGCTGGTAGATCCCGGCCGCTCTCGCTTCTGCCTCGGCTACCGCATTGGCGCGCTCTGCCTCTGCCTGCAGCATCTGATCGTTCGGCGTGCCGGTGTAGGTCGGCGCAGGCAGAGCCAGCGGCGGAGCATCCTGTGGGGCATCCTGCTCGCCAGCCGGGGATCCATCATCCGCTTTCCGCTGCGCAGACCCCTGCACCAACGTTGCGCCGCCGCCCATCGCCATGCCCGACAGCACGCCCAGCACCACGGACGACTCGACGCCATCGCTCCACGGCCGGTCCAGGGCAATGTTCTGGATGATCTGTTCGGATGCGGACTGCGGCAGCTCCTCGAGAAAGCCCTCGGCAATCGCGCCTTCGATCACCTTGCGGGGAATGCTCTTCATGGCCGCCTGCTGGGCAGCGTCAGCCGCCATGCCCTTGGACCCCTGAACCAGGAGGGCGTCGGCGTCGGCGATGCCCAGTTTCTTGGCCACCTTCGCGCCGGCCACGCCAAAAGCGCCCGTGGCTGCGCCTGCACCCAAGGCCAGCGCCGACTGGCCGGCCGTCAGTTCGCCGTCCTTGGTTTCCTGGCGGATCTGCTCGGCCGTTGAGCCAGCGGCAGCAACCCCCTCGCCAGCGCCTGCCGCGACCGCCGCCCCCAGCTTGGGCGCCGCAGCCATCACGCCACGGCCAATCAGGCCGCCGGCACCCATCACCGGCAACGACTCCGCTACGGCATTGGAGATCAGCGACGGGTTCGACAAGGCGTATCCGGCCTTGCCCATCACACCATCAGCCTGTTCAAACTCCGTCTTCTGCTGTTGGGTCGCGTCCGTCTTCAGGGTGTCAAGAAACTCCCGGGCCTGCTTCGGGCGGAAACCGACAGCGCCGTCCTTGTTCTCCAGAAACTTGCCAACGGCGCCGCCTGTTGGGATGTCGGCCAGACCAACGGCCATTTCAGGCACGCCGATAGCGCCCTGCAGCGCAGAAATCCCCAAGTCGCGAGCGTGGCCCATGAAGCCCTTGGGCGCCGGCTTGCCGGATGCCTCCTCAAACGAAAACGTCTTCGGCGCCTGATCGCCGCCGGCCGCCGGCGCCGGCTGGCTGGCCTCTTCAAAGCTGAACGTGTTGCTCATCGGTCAGACCCCTACGAACTGATTGCCATCCCACTTTGCCGGGCCGCGCGCAGTCTGGTAGATCACCCCAGCGGAGAGCTTCGACTTTTCGGCCGGCATGGCCTGGGGCTGCTGTCCTGCGCCTTGGGTGGGCCGCTCAACATCCAGCCCGGTTTGGTTGTTGATTACACGGCCGGGAACGTTGCGCATAGCGCCAGCATTTGCGTCCCACTCCTGCCCGCCAGGCACCACCGTAAATCGGTTCTGCGGCTCCTGCTTGCCCGACAGATCCCGGATCTGCTGTGCAATGGCGCTTCGCTCTTCCGGGGTCTTGGCGGCTTCGTAGCGGGCCTGCAGCGCCTCCTGCCGGGCTTGGGCGCGAGTCTGGAAGCCCTGCGCCTCACGCTTGAGGCCAAGTTCATCGTTTGCGATGCCCTGCCGCCCCTGCATTTCCTGTTGCCGCAGGGCCAGCTCTTGCGCGCTCTGCGCGCTTCGCTGTGCGGCATCACGACCGCCAGCCACAAAGCCAAGTGCCGCCGTTCTCGCTCGGGCGTTGTTGCTTCCAAGCATTTCACGGATTGCTTGATTGGTCTGGTCCTGCTCGGCGGTGCGCCCTTGGAAAGTCCCGCCGCCCCGCTGGTAGTGATTCCGCACGGCATCCCAGTCGCCGCGTGCAGCAGCGGCCTGAAGCGCCGCCGATACATCGGCCCCGGATGCGCCGGGCGTGCTGCCAAAAGGATTGACGCCGGCCGGCACGACCCCGACAGGGTTGCCCTTCATCTCGGCCACGGCCTGCCCCGGGTCGATGTTGGTGAAGAGCGGCGATTTCCCGGGCTGGTTGATGCGCTGCACGCCGTTGGTGTTCTCCACGGGCGTCACGGTGTAGGGCACGGGGCCGGAGTTGGGGGGCGTGGGGTCCATGCTTACGCCGGTCTTGGCGTCCTGGCTCACGGCAGAGGAAGCCGGCGCAGCCGCGGTCGGTGCTGAGGTGGGCGCAGCTTGCGCCGTGGCAGCGGGAGGGGTTGCAGGATTGGGCGCAACGGCCGGCGCTGCAAACTGCGGCTTCGTCCCGGAGTCGTCCCATGCGTTCGGTTGCCGCGCCTTGGCGGCAGAGTCGGCAAAGAAGCCGCCCACGGCGCTTGCGGCATCCTTCACCGGGTCGCCGCGGTTCAGATAGCTGGTCGCCGCGCCAAACCCCCGGGCCAGGTCCGCATTCGCCTGGGCGTAGATGTTTCCGGCTCGCTCCGCCTGATTGCCCGGGTAGGTGTTGGTCGGGCTGGTCGCAAGCGGGCGCTTCTTGCGCTCGTCCTCGACCAGGCCGCCATCGGCATATCCCCTGGGCTCAGGTTCGTAAGCGTCAGAAGCCGCACCAACAAGCCCATTTGTGGCCACCGACGCAGCCGTGCCTTTGATGGAAGGGACCAGCACTGCAGGCGCAGGAATTATTGACTTGATTGCCGGCCCAGCTGCGCGCATCACTCCAAACGCAGGGATAGAGCTGGCGCCCGCAAGCGCCATCCCAACGCCATCGCCAGCCCCGGCGGCGTCGCGCATTGCCCCCATTGCAGACCCAAACGACGTTAATGGATTAATGGCTCGTCCTATGCGGGACGCAATGCCAGGATTTGTCTGCTCAAACCTTTTGTTGTCTTCAGACCAGTATTTCGCGGTTCTTTCCACCAGGCCGCCGTCGGCAAAGAACAGCTCCCGGGTAGATGCGTCGTCGCCGTCATTGTCGCCTTGCTCACCGGCGGGGGTGTGGGTGGCCGCCTTCATGCCTTCGAGCACCTGCACCCCAATGGCGTGCACCTGCTCAGGCGAGAGGCGGAACTCACCATTGCTCAGATTGACGGGGACTTGCGCCGACGCGCCGAAGCCCATCCCCGGAATGTTCGGCGCCTTGGGCTTGCTGCCAGGGCGAAACCCGGCCGCGCCCAGCGCTTCGGGGCCGATCTGCTGCGTGCTGTCCGCCGGCATGATGTAGGTTCCCGGCGGCACGGCGTCCTTCACGTCATCCGACGTTCCCGTGCCCGGGCCGCGCACCATGCCAGAGCCGCGGGCCGCCGCGGGGGGCTTGGCGCCATCATCGACCGCGCCGCCGTTGGCGAAGCTCTTGCGCTCGGCCTTGCCTGCGCCTTTCTTGAATCCGTACATGGGGGCTCCCCGTTGAATCGCTGGCGTCGATTCTTCGGGGAGTGGGCCGCTGCATCAAACCCCACAAGGGTGCAGCGCAGATCAGAGAGACTGGTTCTCGATAGACGCAGCCAGGGAGTTCATGCCGGATAGCGCACTGCTGGCCATCTTGCCGAACACCTCCGCGCCCGATACCCCCACCCGCGCCATGTCGTTCATGCGCTTGTAGTTCATCTCCATGTTCGCCAGCGCAAGGTGCGTGTTCTGACCATAGGCGGAGATCGTGGCCTGGGCGTTCGCTTGGTTGTTCGCGATCTTCACCCGGGCTTCCGATTCCTGCGCCTGCACCCCAGCCGTCCACGCCTTCAACGTGCTCTCGAAAGACTTGATCTCGGCTTCCACGACGGTGCTGCGGCCCTGCACCAGGGCGCTGTAGGCGCCGACGCTGGCTTGGTAGGTTCTGGCTGCTGCCTCGTTGGCGGTGGATACCGCCTGAATGGTTGTCGTCTGCGCTTGCACCTGCGCCCGGTACGCCTCCACCTCTTGGCCGTAGGCCTGCACTTCCTTGCCGTAGGCGTCGATCTTGATCGTCTCGCCTTCGAGCTGGGCTTTGAACCCCTGCCATTCGGCGGTCTTAGCCTGGACCTGGGCCTGGAAGGCGTTCACCTCGGCACCGAAGGCCTCGACCTTCAGTTTCTCGATCTGGGCCTTGGTCGCCACCCCATCAATGACCGCCTTGTACGCATTGGCCAGCGCCGCATAGCCGCTTGCCTGCGCCTGGAAGGCCTGCACACGGGCGGCGTCCACGCTCACCTGTGCCTTGAGGCCTTCGATGTGCGCCTGGTAGGCGTCATAGATGGCAAGCGCGGCCTTCAGCCGGTGCTGATACACCTCCGCCTCGGCCTGGTAGAGCTGAACCCGGACCTGAACCGTCTTGGCCTGAATGTCGTAGAGCTGAACGGCGGCCTGCAGCACGCCCTTGGCAAACTCCAGGGCTTGGCCGTTGATCTGCACCAGATTGCCGGCCCATGACTGGGTGGCCTGCAGCGCCACCTGGCGCAGATTCGCCGACTGGGTGACCGCAAACTGCAGATTGGCCTGCTCAATCTCGGCCTGCTTGATCGCGATGTCCATGGCGGCCCGGGCGCTGGCATCGGCTGCGGCCTGGCGGGACTGCATCAGCGTGGAATGCAGCGCACCGGTGGGCAGGGTGAAGCCCCGGCGGGCCGCGTCCTCGTAGGCGGTATCCCGGGCCCTCCGGAACTCGCCATCGATCTTGTCGACGGCCCGGTTCCATATCGCGTTCTCAACGGCCGGCGTAAAGCCGGTACCGCCGTCCAGGTAGCGTGCGAGCCGATCTTCAATGGCCGCCATCTGGCTATGGAACTGCGGATTGATCTTGCTCAGGTAGGCGTCAATCTCGCCTTCGAGCGCCCGCGCCATGCTGCCAGCCTGATCGCGGAAATCCTGCCGAAACTGCGCCTCCAGGTTGCCCGGATCCTGCAACGTGGTGTTCGGCCGGATGGCGTCAAATTCCGGGATCTGCACCACCGGGGCGCCCGGCACGGTGATGTCAGTCAGCGTCGGGGGCGTGAGCAGAGCCAGATTCTGAAGGGCCGCCGGAGCAGCCGGCACGGAGATGCCCGACAGCGTGGGCGCCTGCTTGTTGAAGTGCGCCAGCTGGCTTGGCGTCTGCGGCGTGCGAATGACCGGCTTCTGCGCGGTGTTGGTGGGCGTCGCCGGCAGGGTGAGGTCCGGCACCTCGCGCAGAGACGGCGCCGCGCCGGGGGACTCCGGTTCGACGAATGCGGCGCCCTGGTACTGCGGAACTTCGCCGATGTCGAAGTTGACGTCGGTAAGCGACAGGGGGAGGTTGATCGGCACGACATCGCTGCGGGTATCAAAAGCGAGCTGCGCCTTGCGGGTAAATTCAGCGGCCTGGGTGGCCATCTCCTGCGCCGTGTCCTGCGCGGCGCTGATGATCCCTTGAACGTCTGTTGCCATGTCAGTATGCCTTAACGGTGGTAGTAATCAGGGCTTCCACCCGCTCGATGTCAAAGTCCGCGCCATCGACGTTCGAGAAGGTGAATGACCAGGCATTGCCCTTGATGCCCTGCGCAATCTTCGCCCGCAGCGCATGAACTCCGCTCCCCCTAATCGCCGGAGCTGGAAAGGTGTATTCCGACCCCTCATTGACCTGGGCCCCTACCTCCATGTCGCCGCCAAATCGGCCCATCAGATACACGTAGGGAATCCGCTTGAAGTTGGTGACGCCGAAGTCCGTGGGGAAGGTCTTGACGGAGGCGGAAATGGGTCGCCATCGTCCGTGTCGCCCGTTAGTTCATAGATGCCGTCCGGGCGCACGCCGAAGTGCTTGTTGCCAAACCGCAGGATTTGGTCGAACGGAAACTCGGTGTAGCGGGTGACTGCGCCGGTAGCGAGGTTGATCGAATAGGCCTCGTACTCGACAGGCACGTCCAGATGGGCCACGCCCTGCACGACCGCGCCCGGGCCGACAATCGCCCCCCGCGCCACCGGTACCGCAACCAAGCCCGGGCCGACAATCGTGCCGCGCGCCACAATACCCACGGTGGCCCGACCCTGGATCAAATAGCGCCCAGGGCCATGGATCGCCCCGGCGGCACGCTCCACCATCACGGCATGCCCGCTTATGGCGTAGCCACCCCCGACGATCTTCCCGATAGCTCCGCCGTAGCCGGAGACCGCGTAACCGCTCTCCCACTCGATAACGCCGCGTGCGGTTTCGGTAGCCGTTGCGGTGCCCTCGACCTGCGCAGCCGACCCGACAATGGCCCCGCGCGCCACCACTGGAATGGTGATCGAGGCGGAAATGATCGACCGAGGCCCCGTTATGCGGCCGATAGCGCCCCCGTAGCCCGACGCCACGCCGCGCGGGCCAACCAAGCTGCCGCCGCTGCGCGGCAGTTGGCGCCCAAACCCGGAAATCTGGTATCCGCCTCGGTAGATAATCGCCCCGCCCCGCAGCGCGACCCCCTCGGCGCCCCATGCGAACAGCGGGGGCAGCTCGTTGTATGCCTGGGCGATCGGGCGGTCAGAGCCCAGGGCCAGCAGCTTGGTGGTGATCAAGCCGGCGCCGATCCCACCGGGGATCATCCGGCCGACTTGCTGCATCGGGCCGACAAGCGCCGAGCCCGTGGCGAAACCTGGCGCCAGGAGACCGGACTCACCCTGGGCGGTGAGAGGCGGCAACGCAGCGCGACCCACGGCGATGAGGCGGTCAGAGCCCCACGCCATCAGGCCGCCGAGGCTGGCCGTGCCCCAGCCGTGCCCATCCACCGAGGCCGTTACGGTCAGCGGCGCCAGCTCGGCCACACCCCAGTTCGCCGGGGCAGTCTCGAAGGCGTAGGCGGCGAGCGGCCGGAGCACAGCCACGCCCTCCCCGCTGGTCGGGATTGCGCCCACCCCCACTACCTCCGCATCGACGACCTTGTCACCGGTCAGGTACTGGGTGGATGCCAGGCGGAAGGTGCCAGACAGGCGGCTTGGCCGGTCAAACTCCTTGATGCCGTTGCGCAGGAACCAGACCCGACCGGCCTGTCGGACGAGCGTGAACTCATCGCTGGAGAGGTAGGGGCCCAGCGTCCCGACCTTCTGGCCACTCTCGTAGACATCGACCACGCCGCGGCTGAAGTACAGGGCATGCTGGATGCCGAAGTAGCCCGTGCCCGGGTAGCCGGTGGCGAGGCCGACGAACACACCGACGACCGATGCGGGGATCTGGAACTTGTACCCGCCCTCCCCCGGCGTGAGCGGGATGCTGACAGAGCCAGACGACCAGCTGGGGCCGTTGAGTTCGACGTAGCGAGCGGGGGCGCCCGGGACAGCCGGAGTGCCAGGGAAATAGACTTCGACGATCATAGCCGCACCACCTTCACTGTTCCGTCGGGCGCTGTACTGACGACATACTCACCCTTCGTTCCGTTGTAGCTTTGTGTGACAACGGCGCCGGGGATTGGTGGGTAGCTGTTGCCGCCAGAGCCGCTACCGCCGCCAGACTGAATGACCGTCGTGCCTTGCCGCCCGAACACGGTGCTCACGGGTATGCCTACTCCGTAGCCGCCGAAGCCCCCAAACTCAAGCGTTGTCGGGCTGGGCGGGTCCGGTACCTCGACGAGCTTGCTGTACCCCGGCGTGGCCGGCCTTCCCGGGGTGCCGGGGATGAGGGTCATTGATCCAATGCGTCGCAGGATGGTCATGGTGTTTCCTCGAATTTCGGGTTCAGTTCGGCGAACTCGCCACCCTTCACTTTGGGCATCTTCACGTTCCGCCACCCTGAAAACCGTTGCATCACCAGCGGGGTGAGGCCGGGGATGTTGGCCTGGTACTGCGCCGGGTCGAATGTGAACTTGGTCGCCTTCTCGAACGCCGCGACATGGGTCGTCCTATCGAAGGTCTCCTCCAGGGTGCCGTCTTCCTTCCGGGTCACACGGCGGTACTCGATCAGATCGAATACCCCGTCGAAGGCACCGTAATAGTGGGCGAACACCGCAAAGTGGCCATCCGGGTGCGAGGAAATGCCGGTATGTACGGTGGTGCTGAATCCGTAGCTCGCTGTCACGCGGCCGTAGATCACGCGGTGTGTGTCCAGCTCAATCGCCCCACTCACGTCACTGGACCCGCCTGTGTCGGGGGTGATAAACGTCGGCGCGACGCGCGTCTGGCCGAGGGCCATGGTGTCGGCCTCCGCCCATCCTTGGATACCCTTGTCCTGCCGGACTTCACCGAACACCACGGCATGCAGACCTTGCGGCGTGCCGTCGGCCGACACACGCAGCACCTTTGACATCGACCGCAGGTCCGACGCCACCATGATCCCACTCCAGTAGTTTCCGGTCGGCATGACATCCTGAAAGTTCCACCGATGAACAGGCAGGCTGCCGGCGAGGCCGGGGTATGTCCCGGTCCCAGTGTGGATGAGGTACCAATCGTCGAAGGCGATGAACCCGCGGTCGCGGGCCACGCAGAAGGTCGCCACGTCTGCGCCGGTGTCCTGATTCCTGGTAACGATGAACTGATCATCTGCGCGAGCCTGATCGGGCAGTCGCGGCGCGGCGCGATACACGCGCAGCTCATCGGTCAGCAGTGCGCCACCGTCCACGCCAAGCGCCTCTAGGCGACGATCCCGATAGGCATATTGCGCGTCGAAGAACCACGCCCCCTGTATGAAGCGGGAGACCGTCACCGTGAAGGTGAAGTCGCCGTCCAGGGTCTTTGTGATGTGGAACTCAACCTCGAGAACTGCGCGCTCGGTGATCTGCACGTCGTCCAGCCCGCCGGCCTCGGACACCCATGTCCCGGCACCGGGCGAGGATGCGAACTCAGGGGCGATGCGGTACTGTGGTCCGTACTCACGAAGGGATCGGATCGGATTCGCGCTCTCGGTGAGCCACGCGTGTGCGTTGTTCAGGTTCGTGTGAATGACCGCACACGCCCGGGCTCCGTCGCCGCGGAAGTCCCACAGATATTGGTGTTTCTGGAGTTGGTTCTTCGGGATCGTTCCGGGCTCCACGTCCAGGTCGGTGAGCGGGTCGAAATACGCCTCGTCGGCAGCCGGGATGTCCCACTCCAGCCCAAGCCCTCGGTTAACGAGCATCGGGATCCCACGCTCAAACGGCACCATTGTCTGCACCGAGGGCGCGACCGCAGCGGAGGGCATGTACTCATGGGCGCGCACATGCCGCACCTCGGTGCGCGGAATGAGGTACTTCTCGCCACTGTCGGTCATGTGCTCAGCGGGCCAGCACCAGAAGCCACTGTGAGAGTCCGACATGATGACGTAGCGAGTCCCGTCGACCTCCATCATCGCAGCCCGGCGCCACCATGCCGGGGCGAGCGGAACGGGCGCCCCCGATAGCGCCTTGCCGCCCTCGTAGATTGTCGGCGGCACATCCACGGTGACGTCAACGCCGAAGTCGACCGGGGCGATCCACACACCAGACGAACCCTCTTCGCCCACGTAGCTCCCCAGGCGGTTCTGCCAATCAAGTGCTGTGATCTGCCAGCTGTTGGCGCCGGCCGTCGATGTCACAAAGTGGGGCTTGGTGCGCACCTGAGCATCAATGTCGGCGCTTGGGTCTGCCGGCCACCAGAAATGTTGCGTGTTTCGCTGCCGGTTGATCGCTCGCGCGTAGGGGTCGCGGAAGGTCACGGGCGTGGGGTCGCCGTTTGTCGGAGCCTTGGACAGCAGCTTTGCCGCGAGCCCTTTTGGAGCCGGGACCACAGCCGTCGACCACCAGTTGGCCGGGTCGTTGCGCACGTCGTCAAACGTTGTCAGAAACTCGTAGCCCACTGCACCAGGGTTGCTGTCGATGCGGACGAAGTGCTGGTCGTTGTGCGGGTTGTACTCAACGCGCACCGTGACCGCGCCATCTTCGAGGGCGAATTTCTGCGCAGTCGCGCCTGCCCCGATGATCTTCAGATGACGGAGCCTGGATAGCGCGAAGGGGAGATACTTCTCCCCTCCTTCGCCGATGATGACCTTGTGAATGGGCATCACACGTCCTCGACGCAGGCATGGAAGTTCGTCCAGAACATCTGAGCTGCACCACCCGACAGCGTGAATTCGTAAATCTCAAAGTCGCTCGGCGGGACACCGACAGACGGATTCGGCAACGTCGAAACGGCCATGCTGGCATCCGTTGCCAACAGCGCGCCGGTCCCCATGTCGTAAATCCATGCCTCCATGATTGACGGCAGGCCGTAGACGTAGAGCAGCCCAAACTCTTCCGTCGGAACGAGCTGGGCGTTCTCATCTCCGGAATAAAGGTCGTGCTTGCCTGTCTTTATCCTGACGACGTGATTGACCGGGTTCGACTTGAATGTATGAACATCAGCCCGGCGCGCCATCCACGCCGCACTGAAGCCCGCCGGTAGGTCTGGGCTCATGGGGTCGTTATCGACGTACCATTGCCACTCATCAAATGTGCGGTCAAT
>Ga0116149_1003294_pt1 | contig 16811 bp, 14 predicted proteins | sample AD_UKC057_MetaG_FD_89787 | JGI IMG/M metagenome (GOLD analysis project Ga0116149, IMG submission 89787) | Active sludge microbial communities of municipal wastewater-treating anaerobic digesters from USA - AD_UKC057_MetaG | ecosystem: Engineered > Bioreactor > Anaerobic > Digestate | place: USA... | reverse complement strand
TCATGTTAGGATCCAACCTCTCCACAAACCACACTTCATCCTGTCCTTGCGGTTGAGGCCTTGTGCTGACCGGTTCAACCCTGCCCTCCCCCGTGGGCTTAAAGAAGCCTTCTTCAATGTTCCTGATCAGATCTGATGCAGTGAGATCCATCTTATCCGTCCAGTCCTTGTCCCCGGCCTTCTCATACATAGAGACAGATACGGTTCCATTGGCATTGGGCTTGATGGTGACACGCTCATAGTATTCGCTTTTCCACTCCTTTGCAGCAATGTCCTCAACTTGCGTCTCAGGATATAGACTGAAGTGTTCCCACCGCTTCCGGTCTAATGGCTGATCATAGATCAACGTACCATAACCTAACGGTCCGGCTTCATATCGGTTAAAACCTTCCGGAGGATAGGTGCCTATATCAAACGGCCGTAACATTAACACATAGCGATACTCTCCCGGGGCTTTTTCCCCTTTGTTCTTGATTACGATGTCTCCATTGGGCTTCTCTATGACATCATAGATCTTCTTCATTGTCTCAAGGATCCGGGGAACCTGGACAGTATTCGTAATGGTCTTGTCAGGAATGATCAGGCCCTCTATCCCCGTGGGGAGATTAGCCATGGCATACTTCATAAGATTAGTGCCAAGACCCTTACCTCCCTCGCCTGTTACTGTACTGAGGATCCCAACGGAAAGTAACTTCCCGTCTTCCGTCTCAACCGGCTCTTTCCTTAAGGTCAATGATGATGCCTCAGATTCTCCGTCAGGCTGATAAACCATGTATCTCCAATTCCTTTTACGCTCAACAATGGTTGGCATATACCCTTCAGGAAACATTGGGGCCGTTGACGTTTCGGGTTTCGGCTCCCCTCTTACGGGTTCCGGCTTTACCGGAGCTTCCTTCTCAATCTTTGCGGCATAGGTGTCAATCACGTTGATCAACAGATCCTCCATGGACAGATTAAGATCCTCCTTGGTAGGCTCCGTCATCCGGGTCCAATATTCACCCATAATGGCTTCACGATCCTCTGCCGTAGCCTCCGGAATGATTATGTCAATGGCAGCCTCGATGTCGGGTTTTACTTTATCAACATATTCGTTGACCTCGTCAATGAAGCCCTGATCCCAGGCTTTAACCTCCTGCTCTGCCCGGAAAATATCATCCTCGATTTCTTTCTTCAGGATGCGCTGATCGGTCGTCAGCCTTCCGGTCATCTGATCTCTGCGCTGCTTTAGGGTCTTGATCCGTTCCTCAACCTTGTCTATCTCAGCATAGGTCTTGCGTTGCTCGGCCTTAAAGGTTCCTGAAAACTCTTTGACCGGCTTGGTCATGAAATCCTCCGGCCGGCCATAGGTGCCTGTAATTTCGATTGGCTTTTGTTCCTCTCCCTTCGGTTCAACCATCCCCGGCTCCCCTTCTGCCGGCTCTCCTTCAGTTATACCTTCTTCGCCTTCGGCTCCGGCCTCTCCAATGGGTTGTTCTTGACCAGGTTCTCCCTTTCCAATTTCGGTAATTTGGCTAACCGTAACCTCGTCTGTAAGTTTAACTTCCTTGGTTTTAAACTCTCCTGATTCGGCTTGTTCATTGATTAAGTTGTTAAGATTGGTAATGTCCTCGGCAAGAACGTCCATCATATCATTGATCTGATCTTCGGTGAACATTCTCCGGGATGACTTCTTCATTATGTTCAGCCTCTTGTACTCCTTATACAGGAAATCAGAGGCCTCTTTCAGCCTGACGTTGATCACCGGTTCTCCCCGGTCAATCTTGTCAATGGTTTCTTCCACCTCATCAGGAACGGTGATATCGGGCGTTGTGGGTAATCCTAACCTCGCCTGGGCTTCGGAAATCTTTGTGTCAAGAATATCTCTCTCCTCGTTCAGCCAATCAAGGTAATCAGGATCTATCTGCAGGTCTTCCGGATTAATTGCCGGCACAACCCTCGAAGTAGAGATCTCCCCTTCCAGGATCCCTTCCTCTTTCATCAGGCCCATAAGCTCCGCAATCCTCTGATTGATCTGATTGACTTGTTCCTTGTTTATTTGCTCAACTCCGGCAACGCCATTGGCTTGCTCGTATTGGAGCTTGTCAGCTTTAAGCAACAACTCGATAAGTTCAACCTTACTCTCAAACTCCATGTTGTCCGGCAGCACATCAAGTATCTTCTTGGTGTACGCATCCTTCCCTTTGAAGTTTGCAATCACCTCCGGAGAGGATAGACCCATACCTATTGCAGCCCCAACAATGCCGGCATCCAAAACTCCATCTTCGAGCTTAACATCCTTCCCCTGGGAGATGTCAATAAGGTTCTGCACAAGCTGAGTTGACATTTCCTCCATTCCCTCGGTGGCCATGTTATTTGCACCCTTCATGGCCATGTTCGCAAGTTTCGTAAAGAATGGCGTGTACCCACTCAACAGAGCGTCCCTTACACTTTGCTCTCCAATCTCCTGCACCCCCTTGCGTACGCTATTAAGAATGGAGGCAGTACCCATATTCTCGAACACCATCTCGGCCATACCCTTGCCCAATGCGCTCACCCATCGGGAAAATTCGGTCATGTTTGGATCTGACTTCGATGTAATATACTCATCAGCCATCGTGTCAAAACCCATATATCCCAGGGAGACGTTGGTTGCGCCCATGGCGTTACCCATGATCAGCACCGTCAGCATTGGAAGGTTTTCTGCCACAGATAAGATTGTCTGACCCGCAGCACCGGCTGTATTCCCGGACTGAATCATCTCCGCAATGCTTGAATCATACCTCATGTTTGCTGCAGACCATGACTGCGACAGGGCTTTTTCCTGATCAGCCTGATCCTTCCAATAGGTAGATCCCCACTTCTCCTTCTGTCCGACCAAGCGCATCAGGCCGTTCCCCAAGCTCTCAGATACAGCAAGCAACCTGGTCGGTGATGTCATAACCCTGTTGGCCCCAATATTCAGAGCGTCCAACACATCCTTCATAAAAGGATCCTTCTCCATCTTAGCCCGGTCCTGCAGGTTCCTCTGATAGGCTTTCTCAACCTGCTCCCGGTACATCTCCACCTCGGTAGGGGAAATATATACCTTGCCCTCTTTGTCGTCTCTGAGGAGTCCTAAGCCCCGCACAAGATTGTCTGAGGCCTTCTGAGCTTCATCCGGAGAGATCTTTCCTGATGTGTAGTCTGATTGGATCTTCATCATCCCTTTCTCATACTCGGAGAGTTTCCATGTGGGAGAAGGCCAACCTTTGTCGGTATAATACTTTTCAGCCTCAGCCTTAACCTGCTTGATAATATCGCTTTCTCCGGTAGGTTGTTGCGTGGGTGGAATAACCGTCTCTTTAGGTGGTTTTGTTGTATCCTGGGCAATAACAGGAACCTCAACCTTGGGAACCGTATCGGTCTGCATCACCGGAATAGTATCCGTTCCCTTTTTCTCAACATCATAGATCCCCTCAGTAGTGAATTTACTGAAGGTGCCGTTGACATAATCCGCTTTTTTCTTTGCGTATTCATCCGGAGGCATGGACCGTGCATCAGCACCAAGCAACTTGCCATAGGAATCAAAGAGATTGTTGAGATATCTCTTTTTATCCTCGTCAGATGCACCTGAAAACCTCTCGTCATTAAGGACCTGGTTCTCGTAGTACTTGAACCACGAAGTATTATCCTTGCCCTCCTGACCCTTGGTTGCGGTATTCAGAGTGGTTGTTGCCTGACTGTCCTGCTTCTTCTTATCAACGATCTTGATCTGCTTTGCCATCGCATACTATTTAAAAATGCCTTCAACGCTGTTTAACTGAGTGTCCATTTCATTGATCAAGTTAACCAACTTAGAGACATCGTGCTTTTTGGACATCATCTTATTTATGAACTCGTTTTTGGCTTTGCTCCAAGGAACAATCATTGTCTTTCCATTCCGGGAAACATATTGCTGCCATGAAAGATCCCCGGTAATGTTCACATCTTGCAGCGAAGCCCCGTAAACCGATGAAGTCATCAGGTATGGCTCATACCTGAACTTCATCCCCTTCTTCTGCAATTCATCTTCGATATCCTGCGGGATCCTGTCTCCCGGATTAAGTGTGTATGACTTTTCAACCTTAGTTCCGTCTTCCTTCGTGTCCTCAATGGTTATCTCTTGGGGATCCCCGGTCCATGTAGGCATGAAGTCCAAGCGGACGGGAGTATGTACTGCACTCTTGCCTAATGGCGGTGTTGATCCCGTCTCGGTATCTATGGCCTGGCCGTGAATATACATTTCAAATGGTTCCGGAAATGCTGTCAGGGGTATCGAAACGGTATTAAACGCTGCCGGCTCACTCACCTCCTTTTTCTCTGAATCACGATACACTACCTCCCCGTTCCGCTTAACCCTTTTTACAGGAGTTTCCGTGGCGGTCCTTGCGCTATTAATAGTGATGACATCTGCCATGTCTTCCACGTTCAGGGAACCATCTGCATTGCGACTTGGCCAATTCCAATCAAATTTTTCCTTATCCTCTGCCTTGGGCACATTCCTGTAAGAAACACCCATTTTCTCAGCATATTGAGGGCTGTATTTTGATTTGAACCACTCCTTAGCAGACAATGGGATCTCTGTGCCATCAATTTTGGCAGTCTTTTCGCTTGCCGGTGCCGCTTCAAATCTCCTGGCAAATTCATTCTGCACTCTCTCCGACAAACTACCCCAAACCTGATCCATAGCTTTGTCAAGTTTTGCAGGATCCATTTTCTCCAATGTCTCAGTTCTCCACAACCCACTCTTAGGATCAAAATCCTCTGATGTGATATTCTTATCAAGATCCGGAATAAACGCATTGAAAGCCTTGGATAACTCATCCATCACCTCGACCGGTTTTGGCTTGAATACTATCACATCTCCGGACAAAATATCAGCCTTGGTTTTTATGTCCGGGGCATTATATAGGTCATCAAGATTTTTCTTTGTCAAATCCCGGTCAATAAGCTCCTGTTTGTTGACATCATTGGCCTGTTGGTACGCATAATCATACTTGGGCTTCATGAGCTTATAAAGATCAAAGTCCTGCTGCAGTTCGGCCATCCGCTTATCGTACTTTGCTCTGGTTGCAAGATCGCTTTCCCTGTTCCCCATCGGATTAAAGCCCCCTTTCAGAACCTCATCTTGATATTCCCGGGATATAGCAAGAGCCTCCTCGCTCAGGCCTTTATAGGCCTCCGTCTCCCATGCCTCCGGGGGTTTTATCTGTTTGCGAAAGTCTTCGGCAGCCCTCTGTTTGTCGGATAGTCGTTGGGCTTTATTCGCCTCATAGTCGGCCTTGCGCTCCTCCCTTCTTCGCCTGATATACTCAACGGGGTCAAATGACGTAGTTTCTCCGTAATAAGGAACTCCTATACCTAACGGATCCCTCGTTGTGGTTTGGGTATTACCTGATTTAGCCATTATAGTCTATGTTAATTTGATCCTCCACCAAGCAATGAGAGAATATTTCCCAGGCCTCCGGTAGCCATTCCTGCGGCTTGCTGTACAGTCTGATCCAACCCCTCACCTATGCCGGACCACATTTCTGCGGCTACTCCCTGTTTTGCCTTATATCCCTGGAAACGGTTCAGATATCCAACCTGTTCGAGCTGTGCCGCCTTTGTCATGGCCTGTAAATAAGGATCAGCCTCATTCCATTGCCATTGCTGTTGCTGCCAATCTCCAAGGCCCTGCAATGCGTTCATATAAGACTGTTGCCCCTGCGCCTGATAAGCTGCGTTTTGCCCGGCAAGGTTTTGCATCTGATTCATCTGATTGCCATACAGACCGGCCATGGCTCCAATGCTCTCAGCCCCGGCTCCCATTTCTCCAATGGCAGACATTCCCTGAGCTGTAGCTCCCTGTATCTGATTTTCAAACTGAGTTGCACCGGGCATCTTCTGATACATCTGACCCTGTGCCATCTTAACCATAGCCTGAATAGCCTGTGGAGTCATCATCTCGGGCCGCTTATACCCTTCCTGAAGGGCTTTTGCCTCGGCAAGCATCCTGTCTCCTTCGCCCATCTGCATCTTGGCGATTTTATTGGCCTGGATCCCTCCTACTACATCGCCGACAACACTAAATATTCCCATCTCCTTATTTTTTATTATAAACTACGTTCACTATCTGTGGTGGTCATCATTACATGAAAGATCCTAACCACCCTGTTGCTCTCGGTTACAGTTAAGGTAACAATAGCATACCCTCCTCTCAGCCGGATCCCATTCATGTACTTATTGTCGTCTCCAGTCAGCCCGGGCGTATTTATATCCCGTAACAGTTGACCATAATAAACTCCTTCGGTAAGTTCCCAATTTGCAGCAATAGTTTGCATATCCCGGGATACGGCACTACCCTTGGCCGGGACTAATGCGGAAGCTATTGGCACAGCACCAACCTGATATACAGCCAGAGCCTTATAATATTTGATCTTCAAGGGATCTTCTGCAAATACGATGACAAGCCTCGCTGTCTTCTGAACATTCGATAACCTTAGATATCCTATTTCAGCCTCACGCCACCATTCATATATAGCCCCTGATGCTGTGTGAAATAGCCTCTTTCCAAACCAAAACGGGCGATGGATGATCGCATCACTTGAATACTTCCACCTCTGATCTGCCTCGGAAAACATTAAGGTCTGAAAAACAGTTCCATTAAAGAAGGTGCAATGCAGGGTCTCGTCATGCACGTTGAAGGCAAACTCAACCGCATCCTCATTGAATCCGGCAGCTTCAAGTTCCTTGGCTTTATCGGTAAAAAACCGGGTCATTTTGTACTTACTGATAGGAAAGCTCCCGTTGGCCGCATCCCTGATCACGGCACCTTCCATCTGATCCCAAAAATACAGGTGTTCATTGTGGACAATTACACTGCCCGGGTGCCGGGTGCCATACTTCTCCATTCCTGGGCGTAAGGATCCAAATACCTTGTCAGTAAACAGATATTGTGCTTGTCCTGAAGCCGTAAATGACTCCTGCCGGCTCAGATATATTGACGATACTTTATTGTACTGTATGACCTTCAGGATGAATCCAACCTCCCGCAGCCCCTCAATGGGACCATGCTCGTCCTTCACATCCTTGAAATCATCATAGTCAAACTTGGCTATGTTATTTAACTCTGTTCCGAAATTATATAGGCCTCCATGCCTCACTCGCTTTGTGAGTATCGTTTGTTTGAAGTTATTGAGATCCGGAATGGGCAGCCCTGACGATGTGAGTTTCTGTGCAACATAGAAATCAGAACAATACATATCCTCAACCCATAATTGGTGAAGGTCATCAATGACCTTGTCCATGAAGTTCCGATAATGCTTCCAAACATCGTGTGCCGTATTCCTGATAATGGCCGGAGTTATGACACGACCGGCTGAATCAAGTACCTGATCAGTGTTTCCTTTATGGTATTTATGCCCATATACGTCAACGGCAACAGGAAAGGTCATACCGGTGGTGTGGAAAATTGTTGTTGAAAACTCCTTGTAGGGCCTGTATATCTCCACAAGCACATCGCTCCAATACCTGTTGATATCGGGGATAGTTAAACCTACCCACCCATCGTTCTGAAAATACAGGTATTGCCGTTCTATGACCGTATGATCAATTCCACTTACCCAATCACTGTCCGTAAAGACCCCAACAATCTCAGCATCGAACATAAACGGGATCTCGGTCAATGCTCCCATAGAGTCAACGACTCCAATGACCCGGATCCTGTCCCCTTTCTCCCATACATATTGCTCAATTGCCCAGGATGGAAGTTTCTCCCTGGTCCTCGCATACATATCATCAAGAGAAACTCGGCTTATTCGGTTGTCCTGACTTTGATATGGATCAGGCTGATCATGCTTGTCCGATGCCTTTCCCCAGGTTATGTTGTAAGCCATCAGATGAAGAAACCACGATACCGTCCTGTTCCCGGCATAAACAAATTCATACGACTCAGCCCAATCGGGAGGCAAATGATTGATATAGAAGTCAATTATTGCCCGTTGGTTCATAGCCATTCCTGCACTTTCAGTGGGAAAAGGAAGGTACTTCACTATTTCCCCTGCTCCAATAATGGGAGAGATCCTTCCGGCAAGATCGCGATAAACCATTCCCCAACTATGAGATGCTCCATCCTTTAGTGCCGGGTATTTATTAACTGCCGTCACTGCAGGAACCTCCCGGTAACAGGTGGTGTTATACTGCCAATTCTCAAACGGGACATCCATAAACCCGTATGTGGTGTCCTGGAAGAAACAGATCTTATAATCAGAAGGGCCTGTCTCTCCGTAAACTGCAGAACAAGCCTGAATAGCATAGCCCCATCCTGCAGCGTTAATCGCAGCAATCAGACCGTTTTTAACAGTCAGGGGGTATGCTCCGGAGGTATAGTTGAACTGAGCCTCGAAAGGAATGAGGTTCGGTGGAACTATCTTGATCTTATAAAGACCATATTTCGGAATGGCCGGTAATTCAAACTTTAACTGCCAATAAGTCTCAAAAACAAGATAGAAAGTGTTATGGATCCCTGTTATGGCAGGGGTAACACTGAGAACCTCCTTCTCTGTACTCAGCCCCGATAGATCTTCATATGAGATCTCCATATGAACAAAGGGTTGAATACGGTCATAGCCCTCTGTCAGGTTTCCAATGGCAAGCCTGTTCCCCTCTATCAATTCAAGGTGCTTGGCCCGGATGGGAACATAGGTGAAAAGCGTATAAATCAAAGTGGCATCCACCACCTCTTTTGCGCTGTCATTATACCAATTGAACACATATGTGCTTTCCGGATTGATGTTGCGGTTCCCGTCTCTGTCAAATAACAGGACCTCTCCCATCATGAACCAGGTTGCGGGATCCTCTGACGACCGGCCGACAACTTCTATCGACCGCACTTCCTCATTACCTGTATTAATGGAGATGGCAAGTCCGTTATGATATGTCTGATTGGGGTTAAACAACCCGTCAATGGTTTCCTCCTGATCCGGTGCCGGCACAATACTCGGCGGCGCATATGTGCTTTTTCGATAATCAATATAGACGTATCGATATGTGACCTGAAACGTTTTTTGTCTCAGGTTATTCGCCTCCCTGCCGGCTGTATTGATATAAACCGGCTCTGCAGCCAATAACGGAGGTGCCGCAGCGAGATTAAAGTTGTTTGGATCTACAATATCCCCATAAGCGTCCAAGATGCTTGCGAGAGGCTGCCACCATGTCGGTTGTTCGTCCGGACGATTATTAAGGTTTGTTCCGGCCAAACTCCGGTAGTACTTATTCTGCCAATAGATTATCGCATCGAGATCGTAAGTGATCGTCTCGTCCCATTTGGACATGGTTGTAAGCCCAATCCCGTTCAGATAAGATGTTTCCAACCTCTTTATGTCCAAATACCGGATTGGGGTTACATTGTCGGTCCAAACAAGTTTGCCGTCAAGAACTCTGGGATTGTATATTTTGGTATTGGCAGTTATTCCCCAGGTTGCGGCCGGAGCCTGATAGATCAACGTGATCGCATCTGTTTCGATCTCAAACTTAAATATCTGAAAATACGCTCCTGTTGCTTCGTGAGCCAGGATATATGCCCGGGAGAACTCATCTTCTTCTGCGACACACAAAACAGTAAAAGTTGAAGGAGTTACCCCGGGAAATTCAATCCGGTAATGGCTTAGGAATGTTTCGATCAGTCCACGATCTCCCTGATCCTGATTCGCTCCTACCCTCATATTGAGCATTTCAAGATAGTCTCCCTCGGCAAGATACCGTGGATCATCGTCTGTATTAAGACCACCAATCGCCCGGACTAACTGTTTTTTCAGCATGACTACCGCTTAATGGTTTGTTTTGTTGATCTCCACACCCTGCGCTTGTACTCGTCAATAGTAAACGCAGTCTGAAAGTATCTCAGAGCCTCAATTTGCTCCTCGTACTGCTCTTTTTTTCTCTCTTTCTCCGATGCTGAAACCTTGGGGTCGTTCTCAATAAGCTGCCATATGGCGTACTGCCTGAGTGCAGGAACCGCTTCTCTTGGAATGATTGTCCCTCCGGCAAGATCTATCCCGGATGAAATATATTCAAGAACAATCTCTGCCCTGGGAACATTTCCGGAGAAAATGATCTTCCGGTTTTCCCGGTCAATATCATAGTATGCCTGATCAATCCCTCCCGGCAAACCATAAAGACCGGCTATAAACTGTCCATTCCGAAAATGATCTGTAAAATACAGACCTCCTACCGCCTCATTTGCATCATCGGTATTGCCAACATCGGCTCCGTCTGAAAATTTTCGTGGCAGAAGAATGTTTTCATTTCTGGTAAGAACCCGGAGCTTGCCATTGATAGGAATACCGATCTTGGACCAATCCACAAAATCACAAGGAAGATCTACATCTTTTTGATCAGACATCCGCAGGTACACCACCTCGATGTTATCCATATGCCACAGGTTAAGATCTGTGTACCCCTCGATAATGATCTGTTCCAGGAAGCTATAATGCCTCATGGAATAGTCCTTTAATCGGTTCAGGACGCTCATCACCACATAGGTAATGGTTGTGGTCCCTGCGGTTTTTGGTTTTACTAAACTCATCTCGAAGCCTTGTTATCGTTAACATTATCCTCGGGTGGTTTCGTCCGGAGAAGATCCATCACCTGTGCAATGATCATATCCTCTTTGCCGGCAGGAATCATTACCTGATCAAAATCGTCCACCACCTCTAATGGCACAATCATTTTCACATTAACTGCCGTACACCCATCCGGAACCTTTTCAAGCTGCAATACATGGGTTTCTATGCCGGATCCCGTTGCGTTTTGTTCGAGATAAAAGAAAGGTTTCGTACTTACCGCCCCCACTTCCAGGGCTGCAAATACCGCATTGGAATTTGTTTCCCGGTATGCGAAGACCAAAGAGAGATCCGTGGATGAAGCTACCTGCAGGATCCCCATATTGTTTGGCAGTTGCATTGGAGGATATGGCAACCGGACGTTCCCCTTTCCCGCAGACAAAGACTGTATTGTCAGGGGATAGTTTCTCGCCCAGGAGTCAAGTACGCTGTAATCGGCATACTGTTTCCCCTCCATGTAGGTTTTGAACACAATCCCATTGAAGGCAGCCTCAATGTGTTTCTTGATCACCTGATCATGAAATCGGCCCTTCAGATCATCCGGCCCGTCACCACCATTCAGGTAGTCCGACACCAATTCTATTAACTCAATCTTTCTCATTTCTTACCGGTCTTACCCTTGGTCCACCCTCCTCCTTTTTTCTTTTTGATCCCGGTGCTGTTTGAGCATATGGCATAAGCGGAGGATTTGCTATGCCCCTTTGCCTGTACTTTTTTCACACACCGTTCCAATTTCTTAGGCATCACCTCTGTTTGTTACGGACAACCATTTTGCCGGATCTTGCAACATAGGTATTTGGACCCATGCCCGGAGCCGGTGCGGAACGGTATATCCTGGTCTTCTTTTTCGGAGTGTATCCCTTTTCTGATGCGCTTGCCATTATCTTCTTTCCGGACTCCACCTTTACTGACGCATCAAGGTTGCGATATCGGAGTGATTGACTTGGGGCTTTATGCTGAGAGATGTTCTTGTGCATCTTATTCATGGTGCGTTTGCCCTGTGCGTCTCCTCTCGCTACAAGTCTGGCCCCCGATTTATACGTCCGGGCGGTCTGCCTCTGATCCTTTGCAACAGCCCTCGTTGCTTTTCGTGCGGCTGATGCTGTGCTTCTTGCTTTCGCTTTGATTGAATACTTTGGCATCTTAATTCACTTTTAAGTTAATTATACTCCTGCCGACTTCTTTTGTTCGGCATACTGAAACAGTTGCTCGTCTCTCAGGTGAACACCCATGAAACTAAGCATAATTCTTACCAGGTCCATGTGCAGGATCTCGGGCCACTCAAACTCGGTGGTTCCAGGAATATCCTCTGTTATATAACCTGTGTGTAGCGTATATGCAAAAACCGGGGCTGCCGGATACTTGATATAAGCGATCTCGGCAGAAACGATTGAATCCGGGAAGACATGAATTCCATCATCCCTGATTACAGCCACGGCATCCCAGGTTGTAGGTCTTTTCAGCCACTTCCCGGCACGATCTGAATATTCGTCCTCAGTTAGGATCTCAATGGGCCTGGGGATCTCAGTTGGACTCGCATCAACATTTCTCGTATAGTTATGTCTCAGCGCACTTATAGTGAAATAGTCCGATGGATATGAAATGACTCCACTTGTCACGGTGATGGTTGGATCCAGTTTTTTGAGAAATCTTGTCTCGTCCGTCAACCGTTGAGTCAGATCAAGTCCCTGCCTGGATAATGGCTGCCCGGGCGCATAGTCCTCCGGAAGGCCCATTTTGATCTTAAATAATTCCAAGTTGGCCACCTTGACCAGGTCAGCAAGCTGATCCGGGGTAAATGCGTTCCCCTCATAATCTTTGTTGATTATGAAGTTCATCAACTCGTACATTTGGAATATTTTCATAATCGTGTCATTTATTCGCTACTACTCATTTATGCGTATTCTGTTTATGCTACTACACTAAAATGTTTCAAGGGTTGTGCCTGCCTCAACAGAATGAATGCTGCCTCCGTGAGCATATATATGCGCCGTTGCGGGAGTTACCGTGTAAAGGGCAATGTAAAAGTTTCCTGCCGAAACAGAACCTCTTAATCCTCCGGCATCCCCGATGTTTGCGATTGCTGTGTTCTGAAACATCAGTTCAAGCAGATCAGTCTCAAATCCATTTTTTGCACTAATTTCATTAAGGTTTGAATTAACACTTTAACATATATTAAAACTTTATTTCTCGTATGGATAATCTTCACTTTCTATACCTCCTTCAAGATATATGAACCTGCATTTCGTTATACGCTTAACCTGTTCTCTGAGTTCCCTGTAAGGACAAATGGTTGCAACAACAACGTTGAACCCCTGACCATCAAGAACCTTTGCAATTTTGGCAATACGCATATTGTTCTCCACCCTATCCTCCTTGCTGAGTCCAAGACTCCAACAGGTTCTCATGCCGTCTCCGTCCAATAAGATACCTCCGTCTGATGCAATGATCTTCTTTGCCAACGTGGTCTTCCCAGAACCGCTATTTCCCGTAATCCAAGTAATCATCTCGTATATATTCCTATTAATCCAAACACTATGAGTATTATACTGACAGGCACTTTCAAAGCTATCATAACCATCGCCCCGAACGCAACCACAAACGTAAATACGTTGATCGGTTTCGGAAACAGCGTGATGGCAGTGAAGATGAGAAACACTGCCATTGCGGGTGCTAATCCCTTAAAGAACGCTTTCAGGATTTCGGGCGACACCCATCTCAGACCAAGTAAAATGAGCGTGATAATCAGGATCGTGGGAAGCAATGCTCCCAAAATGCTGACAATCGCACCCGATACTCCATGTACCTGATAACCTATCTGATAAGCCAGTTGAATCGCATCGCTGCCCGGAATGCTGACTGATATTGAAACCGACTGAACGAACTGTTCCTGCGTAATCAGATCAGGAACTACAATCTTTTGCGTCAGTCCGATGGAAGCCGGTCCGGATGGAGACAGACAGTTAATTTTCAAGAACGTAAGAAACAACTTCAGTAGCATAGCCTACAAGTATAACGAGTTCATTAAATTCTTCCCTCTCTTCATGCCCTTTCTTATTATGGTGGCTGATATTTTTTCAGTAGCCTCATCCAACTTTATCTCTCTGATGCCCCACCCAACCTTTCTTCCAAATACAACCTCTTCAATATCCGGAATGACAATGACCTTCACCACAGGGAACGCTTTCAAAATCATCTGTTCTCTCTCCTGTGCAGTGAAAGGGTTCTCATCAGAGATTTCCGTGTCTCGAATAGCCACACACACGTTTTTCCCCTCGTCCAATACCTTCTGAATGAGCTTCTGATGACCTTCGTGAAAGGGTTGCCATCTCCCTATGAAAAGTGAGTATTTCATAATAGATACTTATTTATACGTTCAATTTCAACGGCGCATTCTTCATCAATATATCTTATAAGAGCTTCATTAAAGTAATTTTTATAATCTCCAATTATGCCTTTTCTGCTCATCTCAACATCTTTAAGCGAAGGGCATACATTTAACACTTCCTTATTAAGATATGCTGACAGTAATTTAGCCTGAGCATCAAAAGCATTAATCCAATTCTCATATCGAATAACTAACGGGTTATCTAACGTATCAAGCCATCCATTTATATGAGCTTTCCATTGATCAATAACTGAATTAAAAAAATAACGCTTATTATTTACAATATATGGAATGCGTTTTTTTAAAAAAGCATCAACAGACTTCACATTTGATATGTCTATTTTACTTAAGTGCGCATAACTTAACATTGTATCTTTAGGCTCCCTTATTATCATGATCGGTATTGAAACATCTCTAATATAATTAATAATGTCATCATTCATTTCACATTTACAGGCGTGTAAGAAATAGAAACGTTTATCATCGTTAATTTCAACTATTTTTTTAAAATAGTTTATGTATTTCATCATGTTATAATTCATAAATGGAGACATACCTAAAACCTTTGCAGTAAGGTGCATCCCTGATCTTGGAAATGTATATGTAATAGGTATCATAAATCAGCTATTATAGATGCAAAAACATTTACCGAATTCCATGGAGCTACGTTATATCCTGATGCCCCCGATTCTATATGAAGCGTTGCTCCATTGTTACCAAAAGAATTATAGGTCGTTGGCGCAGTTAACGGATACATATTTACCGTCATAAGTAAAGGATCGTAGCGAAATGAATTATTACCAATACTTTTAACTCCGGCATTAATTGTTACTGAAACAAGTGAATCACAATAAGCAAACGCATAATCAGGAACATCTTCAATCCCATTACCTAAAACTACCTCTGTTAAACCTGACATATCAAACACGCCTCTACCCATCTCTATAACACTATCGGGAATTAATACTTGGGTAAGTAATTTAGCTCCCGAAAATGAATATTCATGAAGATACGTAACGGTATCAGGAATTGCATAATAATAGTCTGTCTTGCCTAATGGGAACTTAATTAACTCAGTTATATCTTTATTAAACAATACCCCATCAATAGATGAATAATAAGGATTGTTTTCTGACACGTTTATTGCTTGTAACGCAATGCAATTATGGAATGCACTCGCACCTATACTATCAACATTAGAAGGTATGTCTACTGATGTTAATGACTCACAAGCTTCAAACGCACTTATCCCAATATCAGTAAGTGTATCAGGCATAATAATATCAGTTAATGACACACATGATCTAAATGCAGATGATCCTATTGTTCTTAATTTAGATAATGTTACTGATTCTAATATAGGACATCCGACATGAGGGTACAATGCACCTAATGAACCATCCCCCAATACGGTTATGCACCCTGAATCTTCTATACTAATTAGATGTTCTCCACTTGGGTCTGCGCCAAACAATGAATCTTTAAGCGTGAAATCACCTACTCCTAAAAGCGTAACATAGTTTCCGTCAACTATTACAACACCAAAAGGGTTTCCATAGTGAGGAAGGTCAAAGAATTCATTCCACTCTGCAACATTATTCGGATTGCTTACGGGAACGTTACTTATATTATCAAACTGTAATATAAGTCGGGATGCTAACACCTCTAACATTAACTGAAAATAATCATTTAATGCGTCAAATTGATTTTTTGTAATAAAAGGATTATATGCTGATTGAACGATTGAATACCAATAATCAACTCCATCAAACAGGAATGTGATCAGATTCAACGTTCCTGCTGTGGCAACGTAGTCTCCGCTTAACCCGCTTTTTTTAAATGCTGAGGCAAAGGTTGGGGCATGAGATCCATCCCCGTATAACCTGTAAATAGCCCCATTGCCGGGAATATGTCTCCGGTATGAGTCATCCGGTTCAATCGTAAGCTCGTCATCGGATGTCAGAGTCTTCTGAATCGTGGTACATGGAAGGTTGAATGGCACCTGGGTGGTGTACTCAGATAATCTTGCTGCCATCGGGTTTGACTTAAAACTTTTTGTTTCCATTGGAGTGAATTTAATTTGTTTCTATTCTTTTATCATCCAAAAAATGAGATCCATAACCTCCTGCGGACACTTCTCGTATTGTTCCAAGAGAGAAATGTCTATCATATGAGGCTCAAACTCGCTTTCATCGGTCAAAAATTCCTCATTATACCTCCGGACCTTTTCAGCATGAGCCTTAATTTCATCATCATATTCCTTTTCAAGTTTTGCAAGGGCCTTCCGGTACTTGCTCTCGGGATCATTTTGTCCTTGAATTACATAAGTCCGCTGAACCTTACCGTCAGGTCCGGGAGCTACCTTTATGACGGGATTCTTTTGATCATCCTTTTCAGAAAACTTCTTGGCAAGCTCCTCTCTTTCATGGATAAATTCACTGAGCTTGTCAGTTGCCTTGATTGTTGTTTCCATGTCCCGGATAATGGAATCTACCTTACGCTTATTCTTCTGAACCGCATAGGTAATCCTGGGGTGACTGAATTTTGCCATTTCCAACCCCCTCTGAAAACTGTAAAGATCTGCCTTCTTCATAACTAATTTGCTTTTGTCTAATATACTTATTTCCAAATTAACTGCAAGTTAATACTGTGCCATCCTGATAAATGACCAAATCTTCATATACCGTTCCTCGTGTTACTCGGATAGTTGCCGAATGACAATCCTTAATTGTTGTGTTTGGCAACTATCCGAGTAACACGAGGAACGGTATATGAAGATTTGGTCATTTATCAGGATGGCACAGTATTAACTTGCAGTTAAT